>JFJP01002403.1_pt1 | contig 14330 bp, 15 predicted proteins | sample 431651 | NCBI WGS metagenome assembly JFJP01 (sample SAMN02602958, study PRJNA72255) | Microbial mat metagenome, whole genome shotgun sequencing project. | biome: fresh water; feature: sink hole; material: water; isolation source: purple microbial (photo- and chemosynthetic) mats found in... | reverse complement strand
GGCTGACCCTGGTCGGCGCGCTGGCCATCGCCGGTTTGCCGCCGTTGAACGGCTTCGTTTCGGAATGGCTGTTGTTGCAGGCTTTTCTGCTGACTCCAGGCCTCAGTCAGCCCACCCTGAACATGCTGATTCCGGTCGCCGCCGCTTCCATCGCGCTGGCTGCCGCGCTGGCCGCGTATGTCATGGTGAAGTTCTTCGGCGTCGTCTTCCTCGGCCAGCCGCGCGATCCGGTTCTTTATCAGGCGCATGAGGCGGGCTGGGCGGAACGTCTGGGCATGCTCTGGCTGGCGGCGGGGTGCGTGCTGCTGGGTCTGTTCCCGGCGCAAGTGATCGGCTGGCTGGCGCCAGTGGTGCGTCTGCTGATCGGTCAAACCCTGATCAATGACGGTAACTGGCTGTTGCTGGCACCGGTTTCCGCCGAGCGCGCCAGCTATGCGCCGCTGCTGTTTCTGGGCGTGATGGTGGCGACTGTGCTGCTGGTATTCATCTGGGTGCGGCGCTTCTACCATGGTCGCGTGCGCCGCGCAGACGCGTGGGATTGCGGCTACCCGGAACAGACCGCGCGCATGCAGGATACCGCCGAGGGCTTCGGACAACCGATCCGCCATATCTTCGAGCTGTTCATGAATGTGGAGCGGGAAGAACCCGACCCGTTTGACCGCCATCCGCGTCATACCAGTGCATCGGTCGACAGGCTCTGGTTCATTGTTTACCAACCCATCGCCAAATGGGTTGGATGGTTGTCAGATCAAGCCGGCCGCCTGCAGCATGGCCGCATCCAGTGGTATCTGATTTACAGCTTCGCCACGCTGATCTTCCTGCTTGTTTTTGTGACACGGTGAGGGGCAAAGGACAAACATGACCGCCGGCATCCTCCTGCAGATTGCTCAGACCCTGTTCGCCATACTGCTGGCGCCGCTGTTGCTGGGCTGGGTCAATCAATGTCGCGCCTGGTTGCAAGGACGCGGCGCGCCGCCGATCACCCAGCCTTATCGTGTGATTCGCAAGTTGTTCCACAAGGATGCGGTGATCGCCCACCACGCCAGCCCGTTGTTCCGCTTCGCGCCCTACATGATCTTTTCCTGTATGGCGCTGGCCGCCGGCATCGTGCCGATGATCGCCAACGACTTGCCATTCTCGCCGGCGGCGGATGCCATCGCGCTGGTCGGTGTTTTCGCCTTGGCGCGGGTGTTCCTGGCGCTGGCGGCGATGGACATCGGTACCTCGTTCCCGGCACTGCTGATGGTGTTCTTCACCGCCAGCCTGATTTCGCAATCGACCGAGTTGCCGGCCATCGTGGAGTCCCTGGCGCACCGCGAGTTCGCCATCTATCCCAGCCTGGCGTTTGCGGCGGTGGCGTTCTGGATGATTTCGATCGCCGAAAACGCCCGTATCCCGGTGGATAACCCGACCACCCACCTGGAACTGACGATGATCCACGAAGCGATGATCCTGGAATATTCGGCGCGCCATCTAGCGCTGATCGAATGGGCGGTAGCGCTCAAGTTGTTCACCTATTCCGCGCTTGGTATTGCGCTGTTTCTGCCTTGGGGCATTGCGCCGGCGGGCGATTGGGGCGCGTTACCGCTGGCGGTGCTGGCGCTTTTCGCCAAGATGGCCGGCGGTGGTTTCCTGCTCGCCTTCATGGAAGCCATCAGCGCCAAGTTGCGCCTGTTCCGGGTGCCGGAATATCTCGGTACCGCGTTTCTGCTGGCGGTGCTCGGCATGTTGATTCATTTTTTGCTGGAGGTCTGAAATGGCCATGCGTAGGGTGCGCCGAGCGCACCATTTGCCAGGGTGCGCACGGCGCGCCCTACTCGGGGGCCGGACATGTCGTTGACCTATCACCTGCAAGTCGTCAACCTGCTGGCTGCGCTGCTGCTGCTGATTTCGTTCGCGATGCTTTCCCAGCGCCGCATCGTCGGTCTGGTGACGCTGTTTGCCTGGCAGGGTGCGGCGCTGGCACTGTCCACCGCCATCATCGGCTGGTCCACCGGTCAGCATCACCTGTATTACTCGGCGGCGCTGACGCTGGTGCTGAAGGTGATTGCGATGCCGTGGTTCTTCTACCGGCTGGTGAAGAAGCTGGATGTCGATCGTGACGTCGAACCAATGATCAACATTCCAACCACCATGCTGATCGGTATCGCTTTGGTGATTTTTTCCTTCAACCTGGCTTTGCCGATCTCCGAGCTGTCCGGCACGGTGATGCGCTCGACGCTGGGGATTGCGATGGCCTGCGTGCTGCTCGCTTTCCTGATGATGATCACCCGGCGCAATGCGATTCCGCAGATGATCGGCTTCCTGGCGATGGAAAACGGCCTGTTCTTTGCCGCTACCAGCGCCACCTACGGCATGCCGCTGGTGGTCGAGCTCGGCGTCGCGCTGGATGTGCTGATCGGCGTCTTCGTGCTGGGCATCTTCTTCTTCCAGATTCGAAGATCGCTTCATGGAAATCTACTGGCTACTCGGCATCCCGCTCCTGGGCGGACTGATGCTGGCGTTCTGGGGCAATGGTCGTTCGGCGCCGGAAGTCAACGCGCTGTTCAGCTTTCTTACCCTGCTGGCGGCGGCCTGGCTGACCGCACGCATCGTTGCGGACGGGCCGATGCTGACCGGCGGCGAAGGCTGGTTCTTTATCGACTCGTTCAACGTCTTCCTGGTTGCGTTGACCGCTTTCGTGGCGTTCACCACTTCGCTGTTCTCGCGCCCCTACATGCGTATCGAAGAGGAGCATGGCCGCCTCAACGCCAAGCGCCTGCGCATGTATCACGCCAGTTATCAGATTTTCATCGGCGCCATGTTGCTGGCGTTGACCACCAACAACATGGGTATTCTGTGGGTGTCGATGGAAGCCGCGACCTTGGCCACCGTGCTGCTGGTTTCGCTCTATCGCACGCCGGCAGCGCTGGAAGCCGCCTGGAAATACTTCATTCTGTGCGGCGTCGGCATCGCGCTGGCATTGTTCGGCACCATCCTGCTTTATTTCGCGGCGGAGAAGATTCTCGGCTCCGGCGGTACCGCGCTGTTGTGGACGCACCTGAACGGCGTCAAGGCGCAACTGGAACCGACTGTGCTGCAACTGGCTTTCGTCTTCCTGTTGGTCGGTTACGGCACCAAGGTCGGTCTGGCGCCGTTGCATAGCTGGCTGCCGGATGCGCACGCGGAAGGCCCGACGCCGGTTTCCGCCGTGCTTTCCGGTCTGCTGCTCAACGTGGCGCTGTATGCGGTGATGCGCTCCAAGGTGCTGGTGGATGGTGCGCTCGGCAACGAGGATGGCAACGGCATGGCGGGCAACCTGATGATGGGCTTCGGCCTGTTCAGCGTCGTGCTCGCCGCCTTCTTGATCAAGCGCCAGACCGATGTGAAACGGATGTTCGCCTACTCGTCGATCGAGCACATGGGCTTGGTCACCTTCGCCTTCGGCATGGGCGGCCCGGTCGCCAACTTTGCCGCGCTGCTGCACATGACCATGCATTCGCTGACCAAGTCGGCGATCTTCTTCGCCGTTGGCCACGCCACCCAGAGCGCCGGCACGCAAATGATGAGCGGCATCCGCGGTCTGATCAAAACCAACCCGACCATCGGCTGGGGGCTGATGCTGGGCACCGTGGCGATTCTCGGCGTACCGCCATTCGGTGTTTTTGCCAGCGAGTTCCTGATCATTACCACCGCAATGCATGAACATCCGTGGGCTACGCCATTCCTGTTGATCGCGCTCGGTGTCGCCTTCGCGTCGATCTTCGGCAAGGTACAGCCGATGGTGTTTGGAGAGACCGAATTGCCCAAGTTGCCGTATCAGCCCGCCTTGACCCCGGTATTCATTCACCTCGGTCTGGTATTGATGCTGGGTCTGTTCATCCCGCCTTACCTGGCGACGTGGTATCGCCAGGCCGCGGCTTTGTTGGGAGGCTGAGATGCAGATCAATACACAAGACTGGAATCTGAAGACGATCGCGCCGCACATCTGGCGCGGCCAGATGGAAGTCGGCCAACTGCTGGCGCTGGCGCATGCGGTGAAGGACGAGGGTGGCCAACTACAGGCGCTGTGGGGCTCGGATGATCGGCATCTGAATGCGGGGTATTCGATTCACGTCGCTTTCCATGCCGCCGCCGGCTTGGCCTGGGTCAGCGTTGCGTTGGCGTCAGAGGCGCCGGCCTATCCCGATCTGGCGCATATCTTCCCGCAGGCTGATCGCATGCAACGGGCGACTTTCGACCTGCTCGGCATCAAGGCTGAGGATGCGGTCGATGAGCGCAAATGGCTGCGCCACGGCGCTTGGCCGGCAGATACCTATCCGCTGCGCAAGGATTTCAGCGCCGCGCCGGTGCGCGAACTCGACGCCTATCCGTTCATCCAGGTCGAAGGCGACGGTGTGCATGAAATTCCGGTCGGTCCGATTCACGCCGGCACCATCGAGCCGGGGCATTTCCGTTTCTCGATCATCGGCGATCGCGTGCTGCGCCTGGAACAGCGTCTCGGCTACACCCACAAGGGCAGCGAGAAACGCTTTGAAGGCATGGACCTGAACACTGGCGCGCGTCTCGCCGGGCGCATCTCGGGTGACGCGCACAGCGCTTACGCCTGGGCTTATTGTTCGGCGGTTGAAACCGCCACCGGCAGTGCAGTGCCGCCACGCGCCGCCTGGCTGCGCGGGTTGTTTCTGGAAATCGAGCGCATCGCCAACCATCTCGGCGACCTCGGTTATCTGGGCAATGACGTCGCGCTGTCATTTGGCTTCATGCAGTTCTGGCGCTTGAAAGAAGACTGGCTGCGCCTGACCGCGCGCCTGTTCGGACACCGTTATTTGTTCGATTGCATCGTCCCTGGCGGCGTATCGGTCGACCTGAGCGATGCCGCGCCGTTGCTCGCCGAGGCTGACCGTCTGGAAGCGGAAGTGCGTAGCCTGAAAGCGATCTATGACGAACAAGCCGTGTTGCAGGACCGTTTCGTTAACACCGGCACCTGCAAACCGGAGATCGCCGCCCGCCTCGGTTTGACCGGCTTGCCCGGCCGTGCCAGTGGCCAGGCCTGGGATATCCGCGTGCAGTTCCCGCAGGCGCCCTACGACAAGCTGGATGTCAACATGGCGACGCACCGCAAGGGCGATGTGTTCGCCCGTTCCGAAGTGCGCTTTGCCGAGGTTTACGAAACACTGCGCCTGATCCGGGAAATCATTCGCCAGATGCCGACCGGTGCAATCCGTGCTGATCTGACTGCGACTGACGACGTGCGCGAAGGCCTTGGCTGGGTCGAATCCTGGCGCGGTCCGGTCATTGTCGCCGTGCGTATTGGTGCCAACAGCCGGCTCGACCGCGTGCATGCGCATGACCCGTCGTGGCAGAACTGGCCGCTGCTGGAAATCGGCATCATCGGCAACATCGTTCCGGATTTTCCGCTGATCAACAAATCGTTCAACCTGAGTTACAGCGGGCAGGATTTATGACCCAGCGTAGGGTGCGCGTTGCGCACCAGCCCTCGGTTTGTAAATGGTGCGCGCGGCGCACCCTACGGGAAATTTGATATGGCTACCCACCTCATACTCAAGAAAATCTTCAACACCGGCATCGTTTCCGAGCCCGCGCCGGAGGCCAATCTGTCACTGCGCCAGCGTGAACAGGAACTGCACGCCGACATCCTCAAGGTGTTCGGTCAAGCGGTGACCATTCGCCATGTCGATGCTGGCTCCTGCAACGGTTGCGAACTGGAAATCCACGCGCTGGGCGGGCCGCACTACAACATCGAGGGTATCGGCGTTAAATTCGCCGCCAGCCCGCGCCATGTCGACGTGCTGCTGGTCACCGGCCCGGTCACGCGCAACCTGGAAACCGCGCTGAAGCGGACCTACGACGCGACGCCGGAACCGAAGTGGGTGGTGGCAATGGGCGACTGCGGCTGCGGTTGCGGTGATATCGGTGCAATGTTTGGCGAGAACTATGCTACCTGCGGCAAGATATCCAGCGTTATTCCAGTGGATGTTGAAGTGCCCGGTTGCCCGCCGACGCCGACCGCATTGTTGCAAGGCATATTGGCGGCGGTGAGTGCGGCAAAGAAGTCGTTCTGACGCCAAACCGGGCGATTACGTCACCGGTTTCCTGGCTTGTTTTGGTCGCTTTTTAGCGGCGGCCGGTGCCTCGACAGCAACGTGATTCGCAGCCAAAACAGTCACTTCGCGGGCTTGCATTTCGGTCCAGATCTGGGTGCCGTTTTGCAACAGGAAATCAAGAAAGTGGCGCGTCGTCGGCGACAGTTTATTACCCTTCAGATGCACTGCATGCCAGTACCGGATCAGCGGAAAATGCTCGAAATCGAGCACCGCAATGAGCCCGGCGGCCAACTCCAGCCGAATGTCCTCAGGTACCGAACCCATGATCACCAGGTCATCCAGGTTCTCGCGCAGCCGTTCCACCACGCGTGCCTGGTTGGTGATGGTCAGGCGCGGCTCTACCGTCGGGTACTGGCGCAGGAAGGTGCCGAGCAGGTGCGGCATGAATTACTTGGCGGTGGTGATCGCCGCCAGCTTCAGCGGCCCCTTGATGCCTTCTCCCATGCTGGTCATGTATCGCCGCCCCCGGCAGCCATGCGCATCGCGGTGCCGGAGGCCAATCCCGGCCTGTCGATTGGCGCCGCGCTGGGGGTGACCTTTCCGTTCAATCTGTTCGTCGGCATTCCGGTTTATTACTGGATGGCGCTGACCATTCACCAACTCGGAGGTAGAAGTGAATACTCCCACCCATCTCTTGCTCACCATCGTTTGTGAGGCGCTACTGGAATCTGATCTGGAACAGGAACTGCCACGTCTCGGTGTCACCGGCTACACCATCGTCGATGCCCGAGGTCTCGGCGTGCATGGCCGTCGCAGTGGCGCCTGGCGCAAGGAAGGCAACATTCGGGTGGAGATTCTGTGCGCCCCGCAAATTGCCGACAGCATCATCGATTTCCTGCGCAGGAACTATGAAGCCCACTACGGCATGCTGATTTTTTCCAGCGCGGTGCAGGTGTATGGCGATTGAACTTTGAACCTTTGCAATGTCATCACAGTCGGGGTTGACACCTCGCTTTCAGCCCCGCCATTGGCGGGTTTATTTTTGGGCATCTGGAGGTAAATGGCTGTAACCGACAAAGATTGAGCAGATTGCTAAAGTTTCCCGCCGGGTTGTCGAAAAGGGGGTTCCTCGCGTGAGGAACCTACCTGACTTTAAAAGGAGACATCCATGCAAGCCCGCTTTTTGCAATCGCTCGTTTTTGCCGCTGCCCTGGCTTTTGTTGCCAGCCCGACCTTTGCGGTTGAAGAAACCCCCAATGCCATCCCCGGCGGCACGATGGTGAATGAAGTTCAGGCCAAGGCCTTGTTCGACAAGGGCGCGGTGTTCGTCGATGCGCGGGTATCGGCGGAGTATGCCGAGAAGCACATCAAGGGCGCGATCAACGTGATCTACAAGGAAATCCACAAGAAAGTCGGCAAGCTGGATCCGAAAGACTCGTTCGATATGAGCAAGTTGCCCGCCGACAAGAACAAGGCGATGGTGTTCTATTGCAATGGTTCGCCGTGCTGGCGCGGTTACAAGGGCGCGGACGCAGCGATCAAGGCGGGTTACAAGAAAGTGAGCTGGTTCCGCGACGGTCTGCCGGCCTGGGAAAGCAAAGGATTCCCCACCGAGTAAGCATCGTTTGCCAGATTCACATTAGTACCTGAGGAGAGAGAAACATGATCCATACCCTGCGCGGCCTGCTTGTTTTGTTGGCTACGGTCACTCTGCTATCTCTCCTGGCCCTGGGCGGTATGGCGATTCAGGCCTCTCGCAGCGGGGCGGCTTTGTTGAGCGAAGTCAATGATCAGGCGGTGGTGCCGTTGACGGTTTTGCAATCAGTGGAGCGCCGCCTGAAGGAAGTCCGATTCCGGATTGCCGGCGTGGCGCTGGAACAGTTGCCGACCGTGGGGTCGGCTAACCATTTGAAAGAGTCGCAAGCCGCTTTGCCGACCGAGTGGGGGCATTTTCGCGGTTTAGCGGCCGCATCTGCGCTGCCGGAAGCGGAAAAGGCGTTGCTGGACAAGATCGATAAAGGGATGCCCGGGCTGGATGCCTTGATGGCGCGGCTGATGACCGCTTATCAGAACGACGACCTGGATACGGTTAAAAGTATTCTGGAAGATGATTGGCCGCTGGTGCAAGGCAATGTGGTCAAGCCGATGGAGCAGTTCATGCCCTATTACCAGGGCGTGGTGGAGGCCTCGTTTGAAACGGCGAAGCAAGCTGCACGCCGCATGACATGGATCGTGGCGGTGTTGTTTGGCGTGGTTTTTGTGCTGGTCGGTACGACAATCTGGATGTTGCAACGTCGTTTGTCGAATCAATTGTTGGCGGCAAGAAGCACGGTTGAGGCGGTGGCGGGGTTTGATCTGACGCAGCCGATTGTGGTTTCCGGTCGTGACGAGATCAGCGATCTGCTGAAGAGCCTTGCCACCATGCAGGATCATCTGCGCGAAGTGGTCAGCCAGGTGCGTGAAGGTGCGTATTCGCTCGAACAGATGTCCGGCGAACTGGCCGGCGCCAGCGCCGATGTGGCCGGCGCCAGCCACCAGCAGGCGGAGTCTGCCTCGGGCATGGCGGCATCGATGGAACAGCTTTCGGCATCCATTGATCAGGTGCACGATCACGCCACGCTTTCGCATGATCTTGCCGCACGCTCTGGCGATGCCTCCCGCGATGGGCGCGAAGTGACGCTGAATGCCGCCGCCGAGATGGCGGGAATCGCAGAGGGCGCACGGCAGTCTTCCAGTCTTGTCGCCGAGTTGGGGACGCTGTCATCGGAAATCACCAACATCGTCAATGTCATCAAGGAAATTGCCGACCAGACCAATCTACTGGCGCTGAATGCCGCCATCGAGGCGGCGCGGGCCGGTGAACAGGGGCGTGGCTTCGCGGTGGTGGCGGATGAAGTACGCAAACTGGCGGAGCGGACATCGTCCTCGACGAAACAGATCGGCGACATGATCCAACGTATTCAGAGTGGCACTCAGCGCACGATGCAGTCAATGGAGTCTGGCGTGGCGCGCGCCAATCAGGGCGAGGAACTGGCGCGTCGAGCTGGCGAATCGATTGCTCAGATCGAGCAGCGCGCCGGTGAAGTCGTGCGCTCAGTCAATGAAATTCATCTCGCCTTGCGCGAGCAGAGCGCTGCCGCCAAAGATGTCTCGGCGCGCGTCGAACATATTGCTCAAATGACCGAAACCAATGCGGACGCCAGCCGGTTGACCAGCCAGAATGCGGCCCAGGTTTCCAGCTTGTCCGGGCGGCTGAACGAATTGGTCGCAGGTTTCCGGGTATGAATCCGCTCGCCTGGCCGGAAATGCACCCATAGGGCGGAATTCTGGCAAGTCTGCATGGGGGTAAATTGAACCGCGTCCTTGCCGAACCCACCCGGTGACACGGAATTATTCTGGAAAACCAGGTTTGCGGCTGCAAGCGGGGGCGCAGGTTTTAACCAATATTCAAGGCTATGAATCGGGGCGAAGATCGCAGCGCCTTTGCCGCAGATACACAATACACAGCGCAAGTTCTCGGCTGATAATGTGCCACTGAACCACAGGTTGCTTGATAACTATGCATAAAGATTCGTCGGCGCAAGGCATGGATCACGACATCCTGCTGGAAACCATTGTCGCCATCACGGAACAACGTGATCAGCATTCCCTGGAACTCAGTCTGTTCGCCTCGTTGCGCGAAATACTGCAACCCCGCTGCGGCTGTTTTCTCGACATCACGGCAACTGGCGTGTCGCGCAACGCGGTCCGCTCGCGTAATGAAGACATCGTTTTGCCGGACAACGTGATGGAAATCGCGCGTGAAATGTCCGACTACGATTTTCGTCAGGTAGAAACCCCGGAGATGGTCTACATGCTGGCGGTGATGGATAACAACAAAGCCGGCAATCGACGCTTTCTGCTGGTCGGCTTGACGGAGTGGACCGAAGTCGCCGAGCGCATTCTGGTGGGCATGGTGCGCGTCTATCAAAACTTCATGAAGCTGATGAGCGATAGCGAGAAGGACACCCTCACCGGCCTGCATAACCGACGCAAACTCGAATCTTTCCTGGCATCGCGCCTTTCCGCGCGGCTGCATGACCGCCGCGAAGGGGATAAATCGATCACTAATCCGCCCGACCCGAGCAAAGGCGAATATCTGGCAGTGCTTGATCTGGATAAATTCAAACGCATCAACGATAACTTTGGCCATCTTATTGGCGATGAAGTGCTGCTTACCTTCGCCAATATCCTGCGCGCTTCATTGCGCGATAACGACCGTTCGTTCCGCTACGGCGGCGAAGAATTCATCGTCGTGCTGAGCGAAGTCACTCCGGAGCAGGCTATTGGGGTGCTGGACCGTCTTAGACTCAACGTCGAAAAATATGTCTTCCCGCAGGTCGGACAGGTCACGGTCAGCATCGGATTCACCATCATCGACCGCCAGGACTTGCCGACCCGCATCATTGAAGAGGCCGACAAAGCGCTTTATTTCGCCAAGGAAAACGGCCGCAACCAGGTGCGCGACTACGGCGCTCTGCGCGCGGAAGGCGCAGTGGAAGACGCCCAGCACGATGGGTCAATCGAGTTGTTCTGATGCAAAGCAAGGGTAGGTCGGAGTGATGTGTGCGGTCGGAATAATCGGCCGCAGCGGAGAATCCGGCAAAGACCGGAATCAATCAGGCAAAGCAAATCCGCTGGCTTGAATCCGCTGGCTTGCTCTGGAAATGTGTGGCCTTGAGGCGCAAGCCTAAGCGACTGTCCATGAATAACCAGGACATTCTGGCTGCACGGGTGGGCGCGGTGCTGCGTTGCCGGTCGCTTGAAGGGAATGACCATCCTGCTTCCCGGCTTCCCTCGCCGCTCTGGGAGGCAAGGTATTGCAGGAATACATGGTCAGTCGCAAGCGCCAGCCGCTTCAATTGCGTTTTAACGACGCCTCTTCGATCACTACTTTGTAGGAATACCCCGCGCCAAAGTCCTTGTTGGTGTGGACAACACCCTTCACGGTAACCACTTCCCCAAGCTGCGCTTTTTCCATGCTGGTCACCAGGATGTCGTGGGTGTCATTCGCGGCGGAGCCTGAGCCGTCACGCAGATGAATCCAATTTTTGCCCATGATTCCGGGGTTGTATTTCACGATCTTGCCGCGAACCAGAATTGATTGGTCTTTCAGCTTGCCTGCTTGGGTGATGACTTCCGCGACGGTTTTGGCGTTGGCGCCGGTGGCTTTGGTGACCTGAATGTTTCCGATGTCTTGCGTCTTGTTGATTCCTGAATGCGCCGCAGCCATGTCAACGTTGGCGACGTGAGCGCCGCTGCCTGAGCCGCCCAGGCTGCCGAACAGAATCTTCGGGAAAGTCCGCTTCAACGATGTGCTCTCGAAGTTGCTCATCACCATCGCGTTTTCAATGGTGACTTGCGCGCCTTTCTTGACCGGCGCCTGGCTGACCGCAGCCCAGGTTTCGCCATCTTTGGTTTGCAGGCGCAGGTAGGTATAGGGTTCGACGTCCTTGACCTCAAGAACAGTCCCTTGAACAGCGGCGGGCGTGGCGGCAACGGAATTGCCTGTCCAGGCCAGAGGGGCTGAAATAATCAGGCAGATCACAAACAGGTTTTTCATGGACTTGTTACTCCTTCGGAATGGGTTTCGCAGACTAACAGCATCACGCCTCGGCCAAACGCGTCAACGTGATTTCGATCCGATGTGGATCAATTATTGGGGCTCCCAGGTTGGCATTGCGCGTCATTTGCTTTCCTGTTCCGTTGTGTCGTCCAGATGCGCCGCCCATTCGCGCCACACCGCCCAAGCTACCGCCAGCACGATCGGACCGATGAACAGGCCGACCAGACCAAAGGCCAGCAGGCCGCCCAAAACGCCAAACAGCACCAGCAGGAAGGGAATCGCGCCAACGCTGCTGATGAAAACCGGGCGCAGCACGTTGTCGATCTGGCTGACCACCGCCGCGCCCCAAATGAAGACGCCAATCGCTGCGCCAGACTCGCCCTGGAACAGCAACCATGCGCCGGCGGCGCCCCAGACCAGTGGCGTGCCGAACGGAATCAGCGCAAACAGCGCGGTGAGCACGCCCAGCGTTACCGGCGATGCCATGCCGGCGACCCAGTAGCCGATGCCGGCGAGTGTGCCCTGCACCAGCGCGGTGAGCAGAATGCCGTACACCACGGCGCGGGTGGTTGCGCCGGCGGCAGCCAGGTAGCCATGCGTGCTGGGGCCGATGAAACGGGCCATGACATGGCGCAGTTCGCGCACGATGCGAGCGCCGTCGCGGTAGAAGAAGAACAGGATCACCAGCACCAGTACCAGTTTGACCAGATTTCGCCCGATGCCGCCGGCCAGTTGTGCCGCATCACTGGCATGCGACGCGAACCAGGCCTTGAACGCGCCGATCACCCCTTCTGGATCGGCCAGCAGCGCGGCGCGTTGCTGCGTCAACCAGTCGCCCAGCCAGGGAACATTGAGTAGTACTGGCGGTACCTCGGGTGGCGCGGCAACGAATGCCAGCAAGGCGTGATACACCCCGCCCAATTCCTGCTGCGCCACCCAGGCCAGCCAGAGCAAGGGGCCGAACAGGGTGAGCCCGGCGATGCCGGTGGACAGGCTGGCGGCAAGCGTGTCGCGAGCGTGGCAGCGAACACGGATGGCTTCGGCCAGCGGCCAGGAGGCATAGGCCAGCACGCCCGCCCAGGCCAGCGGCGAGAAGAACGGCGCCAGCACCAGAAAAGCCAGCAGCGCCAGTCCGCTCAACGCCAGCCAGGGCGTCAGGCGGCGGCTAAAAGGCGAGGCTGGGGTCATCAATGTTTCTCGGTAGCAAGGGGGCGGCGGCTAGAAGGCACGATGAGTTTGGTTGAGATGCTTGGAAAAGCCACATTTTCTACCGTGCAAGCATCGACAGGAAACTGTAGGTGCGAATTTATTCGCACATAACGCATTGATTATGCGAATAAATTCGCACCTACATCGGTTCCAACTGAGCTTTCCAGGTTCATGATTGATGCGTTTATTCAGCCTCCGCTTAAGCAAGGCCGAAGGTTCGTTTTGCCGGTTTGGTTTCGACCTCGCCGGCTGGGGCTTATTCAGGACTTCTCGCATCGGCCGCCGCCCGCCCGAGAGCGTGTGACGCCAGCGGCAACGCGGCGAACAGGATCATTACCAATACCAGCAAACGCCAGGTCCAGGCCCAGTCCCACGCCAGCAAGCCGACGCCCAGTGCGAACAGGGTCAAGCTCAGGGTGGCGGCCTTGGTGGTGGCATGTTGTCGCGACAAGGCGTCCGGCAAGCGGTATACGCCCAGTGCGGCGATCAGCAGGATGACCAGCGCCAGACTGCAGATCAGCCAACCGAGGATTTCGTTCATTCCGATTCGCCTCCCGCCTGTATCTGAATCAGCCTCGCCCAGGCCAGCGTGGCGACAAATCCGACCACTGCCAGGCCGATGGCGACATCGAGAAACACCGTGCGCTGGCTGAGCAACGCGGCTGTCAGACTGAGGATGATGGCGACGGCGAACAACAGATCGAGGCCGATGACCCGATCGGCGAGGGTCGGGCCGACCAGCAGCCGGTGCAGGCCGGGCACGGCAGCCAGGCCGGCGATAACAACAAACAGCAGGCTCAGGCTCATGGCGTGGCTCCCGACAAGGCGCGCAGCGGCCGCACGAAGTCGCGCTGGATCGCCGCCAGCGTGGCCTCGGCCTGACTTGCGTCGAGCAGGTGTAGATGAATTTCGCGTCGCTCCGTATCGATCTCCAGACTGGTGGTGCCCGGCGTCAAGGTTGCCAGCATGCCAAGCAGGCTGGCGGCGCCTGGTCCGAGGTCGCCATAGTCCAGGCGGGCGAAGCCCGGCTGAACCATCACTCGCGCCGTAGTCCAGCCGGAGAGGACCAGTTCTTTCATAAAGTTGGCCAGCAACAGCAGCATGGCTTGGGGTCGTGTCATGTTTTGCGTCATGTTCCGCCTGCCTGTTGCCAGAAATTCGCAGTGGCGACTTGCGCCAGATGGATGAACGGTTCCGGGTAAAGCCCCATGACCAGGATCAGCGCGGTCAGCAGCAGCACTGCTGCATAGGCTGGAAGCGGAATGACCCCGGCGCTGGCGGTCGTGTCCGGATGCGCCTTCCAGAAGCCTTCCAGCCAGATCTTGCTCATCGAATACAGGGTCAGCAGACCAACCGCCAGCGCACCGCCACCCCAGATATAGCGTTCCTGTTCAAAGGCTTCGCGCAGCAGCATGAACTTGCCCCAGAAACCGGTGCTGGGCGGCACGCCGACCAGCGAAAAGGCGCTA
>JFJP01002121.1_pt1 | contig 14330 bp, 14 predicted proteins | sample 431651 | NCBI WGS metagenome assembly JFJP01 (sample SAMN02602958, study PRJNA72255) | Microbial mat metagenome, whole genome shotgun sequencing project. | biome: fresh water; feature: sink hole; material: water; isolation source: purple microbial (photo- and chemosynthetic) mats found in... | reverse complement strand
CTAATCCTAGTACCAGTGCGATATGCGTCTTGCCGACTCCAGAAGTCCCTAGCACGATGACGTTCTCGCACTTGTTAATCCATTCACAACCTGCTAACTTCAGCACCAGGAATTTGTTCAGGCTCGGCATCGCCAGCGCAGTCAACGCAGACCTTTTCTCATATTCGCTGGCGGAAAGTAGGCAGCTTGAAGGCTTTTAAGTGATTAATCAACAGCATTTGCTGTACCACCGTGGTGGTCCCGATTGACGGCTCGATGTCGGCATTCATACGCTGCCTCCAATGCCCGCTTGCCTCACCAGCGCAGGCTGCATGAGGTAGCTGCCGACATCACCAGATTTTTGATTGCATCAAAGCTGGACACGAAGTAGCTGTGCAACAGCACGCTACTTCGTGTTCTCGACCATCACGGCAAAACGTACTTTGGCATATAAGTTCACGCTAGAAACACCCTTTCCGCCTTTCTTATGTACCCGCAGGTACATAAGAAAGGCTGGGAGTGGTACACTCTTAATGCATCATTCATGGCCGGTCCAAGTGTGCTTGTCTGTACATTAGTCACGCGGCTTTTATAACTACTCCAGTGCATCGACGCCGTCTTTCGCCAGCACCGCCTGATAGCTTTCACGTGAGAGCAAAGGCTGAGTAACGCAACGCATGGTCAATGAATCGTTAACTGCCATGACCACGTTCTGACTGCGCAAATCCTATGCCGCCTGGGCCGCCGGCGACGATGTGAAATCGGTGCCAGCAGCCATTTCAGCGACTGCGCCAATTGCATCCAGCGGCACTGGACTCAATATCAACACGATATCGCCCTAACCCAGGACCATGGAGCCAGCAATCCCGATCATTCGCAACAGCTGCGGTCCGATGCTCTTGACCACCACTTCTCGGTTGCCGATGATTCCATCGCCATAGATCGCGACGCGGTCATTTCCTACACGCAACACGATCACCGGGGGAATACTGTTGAGCCACAGACACCGTACCTGCATCGCCCAGAAATACAGACAGATATTGCGGCGACGCCCGATCTCCTTGCCACATCAGCATGCCGTCGTTGCATGCCGCAGCCAAAGCCGCCGGGTTGAATTGATCGCCGAATTCTTGGCTCTCAGTCACGAGAATATAATAGTCAATAACAAACTGGAGCTGAGTACGATCAACAACACGCGAATCTACTTTTGTTGCGACAATTTGCCCATCAACGGCACGGCATTCTGGCTGAAGTCAGCTACGCCGACGGCGCTATCTGCCGTCTCGGCTGCCGCAGCGGCTCTGGTACTGAACATCGTCGGTGCTGATAGCGCTTCAGGAATGAAATACCCCGCCATCACAGTCTGTTCTGACTTATATATCAAGCAGTCCAGTACGCAGCGATCACTGGCTTCTCCCTACTCTTTCTTAGCCACCTCCGATAAAGATGGTAGTTTGAATACCATTAAAGAATTTTCTAATTGCAAATTCAATGCCACCGGATACTGCCGCAGTACCTGCGCACTCATAAACCTACTTGTAAAAATAAGCGTGATGCAAAATTCGGGCAATACTTAATTTAGTCCATACCTGTGATTCGCTATCGACATAGCTCTTGGCGCTGTTGCTGTCTATGGATTCCGCAGGCTGCAAGGTCATCTGGGTGACGTTGCACAAATTCAGTACACGCGACACCAGCAAACTGCTGCTGAACGAAAATTTCGGAGAAAACGCCACAATCCGACATTCCTTGTCAATCTGCGTCAAAATTTGACCTTGGTAGCGCGCAAAATCGATCACGCTGATGATGTTTACGCGCACGTTAACTTAAACCAAAAAATTAGTCATGTGTCAACGGCATCTGGAAAATCTTGCCGACTGCGTCGATTTCGCCGGTCTCTTATAAATTTAACAACCAGCGAAGCGACTCTATCCGATCAATAAACCAAATTGGCTTTCCCACACATCCACTCCACTGCGAGCGGATTGCATTCGCCCCAGCAAATGCGACTGGAATTCGCGCAAGCGGGTACATCACGTGTCGGCATCAGCGGCCGATTTATTAGCTGGGATGACAGCAGCGAGGAAGACAACGACGACGACGGCAATTCGGCGGACAGAGCGAGGTTGATTGGATCATATTGACGTAAATCCGGATGGTATTCACGACCTTAAAATGGTCCTGAAACGGCTATGTCCAGCAGTGCGTATTAAGTAAGCGCGGCGATTTTTTCCAGCCATTTTCCAGGCTCGATCGGTTTTACCAGGTAATCGCGTGCGCCTTGGCGCAAGCCGAAAATATGGTCGGTTTCCAGGCCGTTGCTGTTGCAGATGATTCTAGGAGTATCCTTGATGTCGTCATCGCGCGTCATCGAGTGCGTTGCCTGCAAGCCTTATCAGGCGTTGATTGCGTTTGCATCGTCCGAGACCTGAATGTGCTAGCTCACTGTCCTGAGCAGACTATCTATGGTGAACAGCTTGGTAACATACTCGTCGTAACCGACCATTGCGCTGCGGGCACACGATCAAACAAATCATCATTGGGTGACAGCATGATCACCGGCGTTGCATGGAATTCAACGCTTCTCTTGATTAAAGCGCAGGTTTGACCGTCATCGAGCCGATGGCATCAGGATGTAGCAAAAAATCAGCGCCGACTTATGATCATTAACTCTTGCCAACGCATCGCAATCATCTTCGGCGAGCACCACTGGATAACCAGCCTGACTTAAAAGAATCTCTGCGAAATGCTAAATTGTGCTGCTATCGTCGATCACCATTATGTTAAAGTCGACGCTGCCAATTTATGTTGAATTGATGTTGCCATGGAATTATCTCACTCAATCCAAATAAATCTACTGCTTCACTGCAATAAATATTTCTTATAGCAATATTTATTGCAGGGTGGGCTTAAAGTTCAATTTCTGTAACTTCGAACGTTAATTTGGCATTCCTGCAAGAACCAAATTGCCATTCGGAATCAAATGGCAACCATTTCAAAATCTTCCTTGCGGGCGCCGCACTCGTGGCAAGTCCAGTTCATCGGCACGTCATCCCATCGCGTACCTGGCGCAACGCCCTCTTCCGGCAAGCCAGCTTCTTCGTCATAAACCCAGCCGCAGATCAGGCACATCCAGGTTTTGAATTCCGTCTTGTTAGTTTCGTTATTGCTCACAGCGATAACCCTTCAATCAAGTAAAATGTAAAGTCAGACATTTTAATATACCTGCCGTGCAAAACCAAACTTCCCCACTCATATTGACATTCGGCGTTGCCGATCCGGTCGGCGCCGTCGGCATTCAGGCCGACCTGGCCACTTTTTCGTCGATGGGCTGCCATGGCCTGTCAGTCATCACTTCGATCCTGATCGGCGATACCGGGCGTATCGAAGATATCCAACAAATCGATGCCGATTGGGTTGCCGACCAGGCTCGCGTCATGCTCGAAGACATGCCGGTGACAACTTTCAAGGTCGGCGCCGTCGGTAGCATCGAGAGCGTGTCGGTGATCGCTGAAATCGTCTCTGACTACCCGGAAATTCCACTGATTCTAGACCCTTTTTTATCGGCCATGCCGGATCAGGGTCAGGATAGCGAAGAACTGCTGATCGCCATCCGCGAACTACTAATCCCGCAAACCACCGTCATGCTGCTCTCGGCAGTTGAACTTGCGCGCTTGGCGGAAACCTGGCGCGAGCCGTCGTCCGAAGACATGCTTGACCTGGATGCGATGCACATCATCGAACTTGGCTGCGAATATCTGTTGGTCACCGGCACGCCGACGGCGGCCACCGAAATCGGCAACACTCTATTCAACGATACCGGCGTAGTCCGCGAAGATCAATGGCCGCGTGTGTCAGGATCGTTTAGCGGCGCCGGCAGCACGTTGTCGGCGGCCATCGCGGCGATGCTGGCGAACGGGCTGGACGTGCCCGAGGCCGCCTCCGAGGCGCAGGAGTTCACGCTGGCAGCAGTCACCGCAGCGCAACGGCTGGGCATGGGAAAACGGATTCCAGACCGATATTTCTGGGCGCGTGAGGAAGCACTCCAAGGACTACACGCAGATGATGCGAATGGGTGAAGTTTTTCTTGATTTTTCCGTCACATTATGGCGTAAAATTTTACCTAACAGACTAGTTTTAACTAGTATTTTTTGCAATTTAACCCGTTTATTTAATCCGGTGAGGACAGCGCCGCACTAAAAAATGTCATTCGCAACGCTGCGGTAGCTCTTCAACTCTGTCCCGCAAATAAAAAAATGAAATCCAACAACGATATCCTCTTTACCCGCGCTCACCTAACCACGCCTGGCGGCGTCAACTCCCCAGTCCGCGCTTTCCGTTCGGTCGGCGGTACCCCGCGCTTCATCACGCGCGCCGAAGGCCCGTATTTCTGGGATGCCGATGGTCGCCGCTACATCGACTACATCGGCTCCTGGGGCACCGCCATTGTCGGCCACGCCCATCCGACCGTGATCAAGGCTGTACAAGAGGCGGCGGCGCGCGGCCTCAGCTTCGGCGCGCCAACTCAAGGTGAAATCGAAATCGCCGAAGAAATCTGCAAGCTGATGCCAGCGATTAAGCAGGTACGCCTGGTGTCGAGCGGGACCGAGGCGACCATGAGCGCATTGCGGCTAGCGCGCGGCGCCACCGGCCGCGACAAAATCATCAAGTTCGAGGGTTGCTATCACGGCCACACTGATTCGCTGCTGGTCAAGGGTGGTAGCGGCCTGCTCACGTTCGGCAATCCGACCTCAGCCGGCGTATCTGAAGATTTTATCAAGCACACACTGGTGCTCGATTACAACAATACAGAGCAATTAGAAGACGCGTTCAAGAACATTGGTGACCAGCTCGCCTGCGTGATTGTCGAGCCGGTGGCCGGCAACATGAATCTAATACGGGCGACCCCGGAATTCCTGCAAACCATGCGCCACCTGTGCACCCATTATGGTACCGTGCTGATTTTCGATGAAGTGATGTGCGGCTTCCGTGTCGCGCTCGGCGGCGCGCAATCGTTATACGGCATTTCTCCCGACATCACCGCGCTGGGCAAGGTAATCGGCGGCGGTTTGCCTGTGGCGGCGTTCGGTGGACGGGCCGATTTGATGGCACGCATGGCGCCACTTGGTGCAGTGTATCAGGCTGGCACCTTGTCCGGCAATCCGGTGGCGGTCGCTGCTGGCATGAGCACGCTCAAACTAATTCAGGAGCCAGGTTTCTACGACAGACTGGGAACGCAAACCGAGAAACTGGTCAGCGGCCTGAACCAGGCGGCAAAAGACGCCGGCGTGACGTTCAGCGGCGATGCGATCGGCGGCATGTTCGGTTTATATTTCGCGGACGTAGTACCTAGCACCTACGCAGCCGTGATTCAATTTAACAAAGAGCTGTTCAACCAGTTCTTCCACGCAATGCTGGATGCTGGGGTATACCTGGCGCCATCGGCATTTGAGGCAGGCTTTTTGTCAGCGCAGCACGATAACGCGGCGATTGAAGCAACCGTAGCAGCGGCGCGCGGCGCCTTTGCGCGACTTACTTAAAATTCGCCCCCCCTATAGCTATGAGGTTTTCAGTTCAACCAACCACGTCGACGGAAATACCAGAACGGCGTAATAGCCGAACAGACCATCAGCAACAGCGCCAGCGGATAGCCGAACTGCCACTCGAACTCCGGCATGAAACGGAAGTTCATGCCGTAGATACTGGCGATCAGGGTTGGCGGCAAAAACGCCACCGAAGCCACCGAGAAGATCTTGATGATTTTGTTCTGGTTGATGTTGATGAAACCGACCGTGGCATCCATCAGAAAGTTAATCTTATCGAAAAGGAATGCCGTGTGGCCATCGAGCGATTCGATGTCGCGCAAGATTTGCCGTGCATCCTCAAACTGATCGACATTCAGCAATCGGCCGCGCATCAAAAAACTGACCGCGCGCCGCGTATCCATCATATTGCGGCGGATGCGGCCATTCAAGTCTTCTTCGTGTGCCATCGCGCTCAACGCTTCAGCTGCGTCCTGGTCCGTCAGTTTCTTTTGTAGTACTCGCTGGCTCACTTCATCCAGCTTCTGGTAAACACCCTCCAAGGCATCAGCCGAATACTCGGCATCGATCTGATACAGATCGAGCAGCACGTCCTTGTAATCACCAATTGATCCTGGCCGTGAGCGCGCCCGCATACGCACCAGACGGAACACCGGCAAATCCTCACCATGTATTGAAAACAGAATATCGCGCGCCAGAATAAAGGCAACAGTAACGGTCGACGACGGACCATCGTCTTCTTCAAAAAGAAAATCGGTGCGAAGGTGCAGATCGCCGTTTTCCGCTTCGTAATAGCGAGCCGATGCTTCGATGTCCTTGACATCATCTTCACCCGGCAAGGTGACGCCATAGATACTCTTGACCCAGGCCCGCTCCTGATCGTTAGGTTCGGTCAGATCGACCCATACCGGTTGTACTTTCTCCAGGTCACTATGACTCTCGATGTTGACCTGATTCAAACGGCCGTTTTGCAAAACAAATATATTGATCATGCTTATCTCGATGACAGATTTTTCAGAAAAGTGCTATTCGGTTTTTACACGTTGGAAAAAATTCAAATTCACGGCAATTTAAACAACCTCTGGCAAGCCCGCATTCTAAGGTAATTTAAACGATCTCATGCGTCATAGAGTCAATCTGGTGCGTTGCGAAAGATATGCCGAGTCGCGATTTTGTCGTAGAAGCGCGGCCCCGGCAACATCACCGCGAGCCGCCCAGCCTGACTGGATCCGAGATTGGCGGCAGAGGTCTTGTAATAATACTGAGCCGCCGCTTCGGCGCCGAACAAGCCATTACCCCACTCCACCAAATTCAAGTAAATCTTAAGGATGCGCTCTTTTTTTCATCAAGAACTCAAGCATGTAGGTGATGATCAGTTCCTGACCTTTGCGTAAATAACTGCGCTCACCCGACAGGAAAAGATTTTTCGCCAGTTGCTAGGTGATGGTGGAACCGCCGCGCACCACCTGGCCTTTTTTCTCATTCTTTTCGTAGGCTTTCTGCAGCGCATTCCAGTCCACCCCATCATGCTCGAAGAAATTAGCGTCTTCGGCGGCGAAGATCACGCGTTTCGGGTTGTTGGAGATACGCGCATACGACACCCATGTGAATTGCAGCTGAGCATCCGGCACAGTCTCACGAAACTCGGCGAGACGTTCTCGAATGAAGCTGGTGGAGATCGGATTGTGATCTATCCACCACCATTTCTGAACGAAAAAATAGACTTGCAACAGCAAGATTGCGGCAATCAGCAGCACGTATAAACGCAATATTATTTTGCCCACTGATTCACTCTCATTTCCAGATTGATCGATTGAAGGCAAGGTGCCTCGGATTGGACAACTCGAGCTTCGACAACGACCCGATGCACATTAACGACACCAGGATCGTACTAAAACAGTACTACGATAGCTGCGCACGTAATGCTGCAAGTACGGCATCTGTGAGCGGACGCACGCCACGCCAAACAAAAAAAGATTCGGCTGCCTGCTCTACCAGCATGCCGAGGCCGTCGCGTACTTGCGCGCCATGCAACGTGGCAAATTGCATGAACACCGTCGGCTGTTTGCCGTACATCATGTCGTAAGCCAGCGTCGCCGCACCGAACACCTGCGCGGCAACTGGCGGCAAATCCGCCTGCAAACTGGCCGATGTCGCATTGATCACGAGATCGAACTGTTGCTTCAGAGCGACAAAACCACAGGCGCTAAGTTCACATCCTACCGCGAATGGCTGGAACTGCTGCACCAGTTCGCCTGCCTTCACCGTTGTACGATTGGCAATCACCAACTTCGCCGGGCTGGATTTCAGTAGTGACAACATCACGCCACGCGCGGCGCCGCCGGCACCCAGCAGCAGGATTTTTTTACCGGCCAGATCGTAGCCTGCATTACGCACCACATCGGTCACCAGGCCGACGCCATCAGTGTTATCGCCAAGTATGCCGCTGCCGTCGAATTTCAGCGTATTGACGGCACCGGCGGCCTTGGCCCTGGCTGTCAGATTGGTCGCCAGTGCATAGGCTTCAAGCTTGAACGGCACGGTGACGTTAGCACCCTTGCCGCCTTGCGTGATGAACTGCTGTAGCGTCGCGGCAAAGCCCTTCAACGGCGCCAGCAAGCGTCCATAATGCAGATCCTGCATGGTGTCGGCGGCAAAGCGGTTCTGAATATCGGGCGACTTGCTGTGGGCAATCGGATTACCGATCACCAAATATTGAGCGAACACGTCGGTATCGTTCATTGATTGTTTCCCCCTATCGGTTTCGCCTCCAGTGACCCTGCACGGATGAACTCAAACGTTGAGATCCACTCCCATACATCGTCTTTGCCACTGCTATTCATGTTTTCTTGAAAACGTCCAAACGGTGCCGAACGCTCGATAATTTTCAAGGTTGCGCTATCCAGATCCGGATTACCTGAGCTGCGTTCGATGCGAACAACGCCTTCTCTGGCGTAGAGTTAACTATCCAGGTAGATCGGGATATACACACCATCTTCCCATACGGGTTGAGACCGTTCTTTTAGAAAAATTCAACATGCCCATTTTTTAGAAACGGTCCTGGAATGCCTTGTAGTAAGCGGCATAACCGACCACGGACGCACTCGGCATGATCTGAGTCTTTTTCTGCCGCTTGTTATACTCGTCGATATTCTTGGCTATCTCAGCTTCCTTGCTGGCTATAGCCTTGGTGATTTTGATCAGGTCGGTGTCGTTCGGCTGGGGGCGTATTGTCGCTGATCTTGTCATGTAAGATCCATGGCCGGCAACATCAACGGAAGGTTTCCTTATGCATCTGTTGCTACTGCTGTTCGAGCTGCTCGATACGGCACTTGGTTGCCATCAGATTGGCGCCGTTTTTGGATTTACGAATATCCGATAGCGATGATTTGGCTCGCCCGGCGTCAGCATTGTCGCTACCATCTAGATTAGCTTATGCTAGCGCTTCCGGCTTGGTGCTATTCTTGATATTGATCAGGATCACTTCTAGTTGGGGGATCGGTCGGTTTCAATTTGAACGCATCGGCGGCGGCAAAATGCGCCGTCACCGACTCTACGATGGCGCCGACCAGGATTTGGTTTTGAAAAATGAATTTCATGCGTGGACCACAACTCGCGGTAATGAAGGAAAGGGTTCTACGGCAAAGCAATATTCCAATAGGGAATTTACAGTTGCGCGATCGCTTGCCTGTGGATCAATCGGCCGGCGACTTTATCTCGTGGAGAATAGGCGCGTCATTAACCGCCGGACCGCTCTCATCACTGGCAACTGCATCAACAGCCTGATCCGCTACCGTCTCCGATTGCTCGGCAATCATCTCGTCCTCCACCGCATCCTTCGCATCATCGAGTTGCTGCGCATCAACGCTCGGTGCCGCACACACTTCCAGCAGGCGCGCCTCGAACGTCAGGTCGACCTCGTCCCAACGCAGAATATCCAGTTTGACCTGAGTGCCGCGCGCCAGTTGTTGCATACCCGGTAATTTGATAATCAGCGGGATATCCGCCAATCGCATTATCTCGTCTTTCAGTACCACCGCCTCGACCTGGCGTACCTGCTCCTGCTCCAGCCAACGCAAGCACCAGTAGCGCTCCATGTTGGACTGGAAATCGCCGTAGCCAGAATACACTGCATCAAAGCCTGAGACGATCGCAAACAGATCGGCATCGCGGGGCTTGAACGGCGCTACGCCGCCCTCGATGCATGCCAGGATCTGCCATTGATTGATCAGATCGGTATACCGGCGCAGCGGCGAAGTGCTCCACGCATATTGATCGACACCCAAGCCCTGGTGCGGGGCTGCGTGAGTCACCATGCGGACCTGCATTTTGGCAGCCCAGCCACCGCTGCTGCCGCCCTGTGCGCGGTAGATACCCGGCACGCCATGGTCGGACATCAACTTGCCCCAGCTGCTGTTGGCAAAAATCATCAGCTCGGCGACGATCTTGTCGAGAGGCGCGCCGCGCTTGCGGCGGGTGATGGTAACAACATCGTCTTCAACATAAAAATTGAAATCGACGTGATTGTTTTGCTCGGGCCGCAACCCGAAACTTTCGCGCTTGGTCATACGGCCTTGTTCCAGCACCTGTATAAATTTCCATAGCACTGCGATATCGGCCTTGTGTGGATAATCGCCGGCATCGTTAGCGAGATTTTCTTCTGTGACTAGTTCGTCAAGGTTGTTATGGCGCAGGTTGGCCGAAATCGGCACCAGTTCAGCGCGGCTTTCGGTGCTGATCACGCGCCAGTCCTGCGGATCGAGAGTGGCGTAGAGCGACAGCGCCGGGCAATTCTTGCCTTCCGCCAGCGTAAAAGCCTCGATCAACTCATCCGGCAACATAGTGATCTTGTCGCCCGGCATATACACGGTCGACATGCGCTGACGCGCAATCGTATCCAGCGCATCGCCGCGCTTGATGCCGAGGCCCGGTGCTGCAATATGAATACCGATCCGGATACTGCCGTCGGCCAGCGTCTGTAACGACAGCGCATCGTCGATTTCGGTTGTGGTCACGTCGTCGATGGAGAACGCCTGTACCGCCGCCAGCGGCAACTCCGGCACTGATGGAATGGTGATCTTGGGGAAACCGGTTCCCTTAGGGAAAAACTCCAGCAGAAATTTAGACAAATGCAACTGTTTGGCCGAGGCAATTCCGCCCACTTTAAGCATCAGGCGTTGCGGCGAAGTCCGCAACTCATTGCAGGCAGTATTCAGTGCCTTGTATTCTATGCTATTCTTGTCCGGCTTGAACAATAATTGCAGCACCAACGGTTTCATCACGTCCGGCAACTGCCCGGACTTTAACTGCTCGACATACTGCGCCTGAATCAACACCTGCTGTTTTTTTTTCTCGATGCCTGCCTGCGCTGCCTTGAGGGATGCTTCGGGAGCAGCCTTATAACGGCCCCGGCCCTTTTTATAGAAATAGATCGGCGCCTTGTGCAAGCTCAACAACAAGCCGGCTGCCTCTGCCGGCAGCGGTGTATGGCCGAAATATTCCGCGCCCAGTTCGGCAAACCCGAACTCTTCCTGGCCGGCGACTTCCCACAAGAAATCCAGTTCAATTTCTTGCGCAATCCGTTGCGCCTGCTCCAGCAATTCCTGCGATGCCGGCATTCTGAATTGCAGCAGCACATCCTTGGATTCGACCTTACTGCGTTTTCCCGAAGGAAGTTCGACCTGATATGCCTTGCCTTGTTGCGACAGTACTGCGCCTGCTTTAAAGTCGCCGGACTCTTCAAAAAATAGATTCATTGCATACTTTACGTGTGAATTTTTGATGATACCGCTGTCAGTACTGTGTGCTTGGTTGTGAATGACTGACTGGTTACTTGACAGCGCCAAATGATATTGATTGAAGGGCAGCAGCCCTATGCCTGGAAGCAGTGCTGACGGGGGACGGTGCGAAAAGCACCATTTTCAGGTCGGTTCGCATCCGCCGCAATGCGTCAATTTCAGGAAAAAATACTTCGGTCACTAGCATCACGCCGGTTTTGCGGCGAAATGCCGAGCGCCGAGCCCAAAGAGGATAAGCGAAACTAAGATTGCCGGTCGCAGCACGCATGCGACGCACCAGCGGGTGGCCGTCGTACAGACGCGCAAATTGCAGCTGGCCGCGCGCCACCAGCGGGTCGCCAAACAGCGTGGTGCCAAGTGAACGCTCACCTAATCCCCCAAAAAAAGGCCATTCAGCCGTCGTTGCACGGAGCGCCAACACCGTGTGTCCTAGCACCATCGGATGACCGTCGCAGCGTAATAGTACATCGCGCTCCTGTACCTGCAGCCGTCCTGGCAGCGCGATTGCCTGCCACTCGTCGGCCAGACACATGGCGCGCTGCTGACGCAGGCGCTGCACCCGAAACTGCTGGCAATGCGCCATCAATTTATAGGTCAGCGAGGATCGATCGGTCAACCAGTCGCGCATCGTATCGGATGGTTGAACACCATTGGCATGCTCGTGCCATTTGGCAAAGGTCGGGGAACGCGGCATCAGAGACCCGATCCAGCTGCATTGACATTCAGCAGGGTACCGCAAAACGCCAATACCGCATCGGCATAATCGGTGAACTCACCGGTGCCATGATCGCTACCCCCTATCATTACCTGTCTATCTTGCGGATAATGGTCGACCATCTCGCGCCAATCGAGAACTTCATCACCGGTCACGGCAATCAGGAAATAGCGCTCAGGCTGCCTGATGCGATCGATTTGCAAAATCTGCAATTCTGCGATGTACTCGCGCTTGAATTCAAGCGACTGCTCTGAATGATACTGGGTGCTGACGCCGACATATTTTTTCAGATCTCGTGACGGCCTAACTATCGGATTCAACAACCCCTCACGGCAACCGATCTGTTCGACTAGCCAGGTATCGCAGTAATCGTTCAGCGATGAACCGATCAGAATCAGGTCGACTGGCCGGCATTGCTTGATGCAGTCTTGCGCCAGACCGGTTGCAGCAGCCGGTGAAGCCGGTAACTGCGGACACAGATAGTCGTCCGCCCGTCCCAACTGTTGCATGCGTTCTGCCAGCAGGCGCGCTTTAAAAGATTGCGGCGATGAGTGGAAGCCGTGCAGATAAAGAATCATGACAATCCAATCAAGGCACTCAGGATTTTTTGATGGACGCCGCCGAAACCATCGTTACCCATCACCAGCACCTGGTCGCCAGGCTTGGTGGCCTTGACAATCACCGCCAACAATTGTTCGAGATCATCGTAAACGCTCGCTTTGTCGCTAAGCAGCTGTAGCGCTTCGCCCAGACTCCAATCGAACGCTTCCTTGCCGTTACCTTTAGCGCCATAGCCAAACACCAGATCGGTTTCTGCCAGGCCACCCGGCAGCGCATCTTGCATGGCACCCAGCTTCATGTTGTTCAAACGCATCTCCAGCACCACCGAGATGCGCGCGTTGCCGATCTGCTTGCACAACCCGACAACCGTCGTGGTATGGTGAGGAAAGTCGCCATAAACTGCGAAATCGCGTACCGTGCCGCGCAGCTCCATGCGGCGCTTGACGTTTTCAAAACAGACTAGCGCGGCCAGTGCATTCATGCGAATGTATTCACCGCTCAACGACCATTGCACGACGCCCTGCAACTCGCTGTTGAAGCTCACTTCAAAGTCGCCATTATCCAGAGCGTGGAACGACAAGACTTGCTGCTCGCCACAAAACATTTCCGTTCCGCTCCAGCAGCCGCGTTGTAAGGCCGGTTCACGGACATTGACAACTAAACGACCGACACCCGGCACAGTGCGGACCAGATGATGGAATTGGGTTGCGACCACCACCAAATCAGGAAAGATGTCGGCATGATCGTATTCGAAGTTATTCACCATCACTGTTTCGGCGCGATAGTGAACAAACTTACTGCGCTTGTCGAAGAATGCAGTGTCACACTCATCGGCTTCAATCACGAAGAACGAAGATGCTACCGCATCGGCCTGATGCAATAGCTGGGTCGATATGTCGAAATTCATCGGCACACCGCCGATCAGGAAACTTGGATCGTAACTGGCGTCTTCCAAAATCCAGGCCAGCATCCCTGAAGTGGTGGTCTTGCCGTGGGCGCCGGACACACCGCCAGTGTCCATTTATCGTACAAAATATGCTCATCTATCCATCGCGGCCCCGAGACATACGGAAAACCGCGGTTCAGTATCTCCTCCATCAGTGGATTGCCACGCGAAACGACATTACCGATTACGAACAAATCCGGCTGTAAGCCGGCCTGTTCCGGACCGAAGCCCTGGGTCAGTTCTATTTCCTGTGCTTCGAGTCGGGTACTCATCGGCGGGTATACATTAGCATCGCAGCCGGTCACTTTATGCCCCGCCTGTTTAGCCAATATCGCCAAACCGCCCATAAACGTGCTGCAGATGCCAAAGATATAAATATGCATTCTTCAGTTTCACTATTTTACTAAGAGGAATACCGTGATTTTACCTGATCAGCCGATTTAAACGATAAGCTGAGGCCGAAAGTTTTTCCTAGCTAGTACAGTTTGCCGATGCCAATGGATGGTACGAATCGATGGCAGGTAAACCAAAAATCATTTTATGATCGCTCTCATGGCATCCAATCTTTCTCCTGAATTAGAACAACTACGCGCGGAAATTGCCGCTGCAGCGGCACGCATGATCGCAGAAGATGGCAGCGTGGTGCTTAACGGTACCGAAGTAATCCTCCCACAAAATATGATCAGTTTAAAGTAGGATTTTCTTAAATGCGATTTTGAGGAAACTGTACATGGAGACATCACGCTTTACCGGAAGTCAGATCATCAATATCTTGAAGCAGGTTGAGG
>JFJP01034806.1_pt1 | contig 14331 bp, 10 predicted proteins | sample 431651 | NCBI WGS metagenome assembly JFJP01 (sample SAMN02602958, study PRJNA72255) | Microbial mat metagenome, whole genome shotgun sequencing project. | biome: fresh water; feature: sink hole; material: water; isolation source: purple microbial (photo- and chemosynthetic) mats found in... | reverse complement strand
TCCCATAGTGCAGACTACGCATATCACCCCAGCTATGGAGGTTCCATGGATCAAAACTTCATAGAGGTCGTCGGCGCAAGGGAAAACAACCTAAGAAACATAAACCTCCGTCTGCCCAGGAACAAGATAACGGTGTTTACCGGCGTGTCAGGATCGGGGAAATCGTCAGTCGTCTTCGACACCATCGCCCAGGAAGCGGGAAGGCAGCTGAACGAAACCTACAGCAGCTTTACCCGCCTCTTCCTGCCGCGCTACCGTCGGCCCGAGGTCGACGAGATACGCAACCTGTCCACAGCCATCGTGATAGACCAGCGCCAGCTCGGCGGCAACGCCCGCTCGACGCTCGGCACCGCCACCGACATCAACGCCCTCCTGCGACTCCTTTTTTCGCGTTTCGCCGAACCGCACTTAGGCTACGGCAACGCGTACTCGTTCAACGACCCCGCCGGCATGTGCCCCGAATGCGAAGGCATCGGGCGGATCATCACCCTCAACACCGACAACGCGCTGGACAAGGACAAATCCCTGAACGAAGGGGCTGTACTGCTGCCCGGCTTCAATCCCGGCTCCTACTACTGGAAGACCTACGCCGAGTCTGGCTTCTTCGACAACGACAAGAAACTCCGTGACTATAGCCCCGATGAATGGCAGCGGCTGGTATACGCAAAGCCGCAGAAGGTCGCCGTCAATTACCAAAGCACCGACTTCAACGCTACCTACGAGGGATTGGCCGTACGCTTCATGCGGCAAAACGTAAAAACCGAGAAGGAAGCGAGCAAGCTCGGCGCCAAGCGGATGGAACTCTTCTCCACCACGGCCACCTGCCCGGAATGCGGCGGCAAGCGCTACAACCAGAAAGTTCTTGGGTCGCGGATCAACGGCTATTCCATCCACGACCTGACGGCCATGCAGCTGGACGAACTCTTGAAAGTCCTCGATGTGTTCACCGATCCACGGACAAAGCCAATCGTCGACAGCGTCCGAGACCGGCTTCGCAACCTTGTTGACATCGGGCTTGGCTACATGGATCTGAGCCGCGAGACGCCGACGCTTTCCGGTGGTGAATCACAGCGGGTCAAAATGGTAAAACACCTGACCAGCAGCCTGACCGGGCTCCTGTACATCTTTGATGAACCGAGCATCGGACTCCATCCCCGCGACGTTCACCGCCTCAACGAACTGCTCGTCAGGCTGCGCGACAAGGGTAACACCGTACTGGTGGTGGAGCATGACCCCGACGTCATCAGGATAGCCGACCACATCGTCGACATGGGGCCGAAAGCCGGTTCAGGTGGCGGACACATCATGTACTCAGGCAGCTATGAAGGTCTCCTGGCATCCGACACCCTGACAGCAACGCATCTGGGCAAGAAGTCCCGGCTCAACCTGTCGCCCCGCGCGCCGGCGGGCTTCATCGAGAGCAGTACGAGCAGGCTGCACAACCTGAAGGATGTCAGGTTGCGTGTACCACTGGGTGTTTTGACCGTCGTCACCGGCGTGGCCGGCTCGGGCAAGAGCACGCTTGTCCACCAGGTCTTCGCGCCGGAACACCCGGAAGCGGTACTGATAGATCAGAGCCCCGTACAGGTAAACAGCAGGTCAAATCCGGCCACCTTCACCGACATCATGACGCCCATCAGGAATTCGTTCGCCGCAGCCAACAGCGTGCCGGCCGGATTATTCAGCTACAATTCAGACGGAGCCTGTCCGGCCTGCAAGGGAACCGGCGTCATCGAGCTCAACCTGTCGTTCATGGACAAGATGGAAGTGGAGTGCAGCACCTGCAACGGCTCGCGGTTCCGGGAAGACGTACTCTCGTACCGCTTCAAGGGAAAGACCATCGTCGAGGTTATGTCCATGACGGTCGACGAGGCCGTGGGATTCTTCGAGGCCAAGGACGTCAAAACTAAGCTGGAGGGGCTGCACCGCATCGGACTCGACTACCTCACCCTCGGCCAGCCCCTGGACACGCTTTCAGGCGGAGAGTGCCAGCGTCTGCGGCTTGCCAGGGAACTGCACCGTAAAGGCAGTGTTTTCATCCTTGACGAACCGACCACCGGGCTCCATATGTCCGACATCGACAACCTGCTGCACATCATCGATTCCCTGGTCAAGCGCGGGAACACGGTGGTGGTCATAGAGCACAACCTGGACGTCATCCGCCGCGCGGACTGGATAGTCGACATGGGCCCTGACGGAGGCTCGGCTGGCGGCACCATACTCTACGAAGGGCCGCTGGAGGGCATCCTGTCGTGTAAACAATCAATAACTGCAAGATATCTTCATTAAGGATAATGCAGTTTTCAATACCGATTGATATTTTAAATACAGACGCCTCATCCCGAAAATGGACTTACAAAAAACCACTCGCAGATTATGTCACTCCCGCTCGTCGCGCAGCCCTTTTGAAACCTTCAGCCGTATGTAAAGCATCCAGCCAATCAACCCCACATGCAGAAAATCGTTGGCATTGAACCACCATCCCCTTGCCCAAAGGACATCGCCCAATCCACTCAGTAGATACACGTAATAGCCACCCATCACCAGGAACAGCGAAACCCACGTAACCATCAGCGACCGGTCAATCGCCGACCTGCTTTTCAAATACCGTTTAGTATTTATTATAAAAAATGCTACATAGCCGGGCCAGGTGAACAGTACCATCAGCTCGAACGATACCATGAACTTATTGGGCAGGAATGCGCCAGTCAGGCATACCGCAAAGTACAACGCCACATCGACAACTGCATACACCGTCAACGCCTTGCGTACACGCCCTCGCGCTGACGACCAAGCTACGCCCATCGTCATGGCCCCGATGCTGGCTACGGTAAACAGCATGTAGAAAATCTCCCACCAACTGGTCCACGACGACACCGACTGCCCTGCGCTCTTTATTTCATACGCGAATGCCTGGTAACTCGTTCCTGCCAGCAGCGCGCCGATTCCCCATGCAATGAATGAAAGCCCCCACCAAAACCTGGAACACTGATTCGCGCGCGTCCACAGGAAATGCGCGCCAAGACCGATCGTCAGCAAACCCAGCACCAGGATGAACACCGAGGAGCTCGGCTCGGTCACGATAAACCCAAGCCCTCCGACTGAAAGCTCGACATGCGGTCTGCTGGCAAGATAGTCAGCAGGAGTGTTGCCAGGCGGCGGCGCAGGAATCCCCGCAAGCCTGGAACATGAGGACAGGAAGAGCACTGCGATGGCAGAGTTGATAGTGACCTTGAACTTCACCGGTGTTGTACGCATGTCACACGATACGGCCAAGCCCGCGTGGCGTCAAGAGAGTGTGGTCAGACCCCCTATTTCCTCCGCACGAAATTCATTGTACACTCTTGATGATGGGCAAGGAGGCGCGTATGCAAGAAGAAGTAATACCCGGTACGAGTCCCCGCAAGAGCGAACGGCCATTCACCTACGGTGACTACAGGTTGTGGCCAGAAGGCGAGCACTGGGAACTCATAGACGGAGCGGCGTACGCAATGAGCCCGGCTCCCAGGCGCATCCATCAGGGTCTGGCGATTCAATTTGCCAGCCAGCTTGACACGTACTTCTCTGGCAAACCATGCCGCCCATACATCGCGCCGGTCGATGTATTCCTTCCCGAGGGCGATGAACCGCTCGACGACATCGAGCACGTGGTCCAACCGGACGCCTTCGTCGTATGCGACAAATCCAAGCTGATCGACGAAGGAATACTCGGTGCTCCGGACTTCATCATCGAAGTGCTCTCCCCCGGCACTGCCATGAAGGACCAGACCCAGAAACGCATGCTCTACGAATCGCGCGGCGTCAGGGAGTACTGGATAGTCAACCCGGAAACACTGGAGGCTTTCATCTACCTGATCAAGGATGACCAGTACGGGTTACCGTCGGCGGCGGACTTGCGTCAGCCAACTGCCGTCTCTATCTTCCCCGGGCTTGCGCTCAAGGCCAGGCCGGAGGATCTGTAAGTCAACGACTTGCATCACAGCTGAACATGTCCGTAGCTGCACGCTGGCCAGACTAACTGCTATTCATGGCGACGCGCAGCAAGCCGTCGATTTCACCGAAATTTGCGTCAAAGCTCAGCAGACGGCAGCCGTGCTCCATGCAGCTTGCCGCGATCCATATATCGTTGGATGGAATCGGCTTGCCCTTCTTCCTGAGCATCCGCTTGATCTCGGCGAACCATTCGGCGGTTGCATCGGTGATCGGTACGCAGACGGTGCGCGGCTTCTCACGGAAGCGCGCGAGGATTGCCCGGTTTTCTTCATTCCGTGTACCGCCCAGGAAACCGTCGAGTAGCTCGCCGATGACAATAGGTGACAGAAGTATCGCCTCATTCTTTGAAAGCTCATCGGCGATACGGCTGTCACCGGCCAACAGCGCCGAGCACGCATTGGTATCGAGAAGTACCCGGCTCACGGGAGCCAATCCGATGCGTCAATTTTTGAATTTTCCACTTGCAGCTTGTTGAAAGCTTTTAGATCATCCGCATCCCAGAGCCCGCAGAATTCACGCTAATCGTCGGAGTACCTGCTGTGCGTAGGAATATACCTACGTCCCAAGGGTATCAGGATACTACAGAAGGTTCAGCCTGGGGCCTATAGCGGATGGGCAGCCCCGATCGATACCGTTTAATGGTGAGGCTGAAGCCCCAAAGGAAGGTATAACATGAAGAAGCTACTATGTACGCGTACGGCATCATTCGCTATCGCGATCCTCGTAATCCTGGCCGTCGCAGGGTGCAAACAACCAATCGGTCCGGAGACAGACGTGACAGCGCCTACCGTGACGGCAATGTTTCCCGACAACGCCGATTCCGGTGTAGCCATCAACAGCGCTGTGATTGCCACATTCAGCGAGGCCATGGATCCGGCGACCATCGTCGCGGCCAACTTCGCGCTTGCGGGCGGAACAACCCCTGCAGTCGGAGTCGTTTCCTACAGTGAGGCGAGCAGGACGGCTACCTTTACTCCGGAGAGTAACCTGATGGTCGACACCGTGTATACGGCGACTATCTCCGTCGCTGTCAAGGATCTTGCTGGCAACGCCATGGCCGAGGCAGCAAGCTGGACCTTTACCACGGGTGCCGCCGTCGACGCAATCGCGCCAACAGTCATATCCATGGTACCGATTAGCGGGATGACCGACGTTGCGCTCAACGGCATCATCAACGCTACATTCAGCGAGGCCATGGCACCCGAGTCAATAATCGCAGACAACTTCTTCTTAAAGGAAGGCTCAGTATCCGTTGCCGGCTCTGTCTCGTACGATGTGCTTACGAGAACGGCCATCTTCACTCCGACAGCTTCCCTGAGCCCCAGCAAGGAATACACTGCTGCGGTTGGTGTTGGCGTCAAGGACCTGTCCGGCAACGCTCTGGCCACCGAGGCTTCCTGGAGCTTCACGACCGGCATGGTAGCCGATACAACCAAGCCCGCTGTCGTTTCGACGTTCCCTGGCAACAGCGCGACCGGCATCGACATCGACGAGGCTGTCAGCGCTGTCTTCAGCGAGATGATGAACCAGGCCACCTTCGTAGCCGCCAATTTCACCCTGAAAGGCGCTACCAACGTGGCTGGCACGGTCAGCTACGATGTACAGAACTGGAGAGCTACCTTCACACCGGCCAGCCTCCTGGCCAAGGGTACCTCGTACACGGCTACCCTGACCGTCGGCCTCAAGGATCTGGCAGGCAATCCACTCGTCGCCGAGAAAGTGTGGACCTTTACTACCATATCAGCTGACATCGTGGTTCTTGGCCCCGCACCGGTCAACCTGGGCACTGCGGGCGACTTCGTCATCCTGGCTAAAACTGGCATCTCCACCGTACCAGCATCGGTAATCACCGGCGATATTGGCCTGAGCCCGGCGGCCGAGTCATTCATGACCGGCTTCTCGCAGACCAAGGCTACCGGCTATTCAACCTCGCCGCAAGTTACCGGCTATATGTACGCCGCCGACATGACCCCACCCACGCCGTCCAAAATGACGACAGCCATCTCCGACATGCAGACTGCTTATGTCGACGCAGCCGGTCGGGCCACACCCGATTTTACCAATCTGCATAGCGGAGACCTGGGCGGGCAGACCCTCGTCCCCGGCCTCTACAAGTACACGACCTCGGTCACGATACCGAGCAACGTAACCCTCTCGGGCGGTGCCAACGATGTCTGGATATTCCAGATAGCCGAGGATCTGTCCATGGCAAACACGATGATCATGAGTCTTTCCGGCGGAGCCAGGGCCAAAAACGTCTATTGGCAGGTAGCTGGCTTTGTCGAGCTGGGAACGACCTCGCAGTTTGCGGGCAACATCCTGTGCATGACCTCGATTACCCTCAAGACAAACGCCGTCATGAACGGCAGGGCTTTGGCCCAAACCCTTGTCGCGCTCGACAAGGCGACCATTACCAAACCGGCTCAGTAACAGTCGGCCGCAACACGCGGCATGGAAACCATGACGCCGGGGAATGCCCCGGCGTCGGTGCCGTACGGATGGGCGGCATCGTTGAACGCCCCTACCCCGAATGTAGAACCAAGGAAGGCAAGAGTATGAATAAAGCAACGCTCAAGCGGCTGAGCCTGGCGCTCATCGCTGTTGTCGGCAGTATTGCGATGGCAGGCTGCAAGCCAGCCGTTGACCCGAACGCCGATGTCACGGCGCCGACGGTCATATTGGTTGCGCCGGTTGCCGCAGTAGCCGGGGTAGCCCTGAACAGCGTCGTCATCGCAACCTTCAGCGAGGCGATGGACACCGCAACCATGATTGCCGAAAATTTCTCCTTGATGGCGGGAACGACCGCCATAGCCGGCGTGGTCACCTATGACGAGGCCAGCAAGACCGCTACCTTCACACCGACAGCCCAATTGCTGGCGTCCACCGAGTTTACCGCCACGGTGACTATCGGCGCAGCGGATATCGCCGGCAATGCTCTGGCCGTAGCATACGCCTGGAACTTTACCACGGGCGTCTCGACAGACGTCGCAGCACCTACGATTATCTCCACAGTACCGGTCGACACAACAACGGGCGTGGCAATCAATGCAGCCATTACGGCAACCTTCAGCGAGCCCATGCTGGTGTCGAGCCTCGTCTCAGCCATTACGCTCAAGCAAGGCGCATCGCTCATACCGAGTGTCGTAACGAGCGCGGACAACACGGTCACCCTCGTTCCAAACGCCGACCTCGTCACCGCCACGGTCTACACGGCCACCGTATCTGTCGGAGCCAAAGACCTGGCCGGTAACCCGCTTGCTGTAGAGCACTCTTGGTCATTCACAACCGGCGGCCTGGATGTTACCGCCCCGACAGTGTTATCCACGGTACCAGCCAACTCCGCCCAGCTAGTGGCTGTAGGCGACACGGTCAATGTCACCTTCAGCGAGCCCATGCTGCCAGCTTCCATCATCGCAGCTGGCACCTTCAAGCTGACCGGTCCCGGTACTACCCCGGTCGCTGGCACCGTAACCAATACCTCATCATCCACAGCACGCTTCACCCCAACGAGCAGCCTCACAGCCGACACCACCTACACTGCAACGGTAACCGTCGAAGCCAAGGACGCCGCCGGCAACATCATGGCGGTCGAAAAAGTCTGGAGCTTCTTTACGGGAACACGGCCGAACAATCCTCAAGCGCCAGTACTCGGCGAGACTGCCCGGTTCGTCATGTTGGCGTTCGCCAGCATTACAACGACAGGTACAACCACCATACATAACGGCGACATGGGACTCAAGACTGGAACGCGGGCATCCTTTACGGGCTTCACAGCCGGCGTTAACGCCGGCCAGTTTACACAACTGACTAACGGTCTGTCCTATGCATATGATGATACTGATCCCGCACTTGCTGTACCAACATTTGCCACGACCATAGCATTCCTGGACAAGGTAATGCTCGACAGAGGTGTAGCCAATGACTGGCTCGGCCAAGCAGTCAACCCCGGAGCAGCCGAGCAGGTCTGTCCCGCCGAACTCGGAACGCTCACCTTGACCCGCGGTGTCTACAAGACACCCGATGCTGTACTCATTTCCACAGGTGATGTAACACTGGATGCCCAAGGCGACCCAAACTCCGTCTGGATATTCGTGATAGCTAAAACTCTGGCTACCATAGACACCGGGACAACGGCTGGCGACATAATACTCATAAATGGAGCTCAGGCCAAGAATGTGTACTGGAGGACGAGTGAGACCACAAATATTGCAGGAGGCACGATCTTCCAGGGCAACGTTTTCGCACACACCACGATAGCTGTCGAATCGGGTGCTATCATAACGGGCCGCCTGTTCTCCATGACCACGAGCGTTACCTTGATAGCCGATACAGTCACCAAGCCTGAATAAAAAATAGCAAACAACTGTAACTTAGGCGCCGGCGGGCTTTACCGCCGGCGTCATCGCCGATCGAGCAGCGGAGCGAACTCCGCCATTATGGCAAGCCCCGGGAGGGACCATTCCATGAAAATCAAGAGACGGACGCAATTCCTTATGGCATTTCTGACTGCAATCGCCGCGCTGGCGTTTATCGCCTGCCCCCTGGCAATCGAAGACCCCATCGTGGACGATCCTGTGAACGATCCCGTGGATGTCCCCGTTGTAGATCCGACGGCCCCGGTAGTCAATTCAACGGTACCCGTTGACCACAGCACAAACGTCGCGCTCAACGCGACAATCAACGCCACTTTCAGCGCAGAGATGGACGTGGCCACTATCATTGCTGCCAACTTCAGCCTCATGGCCGGTGCAACGGCGGTGCCCGGGACAGTCTCCTACGACGCGGCCTTGAAGACCGTCTCGTATGAACTCGACCAGAACCTTGTAGCCAACACCACCTACACGGCAACGCTGAGTGTCGGCATCAAGGACGCCGTGGGCACTTCGCTCAGGGAGACAATCTGGAGCTTCTCTACGGGGGGCTCAATCGACACCGCTCCACCCACGGTGGTGCAGGTCTTGCCTTCCAATAACGGTACCGGCATAGCCATAAACAGCCCTGCAGAGGCTACCTTCAGCGAAGGCATGGACATAGCGACTATCACCACGGGCAACTTTACGCTGATGAACGGAACTACGCCTGTTGCCGGCTCGGTCATCTATAGCGTCCAGGACAAGAAGGCCGTATTCTGGCCGACAGACAACCTGGCCTACGGTACGCTTTATACGGCCACTGTTAAGACCGGGGTCAAAGACACTTCCGGGAACGCACTCCAGGTCAATAAGGTCTGGACCTTTACTACCATTGCCCAAACGGTAGTTCTTGGCCCACCGCCTGTCAGGCTCGGTACCGCCGGCAACTTCGTGATCCTGGCCAAGACGGCTATCACCACCGTTCCAGACTCGGCCATCACCGGCAACATAGGCCTGAGCCCGGCTGCCGAATCATACATGACCGGTTTCTCGCAGACCAAAGCTACCGGCTATTCTACCTGTCCCCAGGTAACCGGCTACATGTACGCTGCCGATATGACTCCCCCTACGCCAAGCAACATGACAGTTGCCATACTCGATATGGAAGCAGCCTACACCGACGCGGCGGGTAGATCCGATGCTGCCGTCAACGACCTCGGCGCAGGCACGGTAGGCGGACTGACCTTTGCCCCCGGCCTCTATTACTGGGGCAGCAACATCCTCCTGACCACCGATATCTACATCGACGGCGCGGCCAACGACGTCTGGATATTCCAGACAACCGGCAACCTCATCGTCAGCAGCGATGTCAAGGTCATACTCTCCGGCGGAGCACAGGCCAAGAATATCTTCTGGCAGGTGGCTGGCTACGCCAAACTCGGAACCGGATCCCACCTTGAGGGGAACATCCTGAGCAAGACGCAGATCAACCTTGAAACCGGTGCCTCGCTCAACGGCAGGGCATTGGCTCAGACCCAGGTTACCCTGGACATCAACCAGGTTACCAAGCCGGCGCAATAGCCGGGATTCGCAACACTGTCTGAAGAATGACCGACCTGTTCCGCATCGCACGCGTAACGCTGAGCAATACAGCCAACCACGCCTGCGGTACTGCGGAACAGGTTGCACCGGGAAGAGTGCGACCCTCATGGTCACAATTCCCCTTCCTCGAGAAGGAGCACTCTCATGATTCGAGTCTTGATATCAGACGATCACGGAATAGTAAGTCAGCACATCAAGCAGGTCGTGTCTGAGCATCCCGGTATGGAGATTGCTGGCGAGGCTTCCAGCGGAAGCGAAGCCCTGGATCTGGTCATGGCCAGGGACTTCGACGTCGCCATCATCGATATCGCCATGCCGGGCAGGGGCGGCCTGGAGACGCTCAAGGACATAAAAACCCATAAACCGGGAATCAAGGTTATCATGCTCGGCATGTACTCCGGAAGGCAATACGCCATCAGAAGCCTCCGCGACGGGGCGTCGGCTTACCTGACCAAGGCCAACGCTACCGACGACATCATCAAAGCCATCGAAGCCGTCTCATCGGGCAAGCGCTACATCACGCCTTCCGTGGCCAACGAACTGGCCACCTTCATCGAAGAGGACGGGGACAGGCTCCCCCACGAAAGCCTGTCTGACCGGGAACTACAAGTACTTGTCATGATAGGCTCGGGGCAGTCACCCGCAGAGATCGCAGCCGAGCTGTCGCTCAGCATCAAAACCGTGAGCACCTACAGAGCCCGCCTCCTTGAAAAGATGGGCACAAGCACCAGCGACCAATTAATAAAGTATTCCATCCAGCATCACCTCGACCAATGACATTTATAGTTGACGCCCCTTAGGGTCAGACCCCCGCTTACAGCAGATCGCTTATCCTTCGGACAGGTGAATGGAATCCTGCCATGACCATATTCGCCAGAAGAGCATCGGCGGCATCGGCGCTTATGTCCGTGTCGATGCACATGGCTTTGAGTATGCCGATGGTACCGCTTACCTGCACGCCATGGAGCGAGCAGATCCGGCGGGCGAGCAGGTCATCGGTCACCACGACTCCACCCCGGTGTTTTGCCAGGGCGATGCATGACGCCTCCCCGGAACCGAGCACTGGAATCAGTTCGCCAAAAAAGAGTGCTTCCTTGAGTGACATTGTTGTAACAACCAGGATACGGCCTTCGGCCAGCGCACGCTCTATCGCGCCAAGTTTGACGTAGCCACCGGATACGCCTTCAGTCAGTTCCACCCGCACCTGTTCCGTCAGGCAGAGGGAAGCACCGTACCGGCTGACCAGTAATCCGATTTCTCCACATGATGCGAAATTGCTGAGCGTGACGGTGTCGAAGTAATGCGGAACACGTCCTTCCAGGACGGGCTCAGGCATGCTCGTGGTTATCTATGGACCGCGGCCCCAGTGCAGCCCGTAATGGAATTCAGCACCTCTACCTGCCGGCCTGGCTGCCTGGAGAATGAGTTTCCTGGTAGAAAGCAGATTGCATTTTCCAGTCGAATCAGGGTATGCATGAGGTCAAAGAAGACTGGATGATATGGAAACACCAAAAAATCTGGCACGGGTCGACCGAGCTGCCTTTGCGTCGATGTTCCTGTATGCCTCGGCAGCCAACGCGTTGCCCATCTGCCTCGTCACGCTGTCCAGGGAACTGGGTTTCAACCTGACCCAGGCAGGACTGCTGGGCTTCATAACCTCGCTGGAGCAGTTCTTCGTGCTGATACTCAGTAGCTTCGCGGCGGCGCATTTCGGCAAGATAAGGGTGCTCAGGACTGCGCTGCTTATCCTGGCACTGGGCCTGTTTTCCTTTTCGTTCACCGGCAGCTATCCGAGTACGGTCGCCCTGATGCTGCTCATAGGCATCGGGTACGCCTTTCTGGAAGCGCTGCTGACGCCACTGGTGCAGGACCTGCACCCAGGTGACTCAGGCTCGCGCATGAACCTGCTGCACGCGTTCTGGCCAATCGGTGTATTTGTAAGCGTGCTGTTCGTGGGTGAACTCCTGTCGCGGGGCGTCTCCTGGCGGTCTGTCTTTGTCGGGTTGTCGGTAGTCGCGCTGGCAGTTTTTTTTGTATATCCATCGTCGCGCAGCGTAACGCTGCCCCGGTCGCGTACCGACTTCAGCCACATGGGTGAAATTTTGGCACGCAAGCGCTTCTGGTTTCTGGGTGCAGCGCTCTTTTTTGCGGGCGGTGCCGAGATTGCGTTCGCGTTCTGGTCTGCCAGCTACATCCAGCTGCACTTCCAGACCCTGCCGCGCGCCGGCGCGCTCGGAGCGGCAATCTTTGCGCTGGGCATGGTAAGCGGCCGCATGGGCAGCTCGAGACTGCTTAGACACATCGGCATCAAGCCGCTGATACTCGGCTCGGCCCTGTTGGCGCTCGCCGGTAGCCTGACGTTCTTCTGGATAGAGAATCTACCGACCCTGTACGGCTTCATGTTCTTCATGGGCCTTACCATCGCCTGTTACTGGCCCAGCATCCAGTCCTATGCAGCGGTCGTCCTGCCCGTAGATGCTACCGTGCTGATGATTTTCCTGTCCTGCTTCGGCATCCCTGGAGCCAGCTTCTCGCCGCTGCTGATGGGAATACTGGGCGACCGCTTTGGACTCCGCGCTTCCTTCATCGTCGCGCCAGTGTTCCTGCTGGTGCTTGTGCTGCTCATGAGTGTCGAGGGCCGGATCAAGGACAGGGTTCCGGATGCCAAACCAACACATGATAAACCGGCCTGACACAATGCAGACGGTATAGCCGCTGAATGTCGCATCCAGTTGCAAATCCTTGCAAGCTCAGCGCTATTTCGCTATAGTGACGCGCGGAGCTACAGCATGAACCTGGAAACAACACGAAATATCGGCATCATGGCGCACATCGACGCGGGCAAGACAACGACGACGGAGCGCATACTCTATTATTCCGGCAAGACCTACAAGCTCGGCGAGGTCGACGACGGCGAAGCCGTCATGGACTGGATGGAGCAGGAGCAGGAACGCGGCATCACCATTCAGAGCGCCGCGACGACCACCTACTGGCGCCAGCACCAGGTGAACATCATCGACACGCCCGGCCACGTCGATTTTACCGCCGAGGTCGAGCGCTCGCTGCGCGTACTTGACGGGGCGGTGGCGGTGTTCTGCGCAGTCGGCGGGGTCGAGCCGCAGAGCGAAACGGTATGGCACCAGGCCGACCGCTACAACGTGCCCAGGATAGCGTACGTCAACAAGATGGACCGACTCGGCGCAGACTTCTACTCGGTGGTCGAAGAAATACGCGAGAAGCTGGCGGCTGTGCCCGTGCCCGTCCAGCTGCCCGTCGGCAAGGAAGGCGGCTTCGACGGCGTTGTCGACCTGATCGCCATGGAAGAACTCCACTGGGACTCAGGCGAAGGCGGCATGAACATCGAGCGCACCCCGGTAGGAGCCGGAATGTCGGCGATTGCCGCCGAGTGGCGCGAGAAGATGATCGATGCGTTGTCCGCCCATTCCGATGAAATCACAAACCTGTACCTTGCGGGCGAAGCGATACCCGTTGACTTGATTCGCAAGGCGTTGCGCGACCAGACAATCGGCCGCAAAATCGTGCCGGTATTCTGCGGTGCGTCAAGGCGAAACGTAGGCGTCCAGCCGCTCCTCGACGCGGTGGTAGACTACCTGCCCTCCCCGACCGACGTGCCGCCCGTCTCCGCGTACAATCCTAAAAAAGAAGAGCACTTCGAGCTGCCCTGCGATCCCAAGGGCAACCCGCTCGGGCTCGTGTTCAAGGTGCAGTACGACCGCGAAGCCGGGCCGCTGTGCTACGTGCGCATGTATTCAGGCGTCGTCAAGACTGCGGGCGTCGTGTACAACATCGGCAAGAAAAAGCGCGAGCGTGTTACCCGCATATTACGCATGCATGCAAATAAAAGTGAACCTATCGAAGAACTGCAAGCGGGCGACATTGCCGTATTCGTCGGGATGAAGCTGGCGCAGACCGGCGATACCGTCGGCTCGGAAGGCTGGCCGATGCTCCTCGAGCACATGCACTTCCCCGAGCCGGTAATCACCGTCGCCATAGAACCCAAGACTATTTCCGACCGCGACAAGCTCAAGGAGACCCTCGAGATACTGTCAAAGGAAGACCCTACCTTCCAGACGGGTGACAACGAGGAGACCGGCCAGCTGGTCATACGCGGCATGGGCGAACTGCACCTCGACGTGCTCGTCACCCGCATCCTCAAGGACTTCAAGGTGAGCGCCAAGGTGGGCAACCCGCAGGTCTCGTACCGCGAGTCGATCACCAAAAAGGTAGAGCATACCGAGGCTTATTCTCGCAACATGGCAGGCAAGGAAGTGACGGCCGGCGTCACTTTGGCCGTCGAGCCCCTGGCCCGCGGGAGCGGCAACACCTACGCAAAAGACGTGCGTAACCCGCGGGTTCCCGACGA
>JFJP01032832.1_pt1 | contig 14331 bp, 16 predicted proteins | sample 431651 | NCBI WGS metagenome assembly JFJP01 (sample SAMN02602958, study PRJNA72255) | Microbial mat metagenome, whole genome shotgun sequencing project. | biome: fresh water; feature: sink hole; material: water; isolation source: purple microbial (photo- and chemosynthetic) mats found in... | reverse complement strand
TCTAAAGGAGCCATTCTTTCACTTTATAAAAAAAACTACGAGAAGAAATATCTCGATCATGATCTCCAGTACTATCATAATTATTTATTTTTTGGTTATTTTGATGACTATTTGTTTTTTAATTCATGGATAATTATAGGCGATCCACCTTGGTACAATAGAGGAGAGAAAACAATACGATTAAAGAAATTAAAACCAAATGTAAAGAAATAATTTTTTCGATCATTAATTTTGATTTAAAATAATCCGCTATTTGAAAGATAACAGATTATTTTAAAAAATTAGCTTTGTGCCATGGCAGCGCGTTGAAAGGAAATGAGAGAGGAAATCCCTGATTTTGCTAAAGAAAGTAACGATTGCAATTCATCTTCACGAAACGCATGACCTTCCGCCGTTCCTTGAATTTCAATGTAACCGCCTGCGTCGTTCATGACGATATTCATGTCGGTTTCGGCATCAGAATCTTCAGCATAATCAAGGTCTAACACCGGAATGCCTTTATAAATCCCCACCGACACTGCTGCGACCGCACCATGTAACGGACTGTTTTTTAAGAGTTTATTTTTAACCAATTGTTCGCAGGCATCGACTAATGCAACGTAAGCCCCTGTAATTGAAGCAGTTCTTGTCCCGCCATCGGCTTGAATTACGTCGCAATCGATCGTGATAGTTCTTTCGCCCAACGCTTGCAAATCGACCACCGCCCGCAATGAACGTCCGATAAGTCTTTGAATTTCTTGGGTTCTTCCGCTTTGTTTGCCCTGCGCGGCTTCGCGAGAAGTCCGTTGACCAGTCGCACGCGGCAGCATGCCATATTCCGCCGTCACCCAGCCTTGCCCTTTGCCTTTGAGAAAAAACGGCACACGTTCTTCGACGGTCGCGGCGCAAATCACCCGTGTATTTCCAAATTCAATTAACACCGATCCTTCGGCATGTTTCAAAAATTTTCGTGTAATCAATATGTTACGCAATTGATCGGGCGTTCTTCCACTCGGACGCATTACAGTGTTTCTCCATTCACTAAAATTCTACAAAAATAGCATCATTTGAAAAAAAACAAAAGAAATAAATTAAAGATTATTAGAGGAAGGAAGGTAAAAAGTGAAGGTACTTCCTTGATTTAATTCGCTGCTGACAGAAATATATCCACCAAGCATTTTTGCAAAGGCTTTACTAATCGCTAAACCTAAGCCAGTTCCTCCAAATTTACGGGTCGTTGAACTGTCGGCTTGCACAAAAGGTTGAAAGAGAGCATCAATCTGTTGTTTTGTCATTCCAATTCCTTGATCTACAACACTAAATATAATCCACTGTTTATCATCATTGATTTCACGTTTTGCAATTAAAATGATTTGAGCATTCTCAGTAAATTTTGCCGCATTTCCTAACAAATTTAAAAGAATTTGCCTCACTTTAGTCAAATCAGTGTGAACATTACCCAGTTGTTCAGTAACTTCTAAGATTAATTGATTATTTTTTTGTTGAACAAGAGGTTGAACTGTTGAAATCGTATCATGAATAAGGCGATTAATATCAAAAGTTTCTAAATGAATTACTATTTTACCTGCTTCAACTTTTGAAATGTCTAAAATATCATTAATAAGCCCTAATAAATGGTGTGCTGCAGAAAGGATTTTCTCTAAATCACAACTCAAATCCAAATGATTATTTTCACTCAATTCCTCGGCAATCAATTCAGTGTAGCCAATGATTGCATTTAAAGGGGTGCGTAATTCGTGGCTCATATTGGCGAGAAAGGCACTTTTTGCTCGATTTGCCATTTCTGCTGCAATGCGTGCTTGCTCGGCGATTTCTTTAGATTCAAACAACTGAGCATTTCTTTGAGCTAGTTCACAGGTGCGATCTTGCACTTTGCTTTCAAGATTTTCTTGGATTTCTAATAATTGGGCTTCTATCAAATCTGCGTGCTCAGTCACCGCTTCCAAAGAGATTTTTAACTGAAGATTTTCTCTCTCCAATATTTGGATTCGGTGACGTAATTGTGCACTGTCATTATTTTGTTCCATTGCAATGTGTTAGCGAGCTAAAAATACTAAATTATTCAAATAGTTGGATTTGTAAGGACGGCAATAATCGTTGTAAATTAATACATAACTTTTCTTGCCATGCAATGGGTTTTTGTGCTTGAATTGTAATGATGAGCGTTAATTTTTTTACATCGCTCACATACATAACAAATTTAGTGAGCATATTAATGCCAGAACTATTCATAAATTTCAAAGCACGCACATCAACGGTCAAACCATTTGGTTCATGGGTTTCAGCAGCGGATTTCAATAGCTGTAAAATAGGTTCATAAGCTGGCGCACCATTGAGCAACAATGACCCCTCACAAATCACCATTGCGGTTTCTGGATCATAACCAATGCGGTATTTGTTATCTTTTAATTCTATCATGGCAATTCCTCTGAATTTAATTATTAGTTTCTAACGTGACCATAGTTGTAACAGTGACAAGCAACACGCCGTCGATGCTCTCAAACTTCCAACCCAATTTTGCATTATAATCACAAATCATGCTCAACAAACCCATTCCAGAACGATGAGCATTTTCTTCTCGCGCACTTTCTCTCATCGCTTCAATATAAAGTTCTTGCGGATCATTTTCTAATACTTTTTTAATGAAAAGTTCAAATGATTCCGCTTGTTGTGCAGTAATGCTATGCGTAATATAAAACACTAGTTTATCATTATACAACGATAAGAAAATTCGCGCAGCTGTCGGATAAATAATTGGCGCTTGAAATTTCATTGCATTTTCAAGGAGTTCATTTGCAACATATTTCACGCTATTTTGCAAATTTTCCAATAAAATTTCATTTGAAATATCGCTATTTTCTTCTTGTTGACTGACATAGAAAATCTTGAAATATTCTGAAATAAAGTCTGCAGATAATCCATTGTTTTCCCAGCGTTTTTTTAAAGGCAAGCGGCTCGGTGAAAAACGAATTGACAAATATTCCTCACATTCAGGTTGTTCTTCATCGTTAAAATCACCATAGATTTCAGTGCTCATGCTAAATTCCTCCCTATTTATTAGATTATTCTCTTAACAACCACTAAAGTAATATCGTCCACAATTTGTTGCTCTCCAATATAAGACCGCATATCAGTTATAATGGCTTTTTGTATGTCAGTTGAATTAGACATCGCCCACATTTTGCTCACAATTTGACATAAACGTTCAATTCCATACATTTCATCCTGCGTGTTATGCGCTTCAGTAATGCCATCGGTATAAAGAACAATCCCATCTCCAATCTCTAAATTGATTTCTAAATGCTTTAAAAAATGACCAATATCATGTTTTAATCCAATCATAAATCCCAAATCAATGGTATCAATGCGTTCTACCTTTCCATCTTTACGCACTAATAACACTTCTTCATGCTGTCCAACTAAATGTAATTTACCATCATGATAATCCAATAATGCTAATGTCATGTTCTTATCGGTGTTCATGCGTTGAACGTTTGCAAATACGGCTTTATTTAAAGAATCCAGAAACCGTTTTGGATCGGTCACACCACTCGCTAATAAGGTTCTCACTGCCATTTGAACCATGAGCATTACTACACCACTTTCTAACCCGTGACCTGTTACATCTCCAATCCCTATTTTTGTTCTACCTTCGTGGTGTAAAACGTCGTAATAATCGCCACCAACTTCGCTCGCGGGCTCCATAAAACCAGCAATATCTAATCCTCTAATTGCTTCTAATTCTTCTTTGCTGGGTAAAACCATTTGTTGTAATTTGCGGGTGACTTCTAATTCAGAACCCATGCGTTCATTTTCAACGGTGAGGTTTTCATTTAAGCGTTTGATTTCTTCATTTGCTTTGGCTAATTCAGAGGTGCGTAAAATAACTCGTTGTTCTAATTCATTATTTAGCGCATTTAAAGCGTGTCGATGTTCTGCAACTTTCTCTGTCATATCATTAAAGCCAGCACTAATCACTGCAAACTCACCTTCAAATCCGCTCAAATGATGATTGTAATCACCTTTTGCAACCGCTTGCAACCCTTGAGAAAGCTGTTCGAGAGGGGTGGTAACATTACGTTTAATAATCACAATTACGGAAAGAAAAATACCAATAGAACCAATCAAATGAATGAAAGCCCCTTCTTCAAAAGTTTTCCAAGCGCGTGCTTTCACCGTTTCAGCAGGTAATTTAATACTTAAAATCCCCCGCAATTCACCTTCTTTGTAATTCCACGCCGTATCATATTTATCACGAACAACAGGCGGTGCGTCTTCACGATTTCCATGACATTTCAAACAGTGTTTCTCAATCCAAATCGGACGTGCGTACAAATAATATTCTTCCCCATTTTTCTTTGCATTATTAAAGGGTTTAAATAAAACTTGTTCTTTAGGATTTTGACGAAAATAATCCATTGCAGATAATTCAATTTCATCTGCCAAATGCTCCAGATTACGCGGTTGATCAGAAACATTTTCAAAACTAAAACCAGATTTATCCCAATTCGGATATTCTTGAGAAATTTTTCCAATCGCAAATGCGGGTAAGAAATGCAAATTTACTTCATTCATTGGCACATTATATTTTAAGAAAACTTGCTGTTGATTATTACGATAAGCCATGAGCAACGAATGCACTTTTTCTGCTTGATCTTGCAAATCATGAAGCGCATTTTCCTCTGCATCTTTATAACTATTGTATTCAACGCCAATAAAAACTAAAGTTAAAACCATTCCAATGGTGACTAATAATTTTGTTTGTAAGCGCATAAGTAACATCTCCTAATCAATTACATATTAGTTCTTTTTACAATGAGCAACGTAATATCATCTAAAACAACTTGCTCACCAATATATTGACGAACATCTTGAATAATGGCTTTCTGAATTTCTTGTGCCGTTGAGGTTGTCCAATGCTGTGTAACCACTTTGCACAAACGTTCAATTCCATACATTTCCTCAAGATTGTTTTGGGCTTCTGTTAAACCGTCAGTGTAAAGAACAATCCCATCACCGATTTCAAGTTCAATTTCACATTGTCCTAAGAATTGGGTAATATTTGCTTTTAAACCAACCATAAATCCTAAATTAATTGTATTCACTCTTTCTATGCAGCCGTTCTTTCTAACAACTAATACTTCTTCATGCTGACCAGTTAATTGTAATTTACCATTTTCGTAATCCAATAAAGTGAGGGTTAAATTCTTATCAGAATTCATGCGTTGCATATTTTCAAATACGGCACGATTTAAAACATCTAAAAAGATTTCAGGTTCAGTCACGCCGTTTTCTAATAAGGTTCTCACCGCCATTTGAACCATGAGCATTACTACGCCACTTTCTAATCCATGACCTGTTACATCTCCAATCCCTATTTTTGTTCTACCTTCGTGGTGTAATACATCATAATAATCTCCCCCCACTTCAGTGGCTGGTTCCATAAATCCAGCAATATCTAATCCTCTAATAGCTTGGAGTTCTTTTTCTTTCGGTAAAACCATTTGTTGTAATTTGCGTGTAATATCAAGTTCAGCCCCCATTCGAAGGTTTTCATTTTGTAATCCTTCATTAAGGCGACTAATCTCTTCATTAGCGGCGGCTAATTCAGCTGTGCGCAAAATAACTCGCTGTTCTAATTGACTATTTAAAGCCTGCAAAGCCAGTTGTTGTTCATTAATTTTGAAGATCATATTATTAAAGCTATCACTAATCTTTGCAAACTCTCCTTCAAATCCATCTAATCGATGCGTATAACTTCCTTCAGAAATCGCTTGCATACCCTGTTCGAGTTGAAGCATGGGATTTGTGACATTACGTTTTACAATAAACAATACGGCAAAGAAAATGCTCACGAATCCTAAGAAATGAAGGGTTGCTCCTTTCTTAAAAGTTTCCCAAGCGCGAGCATTCACCGTTTCGGCAGGAACTTTAATGCTTAACAAACCGCGTAAATCACCCACTTTGTAATTCCAAGCCGTATTATAAGTTTCACGAATATATTTAGGGGCTTCCTCACGATTACCATGACAACTTAAACAATATTGTTCTGTCCAAATTGGGCGAGCATAGAGATAATATTCCTCACCATTTTTCTTTGGATTATTAAAAGATTTGAATAAAATTTGTTCCTTAGGATTTTGACGAAAATATTCCATTGCTGCTAATTCAGTTTCATCGGCGGTGTGCTCAGGATTTCGAGGAATATCAGAAACGTTTTCAAAACTAAAGCCAGAATTATCCCAGTTTGGATATTCTTGAGAAATCTTTCCCACTGCAAATGCTGGCAAAAAGTTCAAATGAACTTCATCCATTTCAATATTATATTTTAAAATGATTTGTTGTTGATATCGACGAAATGCCATTAAAAGTGAACGCACTTTCTCTGCTTGATCCTGCAAATCATGAAGAGCATTTTGTTTAGCATCTTTGTAACTATTGTATTCAACTGCTGTAAAAACAACTAATAGTACCATTCCAATGGCTAGTAATAATTTAGTTTGTAGACGCATGATAGTTTTTCCTTCATTTTTTTGTTAATAAATGTTCGCCCGCCGTTATTTCAATAAAGACATGTGGGCGTATTTGAGTAATTATAAGCCTAATTATCTGCTTTTGCTTAAAATAATCTTTGATTTCATTTGTCAGAGCATTCTGATATGATAATTTTGAAACCAAAAACGAGATTAATGCTATGCCAATCACAGAAGAAATGCTTATTGAACGCGCCGTCGCTGCTTATTTAGGATTAGCGATAGGTGATGCACTCGGGGCAACCGTTGAATTTATGACCCCGCGTGAAATCATTTACCAATATGGACAACATAAAGAAATCATTGGGGGCGGTTGGTTGAAACTTCCCATTGGAAATGTAACCGATGATACCCAAATGAGCCTTGCTTTAGGTCAAAGTATTCTTAATACCCAATCTATTTCTGCACAAAGCATTGTAGAAGCCTTTAATGAATGGATGAAAACCAATCCGCCCGATATTGGTTTAACGGTTCGGCGGGGTTTGTTGCGTTATCGTAAAACCCTACAACCTCTTGATTTAAATGAAGATAATCAAGCAGCAGGTAATGGTGCGTGTATGAGGTTGTTACCCATTGCATTAGCGACTTTTGATCAATCGCCAGAAATCATTAAAAATGCTAATTTTCAACATGCCCATATTACCCATCCAAATGCGCTTTCTGATGAGGGTTGTTATATTTTAATTCAATTGATTCATTTAGGTTTAAAAGGAGAGGAAAACTTAGCGGATTTACAAAAGGTAGTTGATGAGTGGCTAGAAACCCATTCTCAGTTTGACTATCGGAAGAAAAGTTGTCAAAATCCTTCCGCGTTTATTGTAGAAACATTGCAAGCGGTTTTTCAAAGTTTCTTTAACACGACTTCATTTGAAGATTGTTTAATCGACGTTGTCAATCGAGGTGGCGATGCGGATACGACGGGGGCGATTGCGGGCATGATCGCGGGGGCTTTTTATGGAAAAAATGCGATTCCAATCAAGTGGTTAGAAAAACTAAATCCCGCCATTTCTCAGCAATGTGAGGAACAAGCGGTTAATATTATACAATTAAATCGTCGACAACAGATTGTTTTTTAAGAGATTTTCAATAACATCTGCGGGTTTAGGTTGATAAAACAAAAAACCTTGCCCGATATTGCAACCAATTTTAATTAAGAAATCTCTTTGCTCAGAAGTTTCTACCCCTTCGGCAACGGTTTCTAAATGTAAATTATGCGCCAAAGTAACAATGCCTTGCACTAATTCTGCGTTATAGGGTTCAACAAATAAATCTCGAATAAAAGATTGATCGATTTTTAAGGTGTCTAAACGAAAGCGCCGCAAATATCCTAATGATGAATAGCCTGTTCCAAAATCATCAATTGCCAAACGAATGCCTAATTCTCGTAATTTTATAAGAATATCAAGAATATATTTATCGTCTTGTAAAAATAAACTTTCAGTAATTTCTAATTCTAATGAATGGGGATCAAAGCCTGTTTCTTCTAATATTTTTTTAACAATTTTCAGCCAATTTGTTTGCTTAAATTGTAAGCTAGAAACATTCACAGAAATGCGTAAATTGAAACCAGATTGTTGCCATAAAATTCCTTGCTGACAAGCATGACGTAGCACCCATTCACCTAAAGGAATAATGAGCCCCGATTGTTCGGCGACTTGAATAAATTCATTTGGCGATAATAATCCTCGATCGGGGTGCTGCCAACGCACTAAGACTTCTACACCACTAATGGTGCAATGATCTTGATTTAATTCTAATAACGGTTGAAAATATAAGACTAGTTCATCGTTTTCAATGGCGCGTCGTAATTGGGATTGTAATACTAAATGTTTTAAGGCAGTATCATTCATCTGTACGGTAAAGAATTGATAGCCATGACGTTTTTGGATTTTTGCTCGAGATTTTGCGGTGTCGGCGTGTTTGAAAAGTTCTTCGGCGGTTTTACCGTCATTTGAATATAAAGCAATCCCGACATTTGCGTGTAAAATGATTTCATGTTGAGAGCAAAAGAGCGGCATTGAAATGACATCTAACCATTGCTGTGCGCGGTCGGCGAGGATTTGTTCACCTAAAACGTTGCTCATTTGAGTTAAAATGGCGAATTCATTTCCGACCACTCGCGCGAGGGTTTCTGCTTCTTCACAACAATGGAGCAACCGTTGAGCAATTTGTTTTAAAACGGTGTCGCCTTCGATGCGTCCGAGGGTTTCGTTGATTTGTTTGAGTCCGCGTAACTCTATGTAAAATAAAGCGAAAAGTTGATTGTTGTGTTGCGCATGATTGATTTGTTGGGTAATGCGTTCGATGAGCAAATTTCGATTAGGAAGATTGGTGAGCGCATCGTAATTTGCCAAACGATTGAGTTTCTCTGCGGAATCTAACAAGCGTCGGTAACGATTTAAGCGCGTGATGGTTTTGACCCGCGCCCGCAGTTCGACTTGGTCGTAGGGTTTTGAGATCACGTCATCAGCGCCCGCCTCGATGCCTTGTAAGCGGGTTTCGCGATTTGCAAAGCCCGTGATCATCACGATGGGCAAATCCGCCAAGGTTGGGTTCGCCCGCAAGCGCCGACACACCTCAAAGCCTTGCATGGTCGGCATGATGACATCTAGCAAGATCAAGTCTGGCAAAAGTTTCTCGGCTTTTTCTAATGCCTCAGGTCCATCGGTTGCAAAGATTAATTCGTAACCGTCAGGCTCAAGCAGCATTTCTAACGCCGTCCGCGCGACAATATCATCGTCGGCGATTAAAATAGTTGATTTATCGGGCATAATTCTCAGACGGGGTGAACGATAAATTCATTTATCCCCTATATCTCACACAAATGTCGAAAAATAATCGCATATTTTGGCAAAATATGCTTGAATGAAACTGGAAAATCTATTTTAAAAGGGCGCTTTATGATCTATAAATCTTTGTGTACGCTCACAATGGCTGCTGTTTTGTCGAGCTGTGCTTATCAACCTGTTCCGATTGAAGCCAATCGCCCCCCGACTTATCAACTGGATATGCAGGCTATTCAGCATTGGGATCGGCTCGCTGATGTCATCGCTACCAATATCGAAACCTACGTTCCCAAAGCCGAAACGTTGCCCGCGCAAACCTCTAATGTTGTGCAATTGGATTTGAACGCGCCGACGTTGGGAGCGACCGCACCAACCGATTTAACCCGCGTCGTGGTGTATATCAATCCTCCTCGCGGCGGTAAAGAAACCCATTTCTCTAATAATTTCAAAGATTTAGTTAAATCTCGCCTCGTCCAAAAAGGTATTCCCGTCACCATTCGTTCTGATGCCGTCAACGCCTATTGTTCGCAAGCTAAGTTTTGTAAGCCTATGATTTTAGACTATAATGTCGACGTTGTCCATCACAAAAACCGTTCCCGTTGGATCGAAGAACCCAAAAGCGAAGTGATCGTGCATACCGCGTTGTTAGATGGTGATTTGGTGATTTTCAGCCGTTCCGATACGTTCTATATCAATACGGGTGATGACGATCATTATTCTCGAAATACCAAAAGCCTGAAGGTGGTTGATTAATGAAATTTTTTTATACCTCTCTGATTTTATTAGGATTAATGGGATGCGCCCCTCTAAACGATCCGTCGTTCGTCGAACCCGCTAAACTTAACGCCCGCGATAGTTTGCAGCGAGATTCGTATTTGATTCGTGCCAATTATGAGGCGTTGGATCGCACGTTAGAAGCCATTGAACACAGCCGTTTGAACTTTCGTTTGAACAAAAACCGCCCGATGATTGTCACAACTTTTGCTGACATCGACGATGTGCGCTTTTCATCAACGTTTGGGCGGATGATTGGCGAACAAATCGGATCGCGGCTTTCTCAAAGCGGTTATCGCGTTATCGAACCCAAAATGCGCGGAAATATCTTTATTCCTCACCCAGATCGAGGCGCGTCGGGCGGTGAATTTATGTTGTCGCGCGAATTGGTCAACTTGAGTTTTGAGCACGATGCCCAAGCGGTTATTGTTGGAACTTATGCCGCCGCCAAAGATTTAGTGTATGTCACGATGAAAGTTATTGATGTGAAAGATAATTCTATCGTGTATTCCACCGATTACGCTATTCCTCACGACGATAACACCAAAAAACTTCTTCGCGATGAAAAACGCCGTAAAGGGAGTTAAACTATTTTTTTAGAAAGACTGCGCGTGTAAGTCTTTCTTTAGTAAAATAATAAGGAAGATTAAAAGACATTCCTATGTTAAGAAGAGTTATTTTAAGCGTTGGCTTATCGTTTGTTGTGCAATTCATGAGCATTTTCAGCGTGTTAGCTGATGCACCCAAAGAATACGAAATTAAAGCCGCTTTTTTGTTGAATTTTACTCACTTTATTCGCTGGCCCGACACCACGCTAGATTCTGGTGCATCGATAAAGCTGTGCGTTTTGGGCGCTGATCCTTTTGGCAAAGTGTTGGACGATATCGTCGCTAATGAAAAAAAACGGGCGGTCGTCGTGCAGCGCTTAAAACTATCTAAAGACGACATAAGTGATTGCCATATTTTGTTTGTAAGCCGTTCTGAACAACCTAATTACACCCAAATTTTTCCCCTCATTGCTCAAAAACCTATTTTAACCATCGGAGAAACGGACGATTTCTTAACACAAGGTGGAATGATTGAGTTTTATATCTCAGAACGCCGCGTACGTTTAGGCATCGCTTTATCCACGCTCCGTGCCGCACAACTTAGCGCTAATGCTAATTTACTCAAGGTTGCAAAAATCCACGAATAGCCCATATTTTGGCTACTGATGCTTGAAAAACTGGTTTATAATGCGAATTTTTTTTAGAAACCTCATGACGCATAATTAGGTCATGTAATACAAAGATTTAGCAGGATAACATTTATGCACAACGATCCCCTTTCCCCCCCAACAGAACCTAATTCTGGCACGCCTCGCGCCTCCGTCGATGATTGGGCAGATGTCCATCAACAACAGGTCAAAGTGCCGCGCCGCCGCATGATTGTGTTGCGTAAAACCGCTTATCCTTGGCTAAGTCTGTCGGTGTTGGTGCTCATCATCGATCAACTCACCAAAGCGTGGGTCACTAATAACATGGATTACGGCGAAATCAACAGGTTATTACCTTTTTTGAATGTGACATTAGTCCATAATCCGGGAGCGGCGTTTAGCTTTTTAGCGGACGCTGGGGGGTGGCAACGGTGGTTTTTTGCGGGCGTTGCCGCAATCGTGAGCCTTGTGTTATTTGTGTGGATTACCCGCACGCCTCGTGAAGGTCATCATTTGCAAGCCGCCGCGTTGGCTTCAATCTTAGGGGGCGCATTGGGGAATTTGTGGGATCGCTTAGAATACGGTCATGTCATTGATTTTATTGACTTTTATATCAAAAACTGGCATTGGCCCGCCTTCAACGTCGCAGATACCGCCATCACCGTCGGCGCGATTTTATTACTATTACAAATCATCTTCGAAAAAGAACCTGAGAATTAAATAATTTCAAATGCCAACAATTAGTCGATTTTACGGAATTATTATTCGAATGTTTTTTGAGGAACACGCGCCGCCTCATTTTCACGCACAATATGGTGAATTTAAAGCATCAATTAACATTCAGACATTTGAAATCCTTTACCTTAAAAAAGATTACCATGTACTACGATGTCATTGAAGCAAAAATAATCGGTGAATTATCATTTTCAGTTCGTTTTGTCGATGGTTTAGAAGGAAACGTTCACTTTCAACCTTCCTATCTTTATGGTGTGTTTGAAAAATTAAAAAATCCCACCTATTTTAATCAAATCAAAGTGATTGATGGTTTCGTTTCATGGGGAGAAGATGACATTGATCTCGCGCCAGATAGTATGTATCAAGCTATTTCTCAACAAGGGAAATGGATTTTATCTTAAATGATGGCAAAGTTTCTTTATCGTGTCTTAGGTTATTTTTTAATTCCCATTATTATCGGGCGGTTGTTGTTTAGAGGTTTCAAAGCCCCCGATTATTGGCGACGATGGTCAGAACGCTTCGGTTTTTTCAACTCTTTTTCTTCTAATAAACGGATATGGATTCACGCGGTATCTTTTGGTGAAGTTCAAGCATCAGTTCCTCTCATTAAAGCCTTGCAACTCAAATACCCTTCTTATGATTTTCTAATCACCACCATGACACCGACAGGTGCGCAACGTGCTAAAGAATTGTTTGGAGAAACCATTACCCATTTGTATTTGCCGTATGATGTGTGGCACGCGGTGTTTTTATTTCTCCATAAAACCAAACCAACCATTGGAATTATCATTGAAACTGAATTATGGTTTAATTTATTCCATGCGTGCAAAAAACGACACATTCCTTTATTTTTAGTCAATGCGCGTTTGTCCGAAAAATCCTTTCAAAAATATCAAAAGTTCATTCCTAATTTAACCAAACAAACCTTGCACTGTTTAACTCACATCGCCGCGCAAACTATTGATGATAAAAGAAGATTAGAACAACTCGGTGCTGACAATATAACAATCACGGGAAGTTTGAAATTTGATGTAGAAATTCCCGCGTCGATATTTGAAAAGGCAAAAGAATTGAAAAAAGAGCTTGAGAATCGAAAAATATGGATTGCAGCAAGCACGCATGAAGGCGAAGAAACCATTATTTTAAATGTGCATCGACAAATTCAGAGAAAAATGCCTAATGTTTTATTAATTTTAGTGCCGCGTCATCCCGAACGTTTCAATCAAATCTTTCAGTTGTGCGAACAAAGAGAATTTAAAACAAGTCGGCGAAGTCTTTCTCAAAAAATATCAGAAAAAACAGAGATTTATGTAGGCGACACGATGGGAGAATTATTAATGTTATATGCGGCGGCGGACGTGGCTTTTGTGGGAGGAAGTTTGATTAGTCGAGGCGGACATAATTTGCTCGAACCCGCAGCGATTGGAAAACCTATTTTAACGGGTCAATTTATGTTTAATTTTGCGGAGATTACGAAACGTTTATTAGAAATCAACGCCGCAGAACAAATTTATGATGAATCACAATTGGTTGAACGACTGTTGTTTTTATTGGAAAACCCAAAAAGTCGAGAAGAAATGGGAGAGAAAGGAAAAGTGTTTGTTGAGAAAAATCGCGGGGCATTAGAAAAGGTGTTGAATTTAATTCAAATTAGGTAAGAAATGCAATGATTTCTTACCCTTTTTAAAAAGGTTTAGATAGGCATTACATTTGCAGCTGATGGACCTTTTGCACCGCTTTCAATAGAAAACTCGACGCGCTGACCTTCTGCTAAGGTTTTGAAACCACTTCCTTGAATTGCACTGAAATGAACAAATACATCTTTGCTACCATCTGCGGGTGTAATAAAGCCAAAACCTTTGCTTTCATTAAACCACTTAACCGAACCTGTCATCTTACTAGACATAATAAAATCTACTCTGCTTTAAAAAATAAAAAAACAACCTAAATCAATTCATGATTTTGAGCAGTCTATCATTGTTTAAATTGTAAGTCCAGAAAAAATCTAATTTATTTTTAGGGGTGCTTGGGGGATTTCTTGGGTGTTTTGAGCGCATGAATAGGTAGAGTTGTCGCGCGGGCACAAAAAAGCGCGATCCGAAGATCACGCTCGTAAAGCCTTAAATTAATTAGGCTTTTTTCTTAGCGGCTTGAGTGGCGACTTCCATGCCTTTTTCCACCCATGCGGCTAAATCGCTGCGCGTTTGCGTCAATACATCCATGGTTTGACGCGCGTTTTCCATCATTTTCTCGCCGAAATCCTTGGCTAATTTAGCTTGTAAAGCCACCACGTCCTGTGCATTTTTAA
>JFJP01041262.1_pt1 | contig 14333 bp, 11 predicted proteins | sample 431651 | NCBI WGS metagenome assembly JFJP01 (sample SAMN02602958, study PRJNA72255) | Microbial mat metagenome, whole genome shotgun sequencing project. | biome: fresh water; feature: sink hole; material: water; isolation source: purple microbial (photo- and chemosynthetic) mats found in... | reverse complement strand
GAAAAATCAATAGTAAGAGAAATTTGGAAAAACACAGATACCGTTCTATTAATTTTTGCAGGTTCTGCTGCCGAATTTGCTTTAAACAAAGCGGTAGATTGGTTGTATTTTACTGGAAAGATTCCCACAAATCCATTGGAGCGATTGTTTTCTACAGTTGAATTTGCTCAAAAAATTGTCTTTTCAGAAGAAAAACTAGCATTAGCCACCATTGATAAAATAACACAAATTCATCAAGGAGTTGAACAAAGTCGTGGTCAAACTATTCCAGATTGGGCTTATAGAGATGTGCTTTATATGCTTATAGATTATTCTATTCGCTCTTTTGAATTGCTAGAAAGAAAATTAGAAACCTCTGAAAAAGAAGAAATATTTCATGTGTTTTCTAGGTTAGGAATTAGAATGGGTTTGAAAAAATTACCAACCAATTTCAATGACTGGAAAATTGATAGAAACCTACATTTAGAAAACGACCTTCAAAAAGGAAAACTCACTATCCATCTTTTTGAACAATACAAAAAACATTTAGGTGGATTTCGCTATTTCATTTTGATTGAAATCCAACAGATTTTAGTTCCGAAGATTGTTCATAAGAAACTTTTTCAAACTTCTTTTTTTCCAACAATTACATTACTTAAACTTTATAAATCAAGTCGAAGATTAAGATTAGACCATTTGATAAAAACCATAATTCTGCCCAAAAAATATAGAGAAAATAGTATCAAAATTGGAAAATTTGAAAAAGTATAAAACCATTTATCTTATAAAAATGAAAGATTTAGTAATTGAAAAAATGTACGAATTAACCAAAAAACCCTATCAGAAATTCTTCAAAAAAGGAATCGCTTGGAACGTAACTCCAAAAGAATTAATTACTTACAAGGAAGATAGTTTAGGATTTCATTTAGGCTGTTTTCTACTAAAATACAATTTTGATATGCAACCAAAATTGGAAGATCATGATGTAATTCATGTGCTAACAAACACTGGAGTTTCTGTGGTTGATGAAATTGCAATGCAATACTTTTTATTAGGAAATGGCAAAAAAAGTGCCTATTTATTTATGGTTATCTGCATCGGAACGCTCTTCTATCCTACTCAAATCAAACATTTTATTCATACTTACAATCGTGGAAAAAAAGCACATCAATTTCATGATTTAGATTTTTATAAAATGCTAGCCATTCCTGTTAAAACAATTCAATCAACCTTTAATATTAAGTAACTATGAACAATTTATTTTCACTTTACGTTTTGAATAAAAAACAAAATAATATTTTAATTTTTAGTTCGATAACTTCTATTACTTTACTTTTAATACGTGTAAAAATAACCCATTCGTTCTATTTATTATTTCTTATTTGGAATTTAATTCTTGCAGTTATTCCTTATATATTTTCCAATTTCATAAAAATTGACTTTTCTATAAAGAAATATAATTTCAAAAATCTATTTTTCATTGTGTCATGGTTGCTTTTTCTTCCAAACACCTTTTATCTTATTACTGATTTTGTGCATTTGAATCACAATAATTTGATACAATTTTGCTTCGACTTTATTTTGCTTTTAAGCTTTACCATTGCAGGATTCTACTTTGGAATACTTTCTATCTTCTCTATTCAGCAACAAATAAACTTTTTCTATACCACCAAAACATCCTATTTATTTACAATTTCAATAAGCTATTTATGTGCCTTTGGCATTTATATCGGACGATTTCTTCGTTTCAATAGTTGGGATATTATTAGCTATCCTATTTTTTTGATTGAATCCATAATCAATTGCCTTTTCGAGAAAGAAATCTGGACATTCACTCTTGGACTAGGTACACTCATTATGATAATAAACCTAATCTATATTAAATCAAAATCTAATATCTAAAATCATGACCAAAAAACAATACGAAAACGCTACAGGCATTTTCTCCACTCAATTAGCCATTGGTTCGTTCATCATAGGAACTATTCTATTGATTTTACATCTAATTAATCCTACTGGAGCGCTGTTTGGTGTTGGAGCAATCTATTTAATAATAGCATTTGCCATTAATTTAATAATGCTATTCCGACTTACTTATTTAGCAGTAACACAAAAAAATCATCTGGACTATTTTACCATAAAAATATTAATTCTTTTAGCCAACATTCCTATTGCCTTTGTGTATTTAAAAATCGTTGGAGAAACTTGGAAGTAATCAAATTAAATTTCAAAAATCAAATGTCACGCTGAGCTAGCTTGCACTGAGTTTATCGAAATCAAGTACAAAAATCAATTTCAATTTCAATATTAATCTAAAATTCAATTACAATCATGGAAAATTATCAAAATCAACCTAAACAAGGTTTCTTTCAATCAACAACTGCCAAAATGATCATGGTAGGTTTGTTAACTTTAGTATTATTAATTCCGTTATTTTTTGTTCAAGACTTAATCTCTGAACGCAGCCAACGTCAAAAAGAAGTTGTTGCAGAAACCACTTCCAAATGGGGAGAAAGCGTCTATTTTTATGGTCCCATTCTAAAAATTCCGTATCAAAATCCAATCACCAAAAAAATAGAAAATGCGTTTTTCTATCCTGAAGAACTTTCTAATGTTTCGAACACTGAAATCAAAACTCCTTTGCAACGAAGTATTTACAAATCAAATATATTTACTACAAAAATGCGCTTTACTGGAAGTTATGTCCAACCAAAATTCTACAAAAAAAGCATTCCAAACGAAAATGTGTTTTGGGATAGAGCTACAATTATCATTAGAACCACCAATTTAAAAAGTGTAAACGATGAAGTAAAAATAAATATCGGAAACAACAGTTTTACCTTTGAACCCGTTCACAACAACCAAAACAACGATTCTATAGAATCACTTGAAACTGGCTATTTCAAATTCAACGATTTGAAAAACACCAATTTCAATATGAGCATCTCTTATAATGGAAGTAAAAGAATCAGCATCGTTCCAATAGGCAAAACTACCTCTGCCAAAATGACTTCTAATTGGGCGTCACCAAATTTTAACGGCAGTTTTATTCCAAACGACAAGAAAATTACCAACAAAGGTTTCGACGCCACTTGGAAAATTCTACATTTCAACAGACCATTCGCACAAGAAAATTTTGAATTTTTACCAGAGCTAAGCAAATATGCTTTTGCTGTAGATTTTATAACTCCTGTTGACGAATACCAACAAAATGAACGCGCTTCTAAGTATGGATTTCTTGTAATAGGATTAACTTTTTTAATCTTTTTTTTAATTCAATCCATCAGTAAAATTAGTATCCATATTTTTCAATATTGTATGATTGGAATTGCTTTAATTATGTTTTATACTTTACTTATTTCTATTACAGAGCATAGTTCCTTTAGTTTTGCTTATGCAGTTGCCGGAATCTCGGTAGTGGTTTTAATCTCGTTATATTCTGTCTCCATTTTGAAAGACAAAAAGTTTCCAACCTTTATTGCAATATCGCTTTCAGTACTTTATACCTTCATTTACGTCATCATCCAATTAGAAGATTACGCACTTTTGGTAGGAAGCATCGGATTATTCTTAATACTTGCCTCAGTAATGTATTTCTCAAGAAAAATTGAATGGAATAAATAAAGATTAGGAGCAAATGGTTTGCGAACTCTTGAAAGCCTTGTTCCTGCTTTCCGTTACAATCTTTTCTAAACCTCAAAGGTTTCAAAAACCTTTGAGGTTTAGAAAAGGATTTCCACTGCAATCAGGGCTAAACAGCCAACCATATAAATAAAAATAAAACTCCGAAAGAAATTTTACTTTCCTTCGGAGTTTTTGTATTAACATTTAGTCACAACAAACAACCAAACACTAATTAATGACTTCCTTCTACTTCAATAGCATCAACATCAATGTTTTGTTTTTTCAAAAGACCTTTCACTAAAACAGCAAATAAAGTTAGATATCCAAAACAAACTACAGCAATAATATACGATTGATGAATTCCTATAATATCAGACAATTTTCCTTGAATTGGCGGAATAATTCCTCCACCCAAAATCATCATAATTAAAAACGCTGATCCTTGCGAAGTATATTTTCCTAATCCAATAATAGACAAACTAAAAATAGATGGCCACATAATACTACAAGCCAAACCACCGGCAAGGAAAGCATAAATAGCCACAGTTCCTGTTGTAAACAAACCCACTAACATGGCAATCATTCCGAAACTTCCAAAAATCAATAAGGTTCTTGCCGGTTTGTCCTTACTTAAAAAGAAAGCTCCAATTTGAATTAAAACACAAATAATGTAATAATACAATGGCTTCATATCTTTTCCTGAAAGGATATAAACACAAATAATGTAATAATACAATGGCTTCATATCTTTTCCTGAAAGGATATTCACACCCAAAATAATTCCAAAAGCAATCAAAGGAACAATAATTAAAGCTATTGTTTTTTTGCTTCCTTGAAGATTAAAAACACTAATTGCTCCTGCCCAACGACCAATCATCAAACTTCCCCAATACATAGAAATATACGGCGCAATATCTGACGATTGCAAACTTCCGAATTCTTTTAATTTTAAAAGTTCACCAAGATTACTTCCAATCGCAACTTCTACTCCAACGTAGGTAAAAATAGCCAACATTCCCAATACCAATTGTGGGTATTGCATTGCACCCCAACCTTCTGGTTTTTTTTGAGCAGATAAATAAGAATATAAAATTCCACCTAAAACCACTAATAAAGCTCCAGAAAGCCATAACATTCTCTTTTGTTCAAGCGGTTCTTTTAATTCTTTTATTTGTGAATCTAAATTTTTTATTTTTAAATCAGTATCATCATTAATAATACCATTCGATTTCTTAATTTCATCTTGTTGCTTTATATAATTCTCCTTTTGTTTTTCAAAAGATTCAATTTTTAAAGCTTCATCACTCTTATAACTTTGAAAAATTGGCGTAAACATAACACCTAACAAAACTGTCATAAATACTAAAGTTCTTAAAGCTTTGTTAGCCTTTTCCATTGGTTCATTTGCGATGCCGCTTGGTACTTTTTTAGAAAAGTAAAACAAAGCTGCTGCTGCAATAAACAACAATCCAACGCCAATATATAAAATCACAACTTTACTCAATTCTAAAGCTTTTATTTGCTCATCTGAAATGGATTTAGCCGTACCAAATAATGCCAACGCCACCACAATTGGACCAATAGTAGTTCCAAAAGAGTTAATTCCACCACCAAGATTTACTCTACTTGCGCCTGTTTTTGGGTCACCTAATAATATCGCAAATGGATTGGCTGCGGTTTGTTGCAATGAAAATCCTAAGGCTACAATAAATAATCCAACCAACATTCCGGCATAAACACTAGCTTCAACAGCAATAATCATGGCGCCAGCTCCAAGTGCAGAAAATAATAATCCATAAACAATACTTTTTTTATAACCCCATTTTCCCACTACATCTCTACCGAACATATTTCCAAAAGCAAATAATAAAAGTGCTCCAATATAATAGGCCGTATAAAATGCAAAATCAACCAACTGTGATTGAAACTGGTCTAACGAAAAATAACTTTTACAAAACGGAATAAAAATACTGTTTCCAGCTGCAATAAATCCCCAGAAAAAAAATACTGTAATTAAGGTATAAAGAGCTGGATAATTAGTTTTTGTTGTACTCATAGTTATTTTAAAATTTAAATTGACAACCTAGTATCAAATAAAAAAGGTTGGGATAAACTTAGTTTAATTTTTTCGAAATCTTTATGATTTGGATTTATTAATATATTTTTTTCGTTTTCAATAATGGCCGATGGTACAACCAAGCAACATGATTCTTGTGATTTTATCCAGTTATCACCAAAATTTCTACAAAGTAAATGCGCCTTTTCATCGTGGAGGTTCCATCCACTGGGCAATTCATGCGCATTAATTTCCAATAATTTTATAGATTTTAAAATTGAAATAGTCAAAATAATATAATCACTGTCTAATCCAAAACCATTTCTATGAACCAAATTCTCTAAACAAGCCAAAGACCTGTTTTGTGCAGTATAAATAACATTAAAACCATGAGAATTCCATCGAGCTGCATATCCTGAAGCAGTTAATTTATCAGCCCATTTCTTGTGTGTGATTCTAAAAACGTCCAAAACAAATATTAGGCAGTTGCACCAAACTCAATTCTTTTTAATTCTTCATATATCAAATGAATACCCGTTGAAGTATTTAAAAAAACAGATGGTTTTACATTATTAAAAAATTGATTTTCTTTGTTGAGCCATGAATTAAAAACATCAGAAGAACCAAAAACAGTTGTTCCTAAATCAAATAAAACATTAATCTCTATTGCTAACTCTGTAATTCTTGAAGGAATTTTTGTTTCATTATTTTTATATTTTATGAAAGTTTTTGGGGTAATTTCAAAAATACTCTCGGCAAGTGTTTTTATAGTTAACCCCGTTTTCATAACGACTTCATTAAAAATTTCTTTTGAACTTTTAGCAAGGTTATCAAGAACATTATTCTTTACAAATGTTGAAGATGGATAATACATAGCAATAGGTTCATTCACGACCAATGTGGTTTCTTTTTTATCTTCGAAGAGTTTTGGTGGTTTCATAGTTGATGTAATTTTACTCTTAATAAAGAACAAATTTACACATTTTTTTTAAATAAAAAAATTTATTCAACTTTTTTAAAACTAATTGCCGTTCCACCACCTTTAGATAAATGTAATTTAATCTTCGATTTTGAAGTTACTTTTATGCTTCTTATGTTATAGGATTTTGGATTTATTTCCCAGTCTGCATCCTTACCATCTTCATAGATAATAGCTGTATATTTTATATTGGGTGTGAGAAAATCGAGTTGAATTTCAGTATTTCTTGCATTTTCATCGGTTATAGATCCAACAAACCACTCGTCTTTTCCTTTTGTTTTTCGGGCTACCGTTATGTAATCACCAGGTTCTGCTTCAAGATATTTAGAATCTTGCCAATCTACAGCAACATCTTTTATGAATTGAAAAGCATCGGCATATCTTTCATAATTTTCTGGTAAATCGGCTGCCATCTGTAATGGTGAATACATCGTTACATAAAGCGCTAATTGTTTTGCCAAAGTAGTATGCACTTGTTCTGTTTTTGATTTATCATAATAACTCATCTTGATTTCAAAAATACCAGGCGTATAATCCATTGGTCCACCCAATAATCTGGTGAAAGGCAAAATGGTTTCGTGCATTGGCGGATTTCCAACAGACCAAGCGTTAAACTCATTTCCGCGAGCTGCTTCGGCAGCAATATAGTTAGGATATGTTCTTGAATATCCTGTTGGCCGTGAACTTTCGTGCGAATTAACCATCATTTTATAATCGGCAAATCTTTTTGCAACGAAATTGTAGTGATTCACCATAGTTTGACCATCATGAAACTCACCACGTGGAATAATTCGACCAACATAACCCGATTTAGCCGCAGGATAACCATAGTCTTTCATAAGATTCAAAGCTCTATCCAAATGTCTTTCATAATTTGCCACAGAACCAGAAGTTTCGTGATGCATTATCATTTTTATTCCTTTCGATTTGGCATAATCGTTAATTTCTTTCAAATTATAATCTGGATAAGGTGTAACGAAATCAAAAACATTTTCTTTCCAGTTGCCAAACCAATCTTCCCAACCTGCATTCCAACCTTCTACCAAAACACCATCGAAACCGTGTTTAGCAGCAAAATCTATATATCTTTTAGTGTTTTCTGTTGTTGCGCCGTGTTTTCCTGATGGTTTTAAACTTCCATCAGCAGCATTTTGTGCATTTTGACTGCCTGCATAATCCCAACTTGATTTTCCTACGTGCATTTCCCACCAAATTCCAACATATTTCATTGGTTTAATCCAAGAGGTATCTTCAATTTTTGATGGTTCGTTTAAGTTTAAAATCATTTTTGAACTTACAATTTCACGAGCATCATCACTCATCATAATTGTTCTCCACGGCAAAACACAAGGCGCTTGAAGATAGGCTTTATCGCCAATTGCATTTGGTACTAAATTAGAAGTTAATCCAAAGTTTTTTGTATCTACATCTAAATGCATTATTGGATAATTAACAACAGCTGCTTCAAAAATATTGATGTAAATTCCGTCTGCCGACTTCATCATTAAAGGCGATTGCACTCTGAAAGAACTTGCGATGGACTTCACTCCTATTCCATTATTCAAATCTAATTTAGAATTGTCTATTTCAGATAATTTTGTTTCATTATAGGCATATTCTTGACTGTCATAATCACCTGGAATCCAAAAAGTTTTGTGATTTCCTACTAAATTAAACTGCGTTTTTTCATCGGAAATTATAAAATAATTCAGATTCTTTTGCTTTGGAAATTCGTAGCGAAAAGCAATTCCTTCATCAAAAACTCTGAAAATGATATTTATCCGTCTATCAGTTGATGGTTGCGAAAGTGCCATAGTCATTTCGTTGTAACTATCTTTTATAATTGACTGTTCACCTAAAACTGGCTTCCATGACTCATTAAAACTTTTTTGACCAACGCTGTCTATTCGGAAATTGGCTTCCAAAGTTTTTGATTCTTTTATAGCAACTCCTAGTGTACTTTCCTTTACAATAGTTTTGGTTTTATAACTTACAGAATAGGTAGGTTTTCCATCCGAAGTCAATTTGAAACTTAACGAAATAGTTTTGGATGGTGAAGAAACATTCTGAGCTTCAATTGTTAATATTGAAATCAAGAACATCAATACATGTAATTTTCTCATTTTTGATTTTTTATTTTATAAAAATATACTTTATCCTAAAAATAATAAAATTTAGAATTTATTTTCCATCAACATAATCTTGTAGATATTGGAAACGTTCTGTTAGTTTGCCATTCTCAGTCATTTTAGCTCGTTGCAAAATTCCGTCTTTATCACCATTAAAAAAAGCTGGAATCACATGTTCCATAAACATTTCACCAAAACCTTCACTAGCATCTTTTGGCAATTCGCAAGGCAAATTATCAACTGACATTACCATTATTGAACCCGGATGTGTATAAGAAACTTCTTTATGTTCACTTGGTAAATAACCAAAAAATGGTTCGGCAATTGTAGATGCTTTTATGGTACAAGCAATTGGACCATCGACATCACAAGAAATATCGGCAACTACTTGAATTTTGTTTTTTGGAGCGTTAAGCATTTCTCTAGTTAAAATATCGGGCGCACCATTACCATGAAAATGTCCTGCCATATAAATATCGGCTACTTTTGTAAATCGCTCAAAATTGGAGACATACTCTTGAGGATTTTTGTAAAAATCTTGATTATCTAAAACTTGTCCGTCAATTCTTTTGTTATAATCTAAAACGTCAATTTGAGTGTAAACAGGCTGCGTATAAATTTTGTTCAAGAAATCATCGACAGCAACTTCTTTAATTTTCATTCCGTCTAAAATTTCTTTTGCTCCCATTCCCACTTTTCCGAAACCTGTAAGTACTATTTTGATGTTTGGGAGCATTGGTCTGCGCAATCGTTCTAATAAATCTTCTTTACTTTTTAAAGTTTCGGCTTTTACCAAATTAAAAAGGTCGTATTTAATACCAAAAGCTCTAAATCCGTTGTAAGCACCAACAATTCCGGCATATCTTCCAAAACCAATTAGTCTTCTATTTTTGGCATCAACAATAGTTTCATGGTCAAATAATTCTATTTTTTTTTCTAAAATTGCTTGCAGCAACTTTCTATTAAAAGGTTGAAATTTTATGGTATGCGAAAAGAAAAAATACTTTTTATTAGGAATTAAGGCATCAACTGGAACTTCCTTTACTCCAAATAAAACGTCGCAATCAGACATATCGGTTGTAACTTCTAATCCTAAATTGCTATATTCTTCATCAGAAAAAACTCTTATATCTGAGCTTTCTACTTTTATTTGCGCTTCTGGATGTTCTGCTTTTAATCTAACTAATTCTTCTGGAGTAAAAACAACTCTTCTATCGGGAGGATTTTTTCTTTCTTTAATAATTCCGAACTTCATTTTAAAAGTATTTTTTAAGACATCAAAAGTAATAGTAACGAAAACGTTTTCAAAACTTTTTACTTAAAATAAAATTGAAGTTATTTATTGAATTTCAATTCATTGAAAGATTATGTTGATAATTTTATAATTATTATACTATTTTATGAAATTTGTTTAAGATTTTGTTTACTATATTTGTTTTCAACCCAAGCTGAAATGACCAAAAATAAAGTAAATTATATAGTGTTGTCTTTTGCTTTTTTATTGCTTATAAGTTGCGATAAATCAGAAAAAAATAAGAATCTATTAAAAAAAAATACATCAAGTTTAGAATATGCAATACTGCCACTTGAGGATTCATTGCCAAAACTTTCAGAAGCTTATATAAGCACAAAAAAAAGAGAAATTGAAAATTTTTTTACCCACAATTTTAGTAATAATTTTGAAAACATGAGTTTTCTTGTGGCAAAAAACGGACAAATCATTTATGAAAAATATGATGGATTTGCCGATAAAGAAAATAATATTTTAAATTCGCCAGAAACACCATTACATATTGCCTCTGTTACGAAAGTTTTAACGGCTTCCGCTATATTAAAATTGATTGATGCTAAAAAAATTAGTTTAAATCAAAAGTTGACAACACTTTTTGATAAATTTCCATATCCTGAAGTAACTATAAAAACGTTGTTAAATCACAGAAGTGGCATGAAAAAGTACAATTATTTTTGTGACGATAAAGTGAATTGGGGAAGAACTAAAATACTTACAAACAAAGATTTATTAGAGGTAATCATTAATAAAAATATCCCATTAGAAACCAAAACAGATACTCATTTTAGTTATAACAACACGAATTATGCACTTTTGGCATTGGTAATAGAAAAAGTTACTAAAATGAAGTACAGCGAGGCAATGAAGAAAATTATTTTTGAACCCTTGGGAATGAAAAACACTTTTGTTTTAGATGAGACCACTCCCAAAGAAAAAGGAACACCATCTTATAAATACAATTACATAAAATATCCATTTGATTTTCTTGACGCTGTTTATGGTGATAAAAATATTTATTCCACTCCAAGAGATTTATTAAAATTTGATTTGGCTAGAAATGCGCCAGGGTTTTTGAGCAAAGAACTTTTAGAACAAGTATATAAAGGATACAGTTATGAAAGTAAAGGCTCTAAAAATTATGGCTTAGGAATTCGTTTACGTGAATGGGATACTGGACAAAAATTATTTTACCATAATGGCTGGTGGCATGGAAATACGGCAAGCTATATTACTTTAAGAAAAGAAAATGCGGTAATTATTGCTTTATCAAATAAATTTACTCGTAAAACCTTTCAAATGAAACGATTGTCTGCTTTATTTGGTGATTATCCTTTTACTTTAAATGATACTGTTTATAAAGACGAATAAAGAGTTTGTTTATTGACATTTTCAGTAGTACCTTTGTGGTCTAATTCTTGATAAGAAATATAAAAAAATGGGGTCGACTGGTTTTGACAGCAAGTGGAATTAATCAGTAAGCACGTCGAGCATTGTACTTTTTGCTCGTAAATCCAAAGGTACAAAAACATAAACGGCGAAGGAAACTACGCTCTTGCTGCTTAATCTGAATTAAAGTAAGATTGGCCTCGTCCTACAAGGTAGGAAAGCAGGATTTACCTCGAAAGCTTTGGTTTGTGGCGGTCGGTATAGGTAAATCGTAAATATAAACCTAAGAACAGTTGTGCTTTGGGACTGTTACGAAAATTTAAGAAGATAAGCATTTTGTGGCTGTTTCTGGCCTAGCAAAATGACGAAAACCTAATCAGGAAATAAGCGTGTAGAAAGCTTTTTGATTGCTTGTTTGGACCCGAGTTCGATTCTCGGCGACTCCACAAAAGCCTTTGTAAACAATTGATTTACAAAGGCTTTTATTTTTAGTTGACAATTTTAACAATAAATACAATGTTTTTTTAATACAATAATAATACAAAATGGTTTTATAAAACAGTTTACAAAATAGTACTTTTTTTAATAAACAGAGTCTATCTTAAATTTCGTTGTATTAATCTCAAACTCAAAACCTACTTCATTTCCCATTAATTTACTTCCAAGTGGTGATTGTGGCGAAACAGCGATAATAGTTTTATCGTCTATTGTAATTTTAGGTAAAGCCGAACTTATAAATAACAACATTCCATTGGCTTGAACCAAACTTCCTAAAGCAATTTTAGAATGATTTGCGGAAGCGTCAATTTTATCTAGAATCGATTTTTGGTCAAGGAATTCTTTTAGTTTGTGGTTGAGTTTTTCTTGTTCGATATGCATCATCGACAAAGCGGTTTCGTGCTTATCGCCTGCTGAACCTTTAGCATCGTTTTGAGCATCTTCTGTCAATCCGGAAATCATATCTCGGAAAACATCGATTTTATCTTGGAGTAGTTGTTGGTGGTATTGGAGGATTTGTTGTTTCATATAATTTGCCACGAAGACTCAAAGGCACGAAGTGTATTATTAAAAATATTAGAAAATTAAAAAAAGTTTAAAACCACCAAGATTCATTATATTAAAAAAATAGAACCTTACTATCCTATTTTCTTTGTGACTTTTTTGGCTTCGTGGCAGTAAAATTAAAAATCAAATTTATAATTAGCACCTATCAATCCTTGAATGCCTTGCACTGGATAATTTATCCATCTTTGATAACTTTGGTTGGCTAAATTATTTCCTTTAAGGAAAAAAGTTAATCTTTCGTTGTATTTGAATCCTATATGAGCATTCAAATCGAAATAACTATCAAGTGTAGTAGTTTCTGTTGTATAGGTTGGTGGAAAAATTGCTAAAAGTGTTTGTATAAACTTTCTATCTTTTCGTTCTCCAACAAAGAAAACATTGGTTCCTGCATACCATTTCTCGGTGATATTGAAATCTAAATTTGCTCCTAATTGCAAAGCTGGTAAATTCCAAGCTTCTTCTTGAATATCGGTGGTGTAACTGCTAAAAGTTCCGTTAACACCAAATGATACATTTTTAGAGAAGTCGGCTTTTAATTCGCCATAAAAACTAACGGTTTTAACATCGTCATATACAACATCAAAGGAGTTTCCAAACGCATAACCCTTTTTATTTGTATTGTAATGGGAGAATTCATTTCTCAAGAACATTGGTTTGCCTGCTTCATTCATCAACGAACCACGAATGTTGTAACCAATTGTGTTGGCTAATTTACCTTTTAATCCAACATAAATATCAAATTTTTGATCGGTTGGTCCAATCCCTAATGTTGGTGAAACGAAGAAATTTTCTTGTACAAATTCTTGATACGAATTTTGTTTTAAAGCACCTTCTGCTCCAGCATAAGCAATCATTAAATCGCCAACCACTTTGTAGGAAGCGGTAATATTTGGATAGATAAAGAACTTATTTTTTCCCGATTCTGTTGCCATACTATAAAAGAATCCAACTCCTAAATTTACAGATAAATCTTCTTTATTGATTTGGAAACTTGGTTTCATCCCAACGTTGGTATAACCATATTTTAACTCAGATATTCCGTTATAATCTTTGTCAAATTTACCATTGATGTAATCAAAAAGAAAATCTACTTTTATTTTTTCATCCATAACATCAAAGGCAAGAGAAGGTTTTGCAACCAAACGATTTTCTCCAGATGAAAAAGCATCAGAAAAACGATTGAATTTTATAGTAGCTTCTTTAAAAACACTTTCTCCAAGTGCTAATCTTCCGCCAAGTGAAATGGTTTGATAGGTTTGTTTAGAATCGATTCCGTTAATAAAAGCCTCTTTTTCTGCAGGAATAAAATTTTCATAAAATAATGGATTCAAGCCATACCAATTATACATTTGAAGTTGGTATCCTAAATCGGCATTCCACGACAAATTTTTAGAGCGACTTCCGTATGTTAAATCTATAGAAGAGTTTGAAAATTTATCGTCTAAAACCAAATCTTTAATTCCGCCTTGAGAAGAAAGATGGCGCAGCATTGCTCCTACATAATCACCGCTTTCTAATGTTTGCGTTACAAACAATTCGGCATTTATATTTCCATAGTTTCCTGCTGCTAAGGTAGCATAATTACCATATAATTTTTCTTGTTTTGCTTTTTCAACACCAGCTGCTTTTCCTTTAGAAGGTGTAAATGTTGAAGCTACCGGAAAAGAGAAAATATTGTATTGAATATTCTCTTTTTTAGAAGTATCATCGTCTTCTAAAGAGGGTGTTTCTTTTACTTTAAAAGCATCAGAAATTGTTGGCGTGTAGGGTTTTACCACATTTACAACTTCAGTACCTATGTTTTCGTCTTTCTTTTGAGCAAAA
>JFJP01039152.1_pt1 | contig 14333 bp, 14 predicted proteins | sample 431651 | NCBI WGS metagenome assembly JFJP01 (sample SAMN02602958, study PRJNA72255) | Microbial mat metagenome, whole genome shotgun sequencing project. | biome: fresh water; feature: sink hole; material: water; isolation source: purple microbial (photo- and chemosynthetic) mats found in... | reverse complement strand
AAAATAGATAATTAATTTACTTTTTGTTAAACTTATTTCTTAGATCATCTAATATAAAACCACTTTTCTTTATAGGTTTAAAATTTTCATTAATCCAATAAGACCGCCAAGTAATCTCATCACCTGTCTCACTATCATACTTCTCTGTATCTGAGGATTTGGCAGTCATCCAAGTTTCATTTCTTTCTGCTATGGCAATCATAAAAAGGGTTCCTGATAGCTTTAAGAAGTTTTTTCCATCCTCTCCGACTGTGTTATAGACAACGTTTTCAAAATAACAGATATCTTTATGTGGAGTTTTGCTTTGGCTCCCACATAATTTTGCTAACCTCACCCAAACCAGTTGACTATTCTCAGATGGCTTTTGTTCATCGAGGAAATTGTGTAATTTTTTAAATGTAGTTTTAACTGTTACAATTTTGTTTTTTCTCTCAAACAATCTATATAGATCATTTTTTTTTAAATCATCAGGCTCTATTAGTGAACAACCTCTCTCTGTGTCGTATAACATAACAACTCCTATTATCTTAAAAAACTAATTCACAAAGCTTACATGGTAAGAACTATAATATCTCAACATTATCAGAAAATACTATTCCTACTTTTTGATTGGATTTCCAAATTCTTAAAACAACCCAAACACCATAATCATGTTCGATGTGATATTTTTGCCCAATACTAAATCCCATCCCTAATTGTGCTGGCAGTATTAATTCATAATCACCATTTGGCAGCTCATTTAATTTTTCTTTTTGTATAACTGGGTACTCAAGTTTAGTATGAATAGCACCTAAATATTTACCATTTTCGCCCGATAATCTATCTAGCCTGCGATATTTAATCCAAAATACTAAAACTATAGTTGGCAAAACTACCACTATAATAAAGCCAATAAAGATCCACACTCCAATAATTATTTTTCCTACAAATTTCAAAATATAAGGTGGCCCAGATTTGTGAATTAGTTTTTTATGGTACTGTTCTAAAAGTATTCGTTTTGATTCCTCTCCTCCTAGTTCAACAGGTAATTTCCCTCCATAGTCCAAACACTCTTCAAGGGTGTTAAAATATTTTCGAATATTTATTGTTCTTTTATAATAACTTGAAATTTTTGGATGACAAAAGTTACCTCTACTTGAAAGTTTAACTAATTCATGTTGTGGTTTTGATCCTCCAGATACTGCATTTAAAAACATAAACGGGGAGGTAATAACCATTACAAATAGTGCATTTAAAAAACATAATCTTAGTATCCATGTAAAATAAAAAAAATAAATAAAAACCTTACTCTTTTTCGAATCAATGTCAGGGATTTCATAACATAAACAGACCTGTATAGGCTTACTGCCCCATATAGATTTTAAAAATTTCTTTAATTCCCTTTGCCAAGTTTTTATTTCAATCAACCAGTGAATTATTGAGAGCAAAGCTCCCGTCTATCGTAAGTTACTAGAATAGTAATAAAATCTATGCTGTGGTATTATATTGTTTACCAAGTAAGCAATATATTAAGACTAAAGAAAAATCAATTTTCTTATTAATGATTTATTCAACTATTACTTTTTTACATGCTCTGATTAATACATATCTTCGATAAGCTCTTCGGGGGCGTTTTTTATCCTCACTTCCTCGTCAATCGACCGAGTATATATCTGAGTTGTGGCCGGATTAGAGTGTCTTAAAACTCCTTGTGCGTCTGATAGGCTACCCCCCGCCCTTAGAATACTTATCGCTAAAGTGTGTCGCAAACTATGAGCGGTTAAGTACTTGGAGTCTAGCCCAATTGCTTTAAGCCCTTCTTTTACGATCTTACTAATAGTCCGAGTTGTGAGACGTTTCCCTTTATTGTTATTAGAGTCAGAAATAAATAAAGGATCCGAAGCTTTAGTAACTTTGCGAGATTCTAAATATGCCCTGATAGGCTCGTAAGCTTTCTCGGTTAGGATAACAAAGTTATTCTTTTCGACTTCGCCCTTGCCTTGTACGAGTAATACCCGCTTACCTTGCTTAAAAGTAATATCCCCAAGGTTAGCATTTACAGCCTCTATCGTTCTTAACCCGGTCCTTAGGAGAAGATTAATAACGGCGTAATCCCTAAGCCCCTCAATCTCCCGCTCCTTAAAGTGAGAGAGTAGGGTAGAGGCTTGTTCTGAGCTGAGAGGTAATTTTCTGAAAGCTTGCTTCCGTTTAGGAGTCTTAACCCCTTTAGCTACGTTAGGGTAATGCTTATTAGCCTCAGTCCATTCGTAAAATTTTCTTACGACGGTTAAGTAGCTACCTACTGAAAGGGTGCTGAGTCCCTTCTCAAGAAGATCCTCTTTATACTTGATAATATCGGCGCGGATAATTTTATTATGATCTCGGCCAGTAGAGTCTACCCATGAGAAATACTGCTTAAGCGTCCTACCATACAGAGCCCGAGAGCTTGGCTTTACGTCCTGGGAGAACATAAACCTTTTCAGTAGCTCCGAAACGAGGTCTTTCTCTACTATGTTATTTTTCGGTATTATTGTTATATCCATAAAACAAGTATACCAGATAATTAACTGTTTACAAGTATTACTTAGTTTACAGTAAAACATACCCCTTTTTATTTATTTCTAATAGGGGTGCGACAACTATTAGTGCGAAATTGTATCGTAGTGGGTGAATGTGAAAACGTGAAGAGAAAAACTACTGAAGCTGTGGCAAAAAGATTTGCTAACGCCCTTGGTGTAGATTTCAAAGTTTATTTGAAGTAGAGTGAGCCAAGGCATTGTGTTTTAAGGTTTATTTTTTCAAACTAGGCATTTTGGAGGGTAGATCGAGAAATAGAAACGGGGAAACCAACCACCTTCCGCTATTATACACGTTCTATAGGGATCGAAAAAATCCTGTCGTAAGAAGTAAAGTTTTCCTCTAACTAGGACGGTGGTAACTAGATTATGCATCGCATAATTCTTGTGAATTTTAATGAAAATTCTCAATGGCTAATTAAAATATATCTTAACTTCATATTCAAATTCCCCATCAGTGGACCTTAGTGTCTCTAAATTTTCAACCTCATAAATATCGCTAATCTTGTGCTTGGTAAGCGCATGATTGAGCTGTGACGCCGTATCGTATTCGAACCAACTACCTAAAAGCGCATCCCCTTCCCACTGCTTTAATTCGATCACCCCGATTTCATTATGTAAATCTGTGACAAGACCACAGCAGCACCCTTGTTTTAGCTGGACACCATAGCTTCCGTTTTGAAATACTTGTTCTTCAACTATAAATTCAACGCCAAAATCGGTTCTCCTGGCAATCGATTTACTGAATAAGTCACCTTTGAAATCGAACTCAACATTGACTGCTTTTTTAGCTCCAATTCTTCCTGTAATTTCCTCTACAATTGACCGTCCCCGATTGTTTTTTACATAAGTGTTACAATGATTTTCAAATTTATCATCACCTGTGTTCTCTACGTGCTTAATGCAAATCCTTTCCAACAAATCATCAAACCTCGAAGAGATAAATTTTTCTTGCTTTTTAAAAGCTTTTTTAATCGATGAACATAGCTCATTCGTATCGTCTTTCTCTTTTGATATTTTAATGGCTAAAACTCTCTCAGAAAATGGTATGTAAACGTACCCCCTTACTTCATTCCCTGCACCCTTAATAGCTGCCAAACGGTCGACGCCTAATGATTGAATCTTTGAAGGGTATTTGAAAAACTTTGAATTATTTTTAAAATAAAATTCATATTTAATCCCCAGATCCGGGCACTGAATGACGCAAAACTTTGGAGATTTTCTTGCACCCACTACATAGCATTTCAAGCTAGAGCTACTTAATGAAAGAGAACCGTCCCTAAAGTCTGAGCTCTTCCATTTTGAAAATTTTGACTCAGTAATATAAATTAAATTTAATTTATTACCAAAAACCCCTTTCAATTGCTCTGTGATTTCAGTGGACATATATCCCTCCTTATTGCCCCCTTTGATAATTAATAAAATCTAATTAGTCAACCTCGTTTGGCAAAATTGCGATATTTATTAGCAATTTTGCCAATAACCAATACCATTTCAGTCTCTGGGGTTTTCCCGACCTACCCTTCAAAATGCTTAGTTGTTGGGTTCTAAAGATATAAGTGCCTAGAGCCTAAAAAATTGAAACATGATGATTTGTGGGCTAGGGTTTCAGGAACCCATAATCTTTGTTGGCCAATGCGAGGAAAATTCATGTCACCTATTTACAGTTGACACTTATCCGTTATTTTTGGATCTTTTAAAAACTTAAAAAGTCTCTGAATGCTTTTATGGCCTATATCTAGAGCGTTTGAAAGTCTTCTAATTTGGAGCCAAGATCCTCTTTTAAAAATACTAGGTCATTGCTTGCTTCAGTATCGACTACCCCTACTACATATTTGTTTGTATCAAAGTTTAATCCATCGAAATATATTTTCCCGTCAGCTTTCACGTTAAGATGGTAGATTTCTATGTTATTACCAGGCAAAAGGTCAGTTTCAACCTGAGTATTGATTTCGTATGAAATTAGCCTATTGTTAGAGTTGCCGTCAAGGCCAGCGATAAAGATCTTGCCTTCATATGCTCTCATCATTGTGGTGGAAACAATGCTAGTACTTACAAATTCAACCGTTGGGTAATACTTCCAAACTTTCTTAACAGGCGCTGCAGATATAACAAACACTTGATTATTAATCCTAACTAGTTGCTCAATATCCGCTCCAAAGGTTCCATTTATTCCACAAGCATAATTCTCTAAAGATAAGCCTGCGTTAGCACAGACCTCGCTAACATTATGCACTGAGTTTGCCCCCGTACAAATATGTCCAATGTCATCCCCAATCCAGCACTGTGGCTCAATCATTCCAGTTGGAAGTACTTTGATCACGCCAGCATATGTAGAAATCCAATCTCCATAATATATTTTCTCATCGGGAAACAGTGATAAAAAGGTAGGTTGTGCATTGGAGCCAATTATGTTGGACACTGCCCCCGAGCTAGAGATTCTTCGAAGCCAACTAGTATTAGTAGAAATAGTTGATCCCATAATAAATACAGTACCATCATCCAAAACCAAGAAATCGTACAAATTAACGGAATCACTTATCAAGTCAGTGATTTCTCCAGAATCTGCTTTCTTTCGAAGCACATTTTTCCCATTATTAATTGATCCATAATAATATATACCACCAGAAGCGTCGTACTGGATTGAGCTATTACTTACATTTCCTTGAAGGTTTAGTATTGATGACAAAGATGAATCAATACATTCATAGCTATTGTTTGTAATACTTACTTTAATTAACATGCATTCAACTTCTCTTTCTGTTTCTTCTGAAGAGGGATGCATTTTGTACTTTTGCCCTAAGGCTAAATGCAAGCCCCGGTTGCCTGATGCGCTCTTACTTGAAGGATCTATTACATTTGTCATAGCATATGAAATGGTAAATCCATTGCTTGTAGATACAAAATCGGACAAGTTGCCAGAAGAGTCCATCTTTTTAAAAGGCAACGATGAGCCAAAATTACTAGCTGCTGCCGGATCTACTTTTGCAATCGCAAGCGCGCCAGACATATTAAAACTAATTGTTGCACTAGTGTTAGTTGCCGGAGGAGCAACAGTAGAAACATCACCACCACCACAACCAAAAGACAGCATCACGACTATTGCATAGGCGCAGAATATGGTTATCCTAACACTCACGATCCCCCCTTTTAAAATCAATCATCATTTTCAATCACTAATTTAACTTACCTGTGATATATTTATAATATCTGAGTCAAATGAGCTTATATTCTCTCTTGTTCCATTATCCTTTATTTATTAAAATTTTTCTACGATCCATTTTTGCATGATTATTTAATTACAAGATTGAATTGGCGCGTCTGTTGGATGTAATCAATCTTTACGAAAAGAATCCGAGGGAATTGGACAGCAATTCAGTGATTAATATGTGTGTCTCTTTATATCTGCATAAGCAGATCAGATAAATTATCCTTACCTGGACTAAGAGAAGCCTGGTTTTTTGCTTCAGCTATAACTGCTCCCATGAGCTCATCATATAAATTATTTCTGTTATACTTTTAAAAATAATCTAGAGTCAAAAAATCAAACTAGGCATTTTGGAGGGTAGGTCAGGAAAAACCCAGGCTCGTATTTGGTCATTAAGCCGGGCGAAACAGCAGTGTAAGCGAATTTACCCTGGGGGGGTCGGCGGGGTGATTAGGATAGGGCGTTTAATGGGCCCAAAAGTGCCTAAAAACGAGGAATGAGCGAAATTGTAGGCTCCTCTGTTTTTCTTTGGTTTTAGTCTTAAATATGTGGCGAGCTGAGTTTAAAAACGAAGCAAAGCCCCTCTCAGAGATTCTCATAGAATCTCATAGAATCTCACGACTTTGAATATCGCTATAAGGTATTAAAATAATTGACTTTGACACCCCATCTCTCTGCATCGTGGAACGGTATTCACTGCATCGTGGAACGGTATCCACTGCATCGTGGAACGGTAAAAGGGGCTTTTCTCTGCATCGTGGAACGGTATCTTTTTCAGGAGGAGACACTATCTAGTGCTGCTTTAACGCTATTGCTGCTCCGCAAACAGGATATTATGTGAAGTTTTTATTCAGGTTGAAGACATACTTATCTTGTCCCTCGGCCCCTAACTTGATTTCGTGCGAAATAATTAGCCCCATATTAGTACAGGCTCTAATAGCGTCGTCTATTCGCTTTTCGACGTATGCCTTGCGTCCTTCTAATTTATTTTTAGTAAGGTGAAGCTGATAAATAAGTTTTTCCTTGTTAATTTCGGGCGTATATCTCTTGGCCGATATTTCCCTTAAGAGGTAATCTCTTAGCTTATTAAGGGCCGTCGTTACTTGCTTCGCGCTTCCTACTGCAGTTTCCGTTATCTGGGTTATATTACAAGGCAGTTGGACGTATTTATCTTTTATCTGGTCGGTAGTAATCGGATTAAAAGCTATTACTAGTTTACCCTTATTTTGCCTTATTTTGCCATCACCCTCCTTGTACTTAACTACCTCCTCGTCAGTCAGATCCTTGGCCACATTTACTATAGATATTAAAGAGGAGTATTTTTCAATAATATCCGTTCTAGTTTCTTCCCTCCCTTTACTAGCTTGTACTTTCCTTTTCCTCTCGTAACGTAAAAGAAATTTCTTGTTAGCGAGAGAGGCGAGTGTTTTATTAACTTCAGTGATATCTTTCCCTGAATACTTGGAACCTCCCTTGTAAGCCTTATAAAGATCCGCTGGGGAAATTTCTATCGTAGGTATTCTTGTCTCTTGCCCACCCCAATCTTGAACCTCCGCCTGGGCATAATTTCCCATGTAGAAATTCTCTGAGTCTTTGTTTTTGTTCTCGCTCCTATCTCTAAGTGAGACCACTAGAGCAGTAAAAAGCTTCTCTTCAGAAGGTGTGAGGTTAAAACCTATCATATCTATACCTTGCTCTTGTACTTCGCTTTTGATGTCTTCATTTAAAATCAAGTTAAAAAAGCTCTCTTGATAAGGGCGCGGTAGCAATGGCCGGAGTTTCTGGTCAAAAAAGTGGCCAGATAGTTGCACTGTAGGGGTTATGATTTTTTCGGCGTCTTTAAATCCTAGAGGAGCCATAGGTAAAGTATTAACAGGGTCAACTTCTATGTTATCAATAGATTTATTAGTGGTCTTTGATTTTTTCATTCAAAGAATTCCCGTCTAAATTTAGAATATAAAGATTCATCAATTTCTACATCCTTATACGATAATTCAATTAAGTCCTTCTCTAAAATTGACCGGATGCCTTTATGGTTGATCTCATTAGATCCTCTCGTAGATAAAGTAAATGATAGTTCTTTGCCTTTCCTTGATTTCGCCCATTTTTCTACTTCTTTAATATAGTCTGAAAAAACTTTTACTTTAAAATCGTTTTCTGCTAAATAATCTTTAACTACATTGAGCGCAGCCTTTAGTCTTTTTTGTTCATACTTTACGTTAATTCTAATTTTGCTAATTACGTCGTCCAAAAGTTTGTCATTCTCCGTAACCTTAACATAGTCGTCCTTGTTGTTGGTTATATGCCTCCAAAGAGGTAAGTTAGAAAACTCCTTCGCTATTTCAATTCCCTTTGCTCTAGTTTTTTTGTCAGGGATTAGATCAAGAAGAATGTTAACTAAATCTTCCATGTCTGCATTACTGCGTCTTATAAGTATATATTTTTCAAGTCGCTCCAATAACTCTGCATAAACAAGTTTGAACTGAGAAATATTTGCTATGAAAAGTTGTACACTAAAAGACATTTTTTTGTAATGATTATAGATTCTAACCTCTTCTGGTTTTTTAAAACTTTCCTCCAACATATTTCGCTCACCATTAGAAAGATAGCCTTTCCCGCCAGAACTAATGTCGACGTAATGGTTGGTTATCAATAAGGCTCTTTGTTTTACAGAACCTTTTAGTAATATCTTTTCAACTTTAGACATGCTCACGTAATAGCCTCTCTATTTTATTCAATCTCTCTTCTATATCTGTAAGCTCTATAGCTTTTAAAACATGGTTTAGAATAGATGATTCTCTGTAGGCTTGGTTTTCAGTTATGGCTCCTAATCTAAGATCACGATAAACTCTAAGGATTAATCTTTTTATATCCTTGGCCTGAATATCGTTATTTAGCTCTGCTATCATTTTTAGTTTATCCTATTTATATATTACTTTTAGTTTTTCTCTATTATTAGATCTTTTTACTCAACAAACCTATTAAGAGATTTTTGTCAGACTTAGATTCATTTATCTCCTCTGAACTCTTAAATATTGGCTCTATTCTCTCTGCTTCCATTAAAGCATAGTACTTTAAAAAGAGTTCCATAAGCTTATCTGTCGGCACATTGCTGATGCTTCTTTTTTCTATCTCTTCTTTAATTTTACTTAGCAAACCTCCAAATACTTCTATCTTATGCTGTGTAGAAATGAAAAATCGTTCATTTAAAGCTTCTATTTCCATGCTTTTTAAATTAGCTATTTCTTCTTCTAATTCCCTGCTCCAATTAACTAAGGTTTGCTTATTTTTGCCAAGCTCTTTAGCAATACGATCAAAACTATACCCTTTAGCTCTTAATGAAATAAATTTTTCTTTAGTCTCTATGGGTTCCATAAAAAATTTCCTTAATCAAAAATACGAGAAGCTTTTAAAACCTCCCCATAAGGAGCTTTAATTGAATTAGCTAAATCTCGGATTGATAACCGTCTAAAAAAATCAGGTTCTCCTAAATTAAAATAATAAAATATAGCTTCACGGATAAAACCTTTTTGAGAGGTATCTTTAACAAAGTTTGATTTTTGCTTCGCTCCTCTTAAAAAATATACAGGGGAATTGGGTAGACGCCATGCTTTTCCTGTATCCAACTGAGGGCCGATGGGAAAACCAAAAGATTCATAATCAACATCTAGTAAATCTTTGTACTCGCCTCCATCTTTCAATACTTTACCTAGCGTAAGAGAGTATTTGCAAGATAGTGCCATAAAATAACAACAATTAATCCCTTCTGTAGTTTCGATAAACTCTTCCTTCGACATAGAATCCTCTTCCTCTAAGTCTTCAATAAACTCTATATAAGTGGGAGTGGTAATTTGAGCCAGTTCTAATAAATGTTTTTGATTTTTTATTTCAACCGAGAAGTGATCTTCTATGTAATTTAGAAAAGCATAATTAGATATTGCATAATCATTGTAAACAACTGAGTTATATATATCACTAAAAGTTTTACCTTTATCAAATTCTTTATCGATAACATCTATGTGTTTAATCACGAGCAAAACAGAGTCTTGAAGTCCATAATCATCTACTAGTTTTTTTACAGAAGGACGTTCTTTAATTCTTTGATAGGTTTCTAAATATTCTTGTCTCTGCCTATTTAAACCAAAATCATAAGAAGAGATGTTAAGATAAAGTCTATGACATATTTTTGCAGCAAGATCGGTAAAACCCCAAGTTGGGACAGGCATTACGTTTTTATCTCTAAGGAGGTATTTTAATTTTTCAACTGTCTTATTTGTTTGAGGATTTTTATAAATATCTATGTCGCCATTTAAATAGGCTTCCCCTACAATCTTTTCTATCTCTTCAATGTTCTCAGGTAAATTCTCATCACAAAGAAATCCTAAAGGTGTAGTTAGGCTTTCTGCGTATACATCAATTATTTCGGTTGAGTTTTCGTTCACATCATACCTCTTCATCCTACTTCTGTAATGTAATCTTTACAGAAGTTGACCAATTAAACCGTTCTTTTTTTATACGAGTCCTTGGCCATATTTAAATCTTTCTTTTTAGTTGTTAAATATGCCTCAAGCGCTTGAGAAAGTATTTCCCTAATGGTCTTTCTATCCCAATAAGCTATAGCCTTAATTGATTCTAGTTGATCCTCGTTTATAATAAACGTCGCCCGAGTTTCATTCTCCTTAGTCCCAACTTGGGAAGTCTTAGTTACTTCTTTAAAATTAGTCTTAGGACGCCCCCGTTTAGGCTCTAACTTTTTGTCGGCCTTCCTCTTGGATACAGTTGTGTTTACAAGCAATCCATCCATACCACTTTTAAATGATTTTTTCGCCATTCTAGTTAATCCCTATTTTAATGTTTACTAAGTATACACTTGTTACAACTATTACCTTAGCGCCTTTATTATCTCTTTGCAAAGCTCATAATAATCCTCTGCTCCCATGCTTTTATGGCTATATGAGAAAATATCTTTCCCTTGGCTAGGGGCTTCCGCTAAAGATACGTTATCTCTGATACGAGTCTTAAAAACTTTCCCTTTAAAGTGAGTCTCGATTGACTCGGCCACGTCTTTACTGAGCGTTTTTCTCCCGTCGTATTGAGTGAGAATTACCCCGCCTAGATCGAGCTTTTTATTAAGCCTCTTCTTTATCTTGTCCATTACCTCTACGAGCTTGGTTAGCCCTTGCAAGGCGAGATACTGAGTCTGTAACGGGATAAACACTTTATCAGAGGACGTTAGGGCGTTTACAGTTAATAGCCCTAAAGAGGGCGGGCAATCTATTAAGATAAAGTCGTAATCCTTTTTAAGGGGCTCTATAAGCTCTCTAAGAATAAACTCTCTCCCCGCCTCTGAGCTTAGTTCTATTTCAGCCCCTGATAGGTCAAGAGTTGAGGGGATAACGTGTAATTTAGACGTTACCTTTACGGGAGTTAGTGGGTACTCTCCTAGCAAAGATCCATAAACCGTTTTATCGGCATTAGTAATACCAAGACTCTGAGAGAGGTTAGCTTGCGGATCTAGGTCTATTAGCAATACCCTTTTCCCGCTCTTGCCTTGGCTTAATCCCGCTCCGATATTAACGGTCGAGGTCGTCTTACCGACGCCGCCCTTATGGTTACTGAGTGATATTACCGTAGTCATATATTAGTCCTTTTAAAATAAGTTACTTTTAACTAAAGGTATCTTGTTAGCGATCTTCCCAGTATTGCCGTTAAAATCGAAGCTTTCCTCGGCCCCAGATCCTATATCGCGTCCCTTTAAAATCTTCGCGTATATCTCAGGGAGGGGTTTTGACTCTTTATCTAGCTCGTTAAATGTTCTATTCCAGAAACCTATAATCAAGTTAGCGATACGCTCTATATCTCCTGCCTCTCCGATAGCGGTCGGGTGTATCGCTTCTATCTTGATTACTGTACGGTTAAACTGGGCCCCCAGGATAAGAGGTATTCCCGTCTTTACCGAGCAATCCTTAAGGTCGAGGCATATCTGTTTTAGCTCCTCTTGACGGGAGCTTGCCTTATGGTTTTTCAGTCTTAGAAGTTGCATATAATCAATAAATACTGCCCCTACTTCGTCCGCCTTGTTAAGGTAATGAATGGCCGATACTAGCTCCTCTACTGAGTAACTAACATAATGAAAATTAAGCTTTCTCGTTACGAGGTAATCATTGAAAAACTTTTCCTTATCTTGCTTAAAGAGAGCTATTTTTTCCTTGGCCTCTCGGGTCTCTCGATTAAAGAACTGCTCGCTACCATCGCGTAAATAAGCCTCGATTGATCGGCGGTTATTCTTGCTTATTTCGGTATTAGAGAAGGTATTAAGGGCCTTAAGGATAATGGCCTCTTGATTCTCCTCGTAGCTAAAGAAGTGAATAGGCTTTATATCCTGAGATTTTTTCGCGACACTAAGAGCGAGGTTAATTAGAAAGCTAGTCTTACCGTGAGAAGTAGGCGCGGAAAGTATCGTAATAGCTCCCGACGGTATCAATAACTCTTCGCCTTTAAAGGTGTATCCCGACGGCAAACCCTCAGGTTTAAGCTTTAATCTCTCGCTAACTTCTCTCTCAGTTACTGGCTTAAGTAGCTCTGAGAAGGCACCCTCGCTTATCGCTGTATTATTCTGTTTACTATGTTTACCGAGTAACTCGTTAACTCCCTCTAACTTGCCTTCTTTGAGTAAAGTATTAGCGTTCGAGAGGGTCTTCTCTATCCGCTTAGCTTCTCTTTCTCTTTCTATTCCCGACTTAATTCTCTCGGCGCATAGATCTAGGGCCTTTCTGGTAATCCCTAGAGGCTCCGCCTTATTAATAAATTTCTCGAGGACTAGCTCTCTTTCGACTGGGCTAGTAGCGAGATAAGAGACTCGTCGGAAGTCCTCTAGAATCTCATCTCTCCCCTTGTCTGTATTATCTGTAAACCGTGAAAGGGTAATATCAAGGTGAAAGCCTAGATAAGATTGGGCCTCTTTGATTACTGTTTTAAGGGCGTCTATTCCACTCTTAGTTATCAGCTCGTCGGGATCTTTAATGCCTTGAGGTAGAGACGCGATATAAAGCTTTAGATTGGGCGAGGTCTTCTTTATAAGATCAATCGCTCTCATAGTGGCCTCGATCCCAGCCTTGTCGTTATCAAGGCAAAGAGTGAGCTTTTCCGCCCCGTATCTCTGAGCGAGCTTTATCTGATTAGGGTTAAACGAAGTACCCCCGAGAGCTACTACGTTATCAAGGCCAAGGGCGCGAGCGTGTAAAGCGTCTATTAACCCCTCTACTATAACGAGGTCTTTATCCCCTTTAACAACCTTAAGGTTAAATAGTAACGAACTTTTATCTAGCCCGACTGCGTAAAGGTACTTCGGCCCTACACCTTCCTCGCCTACTGAGCGGAAAGCGAAACCTTTAACTCTCCCAATAGGATCCCTTAAAGGGATAGTTACTCTGTTTACCGCTAGGGAAGAAAGGCTATCAAGTAATAGGTTATCTACCTCCTCGCTTGAAAACATCTTACTCTCAAGGTGTTTTTTGATCTGGCCAAAGGAAGGTACTAGCCCTATCTCCGCCTTGTTAGATTGGGCTTCTAGCTCTTGAAAATGAGTCCTTAACATATCTTCGGTAAACCCTCTACCTCTCAGGTATGACCTAGCTCTCTCCGCTTGCGAGCTCCTTGCCACTTCATTATCTTTGTTCGATAAGCAATCTATAAAAAAGTCGTTTACCACCTCGAAAAGGCTCGCCCTCTTTTCCGCTTGTCGAAACTTTACCTGATCCTCTCCGTTCGGGTCGTTGTTTGGTATTTCAAGCCCGAGGCTATCAGCTAAGTATCTAACTGCTCCTGTCCAATCTTTCGCTTTGCCTTGCTCCACTAAGTAGGTCGTAATCGCTCTACCTCCCCGAGTATAGTCTTTAAAGTAATAAGGTCTATCATGGTAAACTATAACTGCCCCTACTTTATCCCCAGTCTCCCCAGTAACCTTTAAGTTATTATTACTAACCCAGTTATGGCCTCTTTTTTTAAAATTAAACTCAGGAAATATTTGGTCTATACGATCAAACAAAAGATGGTAAAGGATATTATCAATAAAGTCTTTAAAAGAAGTATCCATTCATCCGCCATTTAAAATTTAAACATACTCCTATCAATTAGTGATAGTGTTTCGAGTAGGTAGGGCAATTATATAAATAGAAATTTTATAGATCAAAGGTCGGCTATGTTCGTGTGAACATCTCTAGCTTTAGTTTCCTTTTCTCTTTGAGAAAAATAAACAAAGTAATCAGGGGCCTTATCATCACCTTCTTTTTTAAAAGTATTAGGCATTACCATAAGGTTGATAATTGAATTTAAGGATCCACTTAAGAAGGTGTTTCCTTTTTTATCTTTGTTTCTCCATAACCCTGTTATCCGTATAGCATCCATATTTATCTCACTAACTAAATGTTACTTTGTTTATTGTGTAAACATTATAATATACAAGATGTAAAAGCAAATTAAAATAGATAATTAATTTACTTTTTGTTAAACTTATTTCTTAGATCATCTAATATAAAACCACTTTTCTTTATAGGTTTAAAATTTTCATT
>JFJP01039151.1_pt1 | contig 14337 bp, 16 predicted proteins | sample 431651 | NCBI WGS metagenome assembly JFJP01 (sample SAMN02602958, study PRJNA72255) | Microbial mat metagenome, whole genome shotgun sequencing project. | biome: fresh water; feature: sink hole; material: water; isolation source: purple microbial (photo- and chemosynthetic) mats found in... | reverse complement strand
CCAATTACCTGCCAGTTGTATGGATGGTCTTTTGGATAAATAGCTTTTGATAATACATCGCTTGTGTGTCCATAAGGCCTATTATCAACCATTTGTCTTTTTTCGTTCTGAACAACATTTTGTTGTATAGCAAACGATTTTTTGGTTACTGTATTAATCATATAACCCATTCTGTCAGCTTCCATCCAAAGTATCATTTCTAATGCATTTTTAGGAACAACCTCATAATAAGTTGTAGCATCATTTCCTGTACCACCATTCAAGGTTCCGCCAGCATTCTGAATTAATTTAAAAAACTGATCTTCACCAACGTTTTCTGAACGTTGAAACATCATATGTTCAAAAAGGTGAGCAAACCCTGTACGACCAGGTACTTCGCGATTTGAACCAACATGATACTGAACTGCAAATGCAACAATTGGATCAGATTTATCAACATGTAAAATTACATCCAAGCCATTGGCCAGTGTATATTTTTCATAACTGATGTTAAGTTCATCGGCTTTTTTATTACATGAAAAAAGCATCAATAAACCAATTGAGACAAAAAGAAAAGAAAATTTTTTCATACTTTTTAGGTTTATAAAATTTTAAATTTGTTGGATTAAAACTATTTAGATTATTGAAAAACGATAAAGTTTAATATTAAGTATGTTGTATTATTCATTATTTTTTGAATGACCTTTTCAATGGATCAAGCAGATATTCGAGACCATTGAGTCTTATCTCAAACATTGTAGCTAATAAAACGCCTATTTTACCTTGCGGAAATCCTTTTTGACGAAACCAAACAAGGTAATTTTCAGGCAAATTACAAATCAGTATTCCTTGATACTTACCAAAAGGCATTTTTATCGTTACCAGTTCTTTTAGGATATTTGAATTGAATAATAATTCCTGATTTTCCTGCATCCAATTAAATTAAAAGTATTCAATCAAAAGTAAGCCTTTTAATTGAATTTGTGATACTCCATATCATTAAAAGAAAACCCAAGAACTAATAACTGCAAAATAAAAAGGCTGTCTTTTTTATTTTAGACAGCCTTAAAAAGCAATTTTTTATGCACTATTTTTTTCTGACACAACGAACCTGTCTTTTTGCCCCGGCTGAAGTATCAAACTTTTTACCATTTTCAAAATTAAAATCATAGATTGAATTTCCACCCTTTGGTGTTGATGACCAGTACCATGATCCAAGCATACTAAGTGCTATTTTATTATTATATAAAAATTCCAACTCATTTATTGCTGGCAAGTACCAATCGCTATAACCAAATGATGTAGCGCTTTCACAAGCATTTTTAGCTTCTTCCCATTTAAAGTTACCTTGTAAATCTTCTGGCATTACTTGGTAATCGACGCCATAAAGACTAAAACCCCAAACACCATTTTCATCCGCAAGATTAATAACTCCATTACTTTGAACGCACCTTGCAAATGATTTAGCTTTTGCAGCTGCAGGTTCCAATTTATCTGCATCAAAAGCTTGTCTAAAGTAGTTGTCACCTTTTTCAACAGAAGATGACCAGTACCAATATTTTTGAATATTTGTCAATAATGTTCTATTTGCAAACATTCTGGAAATTTCCAATTTATCCGGTAATCGCCAGTCTTCTAAACCATATGCTTTGCTTTCCAAACAAGCATTATTTGCTTCCATCCAGGTAATTTTCTGAGTATTAATATCAATTGGCATAACCAATAAGCTCAATCCCATAACATTTAATTCGATAAGTTCTCCTGTATCCGAATGATTTACTTTGGCAACAACTGGCTTTTTAACTGTAGTTTTTGTAGTTGTACTTTTTGAGGGTGTACCCGTTCCCGATTGCTGTAACATTAATCTTGAAACAGAAGAAACCACTGAGAATAAATCAGTTAATCCATTTTGTGTAATTCCGGTATTTTGTCGTTCTATTTTTGCCGTTTTTACGTCTACCATTTTACATGAGATGTAATAGTTATCTCCAATAGGTGAAATTGTTGCATAACAAACATAGTTAGCGCCCATTTTCTTACCTAATTCGCCAATTTGTCCATCATCAACATGCCCTGTCATCTGAAAACTACTTTCGGCAAGAACTTTATTAATTAATTCACGCTCCAAAACTGTAAATCCTAATGTATTAACAATCGAGTTACTAAGTTCTTCGCGAATCATCATTTTTAAGTTTGCTGGGACATCACCCGCAGGATCAAAGACCGCTACCTTTTTTTCTTCTTGTGCATTGGCAAAACCAAGTGTCAAGAATATAAGTAGTAAAAGTATAACATAATTTTTGCTCATATTTTAAACTATTTAATTATTTATCCAGATTAAAATTTTTTCGGAAATTTGTTTGCTTATTTCGTCGAATCCCTTTTTTGCAGCAGCGGCATATGATTTACCATGTGCACCTTTTTGTGAAAATACATTTTGATATACGTGTTTATCAGATGGAGCTTTAAAAAGTTTTACTTCAGCATCAGCATAACTAAAATAAATATCATCTTTATGATTATATTCGCGTGATGCTGCAGTTATCTGTATTTTCCAGTCTGCATTTTCTTCAATTGTAGTAAAATTACATCCATTTTCTGCCAATATTGCTTTCAAATTATTTTCGATAGCATTTGTTTTTTCACCAAATAAATCTTCAATAGTAACCATATATACAATTACACCTTGAGTTAAGCGAACATTTGCTTGTGCAACATCATTATATAATTTCATAGTATGCTGCATCTTCAGATCGTCATCAGTAATATTTTTATCGATTGCAGTTAAAATACCCTGAGCTTTAGTTATTTCATTAAAAATTGGTAGTGTTTTATTAAATTCATTTTTTGCCTTTACCTTTTCTCTATTACTCTCTAATTCATTCGCAGTACTTATAATTCCTTCGATTTGTTGGATCTGCATATTTAAATTTGCTTTATAATAGCCAATAATTTCATATTTGTTGGCATATGCAAATCCATATATCATATTACTTTTTACAAAGCTTTCAATCCGAATTCCATTTAATTCAAGATTAGTGGAAATTTTAATATCTGAAGTAAATTTTTCGTTAACTGACTCTTTGCCTTTTTCCAATACACTCTGACTATAGCTATCGCTAACACTTTGCACTGAGGCTAGTATACTTTCAGATAGATTTGCCCGAGCCATATTTTTGACACGTTCTGTAGCTTCGGCAATCGATTCGTTTTTATTTTTTTCATCCTGAACAAAACCAGTAATATAAACATTCGAAGGATATTGTTCTGTTCTCCATGAATCTTTTAACCATGCAGGATCATTTTGGGATTTGGCTATATTAAATGAACTAATAAAAATCAGTAAAAAAGCATATTTAATAAGACTTGGAGAGATTTGAGATTTCATATATTACTAAATTTACATGCGAAATATACAATAAATATACCAAAAATATTAACGCATTTATTATTTTATATTCACGAATTGACCAATAGTATAATTTTATAGATCTAAAGAATAAATGTTTAGTTATAAATAAAAACAAAACCAATAACTACAAAACTATTTTTAACAAATACTGGTTTTTAAACTGAATTAGAAACACTCAAGAGAAAGAAATGTTTGAATTACATGTTATTTTCATGTGTTTATAATTTATTATTATTGGTCACATGGAATGTCCATGATATTAAATTATAATCATTTCGATTGGTGTTTGTAAATCATGGACATTTCATATTACTTATTATGAACTCATTTTAAAAAGAACAATTATTAGTATATAGAAATTGAATACAAAAAAAATGCAACCAGGTTGGCTGCATTTTTCAACGAAAATATTCGTTAAATTTCTTTTAAACTTTTTTCTCAAATCTTGAAAAGTAGCGATGTTTAGCTTTTTTCGGATCAGATCCATTTTCAATATAAATAGTAGTTTTGTGATCAATAACTACTGCTTGCATTTTTGATAAATCTGGTGATTTAAATACAACTTGTTTCTTTTCATACATGGCCATACTCTGTTTCCTTTCAATTTGTATATATATAAAACTCAAATAATTTAACGTTAAAATGAATTGTATTTAATATTATAATACTTTCATTTGACCTGCTTTTACTTATTTACAGGAACTTTTATAGAGGTTGTTTTAATTTATTTAGAAAAGTTTTTGAACTAAAAATCTAAATGACAAGCACTTACCAGAAAAGCTTAGTTAGCAAAGATAAGTAAAATAAACCACAAATCAATGATTTTAATAATTAATAATCAATATATTAATTATTCAGCATGTTTTGGGCTGTCTATAAACGATTTGTGCAATATCAAAAAAGACTAATACTTGAATTTATAAACAATTTTGTGGTCGTAGATTTTTCCTGGAAACAGAACAGCAGTTGGAAAATTTACATGATTTGGGGCATCAGGAAAATTTTGTGGCTCGAGAGCAACGCCATCACCAGCAATAAGTGGAAAGCCATTTTTGCCGATCATTTTTTCATTAAAATGCTGTGCAGTATAAATCTGAATACCTGGTTGTGTTGTATATATACTCAAACTCCTACCGCTTTCTTGGTGATACAATGATGCTGCTTCAATTAATTCATCTGTATTTCGTTCCAATACAAAATTATGATCTAATCCACACTGGTGGTTTTGAGCCAATGTTTTACTAATTAATTTGGGAATCCGAAAATCGAAGCCAGCATTTTCAACATGTTCTATTTCTCCTGTGGGAATATGATCCGGTTTAGCTGGTGTGTAATACTTTGCATTAATAAATAAGTAATGATCCAGTACTGTTCCTTTGCCTTTTAAATTAAAATAAGGATGACTTGATAAATTTATTATTGTTGGTTTGTCGGTTGTTGCAGTAAAATGAATATGAAATTCATCATCATCTGTTAAGGCATACGTTACATTTACTAGGCAATTTCCCGGATATCCCTCTACTCCGTCTTTGCTTAAATAGCTTAATAAAAACGACGATTCATACCCTATACTTTTGATAGATTTAATATCCCAAACAACCGAATTAAATCCAATAAATCCGCCATGAATATGATTTACATCCTCATTTTTTGATAATTGATACGTTTTATTATGGATAGAAAAAGCTCCATTTGCAATTCTATTAGCATATCGACCACAGATAGCACCCAAATAATTATCTTGCAAAAGATAACGGTCTTTATCAGAAGGTCCTACAATAATATCAATCAAATCATTTTTGACTGGTAATTTTATTGAATAAATACGTCCACCAATGTTACAAAACTCCACCTCAAGCCCATTTCTGTTTTTAAGTTTAAACCATTTATTCATTGGAGGACTGTTTTTGCTAATTTCTATTTTTGCTTATTTCTTCTTCATCTCTTTATACAGATCACTTAAATTTTTTATTGCTTCAAAATTAACATCAGCCCAATAATAGAGGAATCCCATGCCATCAGATTTTATTAAGTAGTGAGTTATTAAAATGGGTTTAAGATCGTTTATACCAAAAAAGGCTACAGCAACTTTTCCTCGTTTAATTGTTTTTGAGCAGTTCTCACTAATAATAACCATTCCAATGTGATCCTTATAAATACTTTGGTCGATGTTTAACTTCACAATCATTTCGGCAATGGTTTCGTCTGAAATAGCGTAATCTACATTGTCGGTATGTACTTTTTGCCAATCAACTGAGGCATTAATTGCAGTAACATACGAAAGATCCAATTTAACTTCATCGCGTTTTAGATTCTTTCTGATTAATTCCTGCGACGATTTGGGTTTAAATAAATTATTCACATCGACAAATAATCTTAAAATGTCGGACTTATTTTCGAACTCTTCTGCTTTAGTGAATTGTGCTAGTGAGTAATCAGCACCAAAAAAAACTACGGGTACATTCTTATTAAAAATATCTTCTTTTGTTTGTGCTGAACTTAAGAACGACATTACAACAAATAAACAAACAAATAGCTTTTTCATAGGATTAAAATTAAGGATTAAATTATTTATTTTTTTGAAAATCAATAGATCAACTTTATATAAACGTAAAAACTTTTTCTTATAAATATAAAATACACGGATGTTGGCTACTGAGACATCTAGTTTTAAATGTTTAAACTAATTGACAAATAACCACTGAATCTCGTTGTTTTATGACTAGGTGTTAGCCACCTGTTTTACCTCGATATTACCCCATGTCCGATTGTACGAAGCCACAACTGCAACTTGAGTATTTGGTGCACAGTTTAAACTTAGAATTGTTGAACTACGAGTGATTGTAATGAAAAAGGTAACAAAACTACTTGCTTTTAGTATTGTTTGGATTGTGTGCTTACCTGAAGACACTTTTATTATTTCAGATCCACCAAGCGGTATCGGCTTTAGAGGCCTACCATCCAATAGAAAAGTGATGCTCTTTAAACCTATAACTCCTTTTATATTATCTAGTGTGAGTTTTATTGAAGCTGATTCGGACAAATTGTTTTTTTCTTCCATAGTTGTTATTGCTATTATTTTACATTCTACTTTTTTGGCTTTTCGGCACTGCCCCGTTTTTAGTGGTTTCTGGTCTCCACCTAATTTTGTTTATCGTGAATGGTATTCAAGAAGTATTAAAGTTAAACAAATTTGTTAATTAACAATTACTTGCTTTGAGCTAAGAGTAGGAAGTAAATGTATTCATTAGCTGGGTCAGCAATCTTATTTTTAAAAAATATTGATTTTACTATTTTCTTATTATTTCATCTTGATGTTTTTCTGAATAAAGTTTTAAAAATCTAAAGCAAGTTACATCTGTCCCCGATTTCCATAATTCATCATTGTTATAATCCTGCATCAGTTCAGCATCTTTTGAAATGTATTTTTTTAATTTCTTTTTATTAAGCTCTAAAAGCTCGCCAGTATTAAAATCAATTGCCAAAATTCCGTATGTTAAGCCACCGCCACTTCTATAAGCTAATCTAAAATAACAATATCTACCAATAAATAGAATTTTGTAAAATTTGGAATAGGGCTTAAATATTACCTTTCCTGAAGAAACACTCGTTTCTCTATTAATAAAAACATTCGTGCCATCACAAAATCCCCAAACTGTTCCTATTTCATTCGTTTTTTCCTTATCTATATTCAACGTATAAGCGGTATCTCTATTCGTATAGGTGGCAGTTTGCATTAAATTAGTATAAAGAATTATTTCTTCTTGTATGTCATAATCTAAAGGAATAGAAGGCGAATTGAACTTGAATTCCTGATATGTTTTATAAATTCCCTTTTTCAAATTAGGAATATCATCAACAAGTAGGTTTTGAGTATATGCTACTTGCATTATAATGCAAGAACAAAATAGAATCATCCATTTTTTCATAGTCTATAATCTTATATTAGTATTTTCAAATAATAGGGATTTATTCATTGACTTTATCCTATATTAAGTAACAATCTATCAATCTTAAACTCCTATTATTAGGGTATTTCTGCATCTAATTATTTGCTTGTTTTTAATTGAAACAATAAAGTTAAACAAATAATACCAAAAGTCAATTTAACAATTAACAATTTTCAAACAACAGTTTACAAGATAACTGATAAAAGAAAAAGTAGAAAGTTAAAAGGATTCAGAAGTCAGGTTGCAGGATTCAAGATTCAATTCAATGAACAATTAGCTATGGTCTATAGACTGTGGTCTTTTTTAAGATAAAATAAAAAGCTTGCCTGCCATGGCAGGATAAAAGTTGAAAGTATTCAGAATATAGGATTGAGTTTAGCATTTTAACAATTAAACAAATAAACAATTTATCAGTTTAACAGTTTATTAAGGTTAAAACATTCCGTTTTCATTCACACAATCTTCGGGAACTGCTTGTCCGAAATCCCATAATTCAACAATTTGATCGACTTCGAAACGAAAAATATGCATAACGGCCATATCAATTCCAAATTGACTTTGTATAATACGTGAATGAGCAGCAACCAAATCACCATCGTGCAAAATTCGCTGAATTTCAAATATTTTGTTGGGAACCTCCTCTGCCGATTCTTCCATTGCAGTTATTATGGTTTCTGTATCGCCCTTAAAATATGCATTGTGATGTTTAAAAGATTTTCCAACATATAAATTAAATGCTTCTCGTGATTTTCCTTGTACAGCAAGCATTAAAAAGTCACGAACAATTTCTTTTTTTGTTGACATAGTTTTTCTTGAAAAAGAGAATGTCCAAAAAGCAAAAATAAGTATCATTACAATGAAGAACGAAGAAGTAATTTTTAGATAATATGTATGCTAAACTATAAAGATTCCTTCACTTCGTCGGAATAACTACTTTCTGGACACTCTCAGTATAATTATTTAAATAGCGAAGCTATTTTAGAAAAGCCTTCTTTAAAAGAATCTGATGCAGATGAGAATGCAGTTTTAACTTCTTCCCAATTTTCTTCTGATGAATTCACTAGCTTCTCGTACTTTTCTGCTAATTCCATTTTTTTCAACATTAGTTCAGCAATTTTTTCTTCATATTCGGCTTTTGCTGCACCAACAGCTTTGTCTTTTTTTGCTTCAAACTCATCAATTTTTGCAAAGATATCATCGATACTTTGCTTTGCTTTATTTTTAAAATTTTCTTTGTCCATTTCTTTAAATGTTTAAGTTAATAATATCTATTCGTAAGGATTTACAATTTTAGCTCTAAAAATTTGTTGTGAGTAAAATTAATAAAAAATACTCTTATTTTTTATTAACGAAATTGTTGAATTTATGGGTTTGCTTTCGTGTATTTGTTCATTAGAAAATACTGAGCTAGCTGGCATGTATATGAAAACTGATTTAAACCTTTACCTTTGCCACCGAATTAATGGGTTACAATTCTAATTCTGTGAGAAAAGAAATTGAAATTTTAGCACCTGGCGGTGATGTTGATTCCATAAAAGCTGCAATTCTTGCCGGAGCAAATGCAGTTTATTGTGGTTTAAATAAATTTAATGCAAGAAATAGTGCAGCTAATATTAGCTTCGATGATTTACAAGGGGTTTTAAGACTTGCTCATAAAAATAACTGCCAAGTTTTCCTTACTCTGAATATCATTTTTGTTGAAAGTGAAATACCTGCTCTTTTCTCCTTATTGAATAAATTAGTTAATACCAGTATCGATGGAATTATTGTTCAGGATTTAGGATTGCTTTATCTCTTAACAAACTATTTCAAAGGGCTTAAAATACATGTTTCCACTCAGCTTACAACCCACAATAAAGGTCAGATTGAGTTTTTAAGTATGCTGAATGCTTCTCGTGTTAACTTATCGAGAGAGTTGAATCTTGATGAGATAAAATCATTAACATCAGTTGCACACAAAAATAATATCTTAACTGAAGTATTTGTTCATGGTTCGTACTGTATCTCTTTTTCGGGGATTTGTTACATGAGTTCGTTACAAGGTGGCAACTCAGGAAACCGTGGCCGATGCAGTCAACCATGCAGAGACAAATATAAAACTACTGCTGCAGGAAAAGATTATCCACTCAACATGAAAGACAATTCAGCATTTTTTGATCTTAAAGAATTGTCGGATGCTGAAGTAGATTCAATAAAGATTGAAGGCCGAATAAAAAAGTTCGATTACGTTTATACAGTTGTAAATGCATTTAGGAAGCAACTCCAAAGCTTATATAAACTGAACAAACTAAACACTGACAATACCGAATTGTATAAAGTCTTTAACAGGGATTTTTCTAACTCATTCTTAAAAGGTAATATTCATAAAGATATGTTTATCGATAATCCGCGTGATCACTCAATTAAACATTTATCTGAAATAAACGATTATTCTTCTGAAAGCGAATTAGAGAAAGATCATCTGGCACTTTACAATGAAAAAGAAAAAAGTAAAGCGGCAATTAACCATGAAATAAATCAATTAAGTATTGAAAAAGCTCCATTGATAATAAGCATATCGGGTGAATGCGGAACAGCGTTAAAAGTATCAGTAATTACACCTGAAACATCATTTGATGTGTTTTCTGAAAGTAATCTTATAAATTCTGGTACTCAAGCTTTAGATTATGATATGATATTCAAAAGGTTGAAAGCAATAAATGATACTGAATATTTTATTAAGAATATCAACATCGAAAATCTTCAAAAGAATTTATATATCCCATTTAATAAGCTTACATCAATAAAAAAGAAAATTTTATATCTCCTGAATAATTCAAAAGAATTTGTTGATCCAATTGAAGTTCCTGTATTGATAAAACAAAGTAAAACCGAGATTAAGCCAACTCTTTCTGTATTAATATCATCACCAGAAGATTTAAACATTTGTACTAAGAAAAATGCAACTCTGTATTTTCAACTACCAGATTGCATAAATAAAAGAAGTATTGAGTTAGTCACTCTGTTTAAAAAAAATGAAAATCTTATTCCTTGGTTTCCATCTATTTTAATAGGCGAAGCTTATTCAGCTGCATTAGAATTTCTTCAAGAAATAAAGCCAAAACTTATAGTTACAAACAATACCGGAATAGCTTATGAAGCATTTAAAAATAGTATTCCATGGATTGCAGGTCCTTATCTCAATACTGCAAACTCATACAGCCTTTTAGCATTAAAAGAAAATTTTTACTGTACCGGCTCATTTATTTCTAACGAACTTAATAAAGAACAGATTCAACGAATTAAAAAACCTGATGATTTTAACCTGTACTTTAGCATCTATCATCCTATTTTACTAATGACAAGCAGACAATGCTTGTTTCATCAGATTACAGGATGTGAAAAGGATAGAATTGATGAAAACTGTATTCAGGATTGTGAAAAATTGGCATCGATTACTAATTTAAAAAACCACTCTTTTGTAATTGAAAAATCAAAAGGAAACTATCATAAAATCTACAACGAAACAAATCTTTTAAATACAGATATAGTAAAAGATATCCCAAACATTTTTACCAGTTTTTTAATTGATTTAAGAGATATTAAAACCGAAACCAAAATTGGGGTTGATAAATCAAAAATTATTTCTCATTTTGAAAATCTTCTAAATGGAAATCCTGTTTCAAAAAATGAAATTAACCAAATTATTCATCCTACAACGAACTCTCAATATAAGATAGGTATCTAAAATAAAAATTAAACGTTTTATCCAATAATTTAATTAAAACAAAATTATATGAAACGTTTAACATTTAATAATCGTGCTTGCGAAGCAGTACCTGAATACGCAGAAATCTGCAAAACATTAACCCGCAAGTTTTTAGTTGCCGGAAAAAGTAATTCATGCGTTATGAACTACATAAGGCAAATAAGTAAATTAGTTTTATTTTATAATCGATCGCCATTAGAATTAACAACTGAAGAGGTTGAAGATTATATGGTACAAATTCGAATAAATGACTCACCCAGTTTAAGCAGTTTTAAACATTTAGTACATGGATTGCGACATACATATAAAATATATGACAAACATGAACTGCATGTTATTTTACCAAGCATAAAACGTACAAAAATGTTGCCTGTAGTTTTATCAAAGGAAGAAGTTCGACTTTTATTGAAAACACCACAAAACATAAAATATCGGGTATTATTAGGTACTATTTACGATTCAGGGTTAAGAATTAGTGAAGTAAGAAAGCTTCAAATTTCTGATGTTGATTTTGATAGAAAAGAAATACATGTTCGACAATCGAAATGCAAAAAAGATCGTTACGTTCCTATATCAGACATGCTGGTAAGAGGATTAAAACAATATATTTTGATTTACAAACCGGTTTTTTATCTTTTTAATGGAAAAAATGATGGTTACCCAATGAGTTTAGTAAATATCCGGCATATTTTACGAAAGACATTAGAAAAATGCAATATCACTAAAAAAGCCTGTATTCATAGTCTCAGGCATAGTTATGCCACACATTTGCTTGAGGATGGAATAGATTTATTTAGTCTTAGAAATCAGTTAGGACATTCCGATATAAAAAATACGATGGTGTATATCCATATTGCTCAGGTAACATCAAAACCGGGGTTTAGTCCTTTAAAAACACTTTATAGAAAAGAAAATTTTATGAATGATTTATATTAAAACTTAACAACTTATTTATGGCAGTCATTCCGAACTAGTTTCGGAATCTGCCAAAAAATTTCTTTTATACTCTTTTATCTCTTCATCAGTAAACCAACCTCTAGCCAAATCAACTAATGTTGGGTTTTCTTCTTTTATCAAACTCCATTTCCAGTCGCTATGCCAGTTTTTTAATTGTTTTTCTCTATTTATTGCTCTCATCATTCCATCAATTTTTTCCCAATAAAGCAAATCAAAAAGGTTGTATTTTGATGTAAAAACCGAACCACAAGCTGCTTTATGTTCAAGAACCCGACGTTCAATATTATTAGTAACACCAATATATAGGGTTGTTCTGTTTTTATTCGACATGATGTAGACAAATCCTTGTTTCATATATCGTATATAATAACAGACACTGAAACGAGTTCAGTGTAACTGTTACTTTTTATTATATTTACTTTCCTATGCAGAAAGTAATTATTTATTTTATATAACTGTATTACTGATTATTACGAAAATATAAATTTGAAAATAGTGTAAAATAGTTGTAAATAAAAATCTACAATTTTAACCTCTCAGCTCTTTTCTGAATTAATTCTTTATATGATTCTTTTAAATCAGCCGAAAGGAAAGAAAAATCAACGAAATTTAGCACATTGTCCATTTGTTTTGAGAATTTATTTAAAGAATTCTGAACTTGCTTTTCTGTAAGCTTTAATCTTTCGCCAAATACATAAAAATCGTTCAATTTAAAATTCCTTTTCCTACCATTTAACATTAAAGCCATCTCTTCGTTATCATCTTTTTCAGGAATTACAAGCCTTGTTGAAAGCAAATCATAAGACGGTGACAAACCTGTCATTCCATTTCGGTAATCCAGAAGGGAGAAATTCTTTAAATGCATATCTGAATTTCCTGTTAAAAAAGAAAATACTGTAACTTCAAAAAATGTCAAGGCATCCAATAACGGATTTGATGAATATTTAAGAATTAATTTCCCAACCTGCTCCATAGATGCCTTATATTTGTCTTCGGTAAGCCGTTCTGATAACTGACAAAAATCTTCCATATGTAATTTCCCTTTTTTATCACGGTCAACACGTTTGGTAATATAAGCCAGCTCTCCTGATTTCAATCTTATTAATGAATGTGGAACAACTACAATTTTGAATAATTCTGCCAAATGCATACTCAGATCCTCATTTTCAGGTAACTGAGAATAATTTGCTGTTGGTGGTTTTAATATATAATCTCCCCACAAACCAACTAATGTTAATTTGGAAGGTTTACCTCCTTTTTTATCTAAATGTAAAGACAACTTGGCCTGAACACCAGGAACCGTTACACTTGTACTTATAACTTTTTCTGCAAGCTTTGTCATTTCCGAAAAAGAATAATCTAATACCGGGGGTTCTTCAGTACCAAATAGTTTTTTACTACACCTTGGATGGAAATTCTTTACTCCTGAGTTATTTTCCTGATAACAATATAAACATTTGTTTCTCATTCTCCTTCATTTAAAACGTTTACACTAACAGCTCCAATGCAATCATTACAGCAGGTAAGCAGTAAACCCATACGATCATTTGCTTTAATTTTCCAGTGTTTTTGCGCAATATCTAATAACCAGCCTTCTGGTATTAATCCATCGAAAAAAGGAAACATTGTATTTGAAGTATAAGCTCCTTCTGATAAGGCTAATGTTTTACTTATTGCTTTAGATTCTGAATTATCCAGATACTTTGAATCATAAGTAAAGCGATAACCAGTTTCAGTTTCTTCAATAATACCACAAAACTGATCTTCATAATATACTTTTCCTTTTCTATTCATCGCTTAGCTTTTTAGATTCAACAGGTGATAATTCGTGTCCAAATAATGCCAAAACCTGGTTTACTTTATCCATCCGCAGGGATTCTTTCCCCTGCTCTAAATCACGAACAAATCTCAGTCCTACTCCTGCTTTTTCTGCAAGATCTTCTTGTGTTAACCCAAGAATCTTACGACGTTCTTTTACAAACTTTGCTAAATCCTTTTTCATAACTATACCTTATCGGGTATAAATTTAAATAATAATACAATATTATACCTTTTCGGGTATAAAAACAAATATTTTATTAAAAATTATATCAGATCGGGTATATTTTGGTGATTTGTGAATTGAAATTGGTAATTTGATTTAAATATTTATTTGCCCGATACAGAAAGTAATTATTTATTTTATATAACTGTATTACTGTTTATTACGAAAATGTAAATTTAAAAATAGTGTAAAATAGTTGTAAAAAATTTTAAGCTTTTTCTAATATTCCTACCAACACTTTTTCTAA
>JFJP01002151.1_pt1 | contig 14337 bp, 9 predicted proteins | sample 431651 | NCBI WGS metagenome assembly JFJP01 (sample SAMN02602958, study PRJNA72255) | Microbial mat metagenome, whole genome shotgun sequencing project. | biome: fresh water; feature: sink hole; material: water; isolation source: purple microbial (photo- and chemosynthetic) mats found in... | reverse complement strand
GACCCCAACTATTTCAACCGCCCGGTGCGGACCCGCATGCCGGGTGGTGTGGGAGGGGTCGGTCAGGTAATCTGGCCGCCCCTATCCCGATTTATTATTTCGCGTTGCACACTCGTTGCACATTTCTTAAATTGAACGCAAACTAAATCTATTGGTTTTCCCAGCATGTTTTGCAGCTTGAAAAGGGTGCGCTGAATACCGGGATTATCTCCAATATCATCATGGATGAAAAAATGGCATACCAGTGTTTGAACTCATAAACGCAGCTTTGCAGCGAGAGAGAACCGGCTAGCAGCCTGTCGGGCTTTTCGGGCGGATATATGCTATAGTCATGTTTTGATAAATAGCTGAGTGTTTTGATGTCCAATTTCATTGTTGCTGACCGCAAGTCCGACTATCCCCTGCAACGCCCGTCAAATGGCGATCTTCGTATGCACCAGCTCGCTTTGGCTGGATACTGTTTCGCCGCTTATGCAGCCTTCTTGATTTTCACCTGCGGCGCGAGGCCGGCTACCGCCGCCATGTCAACGAGGGCATCGAGCGAGAAAAGATCGACCTTGCCGCGCGTAAGGTCGGAGATACGCGGCTGAGTTACAGCAAACAGTTTGGCTGCTTCAGCCTGGGTCATTCCCCTCCTCTTGATCAGTTCGGTCAACTCAATAACAAGTTCAGAACGTGCGCGCATGCTGGCCGCTTGTTGCGGCGTATCTTCGATGGCGTCCCAGACGCTTTGAAATTTTTGTTTGCTCATGGCTTTGTCCTCATCAATTCCTTGTAACGGTTTCGTGCAAGATCAAAGTCACTTGCCGCGGTCTTCTGAGTTTTCTTCTGGAAACAGTGAAGAACATGAACAGCATCTTCTAGCTTCGCCAGATAAATCACCCGAAAGGCTCCTGTTGCTTCCCTGATTCGGATTTCACGAACGCCTTTACCAATCGTTTGCATTGGCTTCCAATCATCCGGATCGTAGCCGTGTTGTACTCGATCAATTTGATAGCCCGCATCCCGGCGCGCTTCCTCCGGGAAACTGCGTAATTCATCCAAAGCATTGCCGTGAAATTCAACAGGCTTAGTAGCCATGGTAATTATACAAAGTTTTGTATATATAAAAAGGGGTTATTTGAGTTAGGCTGGAATTTGACTGGTTAGCGGAATGACTTGAGAAGTTTCTTTCAGCTTCGCTTAGTCCACGGTTCAAGTCCGTGCGGGCCCACCAGTGGCAGAAAAATTACGTGCATTCGGATTTTCAAGCGTTTCACCGAGCTTTCCGTCGTCTCGCTTGCATCAGCCGCCGTAACCGCTGGAATTCTCCAGCAGCAGTTGATTCTTCTTCGAGCGGGTCTCGCCGATGCTGGTGACGTAGATGGCGGGGCGGTCTGAGACCGGGCACTTTGCCTCGCAGATGCCGCAGCCGATGCATAGCGTCAGATCCACGTGCGGTTGCTTGAGCAACACCTTCTGTCCGTTGCGATTCTTTTCAAACTTTTCTTCAAACCAGATGGCCTTGGTGGGCGTCGGGCAAACCTCTTCGCAGACGATGCACGGCGTGGCGTGGGCGTGGGGCAGGCAGCGGCCGTGCTCGATCATGGCGGTGCCGATGCGCCATCCGGTTTTTTCCGCCGGGGTCAGCGCCTTGATGGCGCCCGTGGGGCAGACCTGACCGCACAGCGTGCAATTGAATTCGCAGTGGCCAATGGTGGGTACGAGTACGGGTGACCAGATGCCCTCGAAACCGGCTTCAAACAACGTCGGTTGCAGCGCGTTGGTCGGGCACACCTTCATGCATTCGCCGCACTTCACGCAGCGGGAGAGAAACTCTGGCTCGGGAAGAGAGCCGGGCGGGCGGATCAGGACAGGATTGGCCCGCTTTTCATCAAAGCTGGGCGTGGCGCGGGAAACGGCCACCGAGGCCAGTCCGGCACCGCTGGCCCATAGCACTTTGCGGCGTCCCAGATTCAGGCTTTTGGGATGGGGCTTGCCAGAGAAACCGAACTTCACCGTGGTTTTGGGGCAGGCATCGTCGCACGCCATGCAGTACAGACATTCCGTGGCCGTCCAGGTTCTGTTCTTGAGACCACCCTGGCATACGCGGTCACAGGCTCCGCAGTCGTTACAGTCCTCGGCCAGTTCGCGCTTGAGGAAGGCCCAACGGCCGATCAGCCCGAGCAATGCGCCAAGCGGGCAAAGGTAGCGGCACCAGAAGCGCCGTTCAGAAAGATTCAGCAGGAGGATAAGCACCAGAAGCACCGTCATCAGGGTACCCTGGTTGAAATGGGGTTGCTCGAAAGCAAGAACGGTCTTCTTGAGGAAGCCGAAGATCACCTCGGCTAAACTGGTCAGCGTCTTCAGGTCGGCCTGGTATACGGCGTCCATAAATCCGTTGGCCGCGTAGTTGAACGAGGGGTAGAAGCCAAGCGAGAGATGGCGCACCAGTAGCGAGAGCGGATCAAAAATCCCGGTAAGCTGGATGCCCGCCACGCTCCCCGCCAACAGAAAAATCAGCAGCAGATACTTGACGTGAAACCAGCCACGCAGGTGTTGTTTGGCCGGCCAACGCTTCATCGCGCCGACCATGTTGTTGAGGGTGCCCAGAGGGCAGGCCCAGCCACAGAAAACGCGGCCCAGCATGGCGGTGATCGCCACCAGGATCAGGGAAAAGGCAAAGCCCGAAACGAGGGCGTGCCCGGATAGAAGAGTCGCCAATGCCAGCAGAGGATCGAACTCGAGAAAGAGCTTGGCCGGATACCCGAGTTGATCAGTCCCCTTCGACTCCGTTTGCAGGAAGAGGAAGAGAAAGAGCAGCAGAAATAGCCCCTGGCTGATCCGCCGCGCCCAGATCAACATATCAGTACCGCCCGGCCATCCGAAGGTACTGATACGCCCCCGTGGGGGGCAGTGAGCGAAGCGAGCGTGGGGGCTGTTTCATTCTAGGCTTCCAGCTTGAGGATGTTCAGCTTCGCCAGATCCATCACGCCGAGCCCGCGCCGCGCCGCTTCCGTGATGCACCCGATATCCGCGCCGGTCATACCGAAAAGCGTGCTGCCGTAAGCGTCGATGGCCACCTGATCGGTACCGGCGATAACGGTATCGAGGCGCTTCACGTCGGCCAGATTGCCACCTTGCGGGCCGTGGGCGGTGAGGATGCGCACCGCATCGAGCACGGTGAGCACGGGTTTGATGACCGTAGCCAGATCAACCAGTGTATCGTCGAGCCGCTGGTGGATGCGGCCGCGGTTCTCGCCCATCACGCCCATCCAGTTTTTGAGCGAAAGCGTGAGCTTGCCGAGACTATGATGCTTGGCGATGGGCACGTTGATGAGCTTGTCGGCCTCAAGAATGTCGGTGTAGATCGGCCATGACTGGATGGCCACACCCTTGGCTATCCTGACCTCACGGTATTTCCGCTCATCGATGTAGCTCACCTCGGCGCCGGCCGCCCTGGCCGCTTCTTCAATGCCGCTTTGCACATAGCATCGACGCGCATCGTTACAGGTGCGGTCAAAGACCTTCACCTTGCCGGCGCCGGCTTCGTAGCAAAGCTTGACCAGTGTGGCGATGACTTCGGGGTTGGTCGTGGCTGCCTGTTCCGGCTTGCGATCCCAGCCGATGTTGGGTTTGACCACCACCACGTCGCCCTTGGCGATAAACCGCCGCATACCGCCCAGCGCGTCGACGGCGGCGCGCACGATCTTGTCCGGCGAAGCGCCGTGCACCACCGCGAGATCAGGCCGCGTCGCGGGTGCCGCCATTGCCATGTCGGGAAAGGCGTCCCACGCAGCAAGACCGCCGAGGGTCAGCGCGGTATTCTTGAGAAAATTCCGACGTTCCATGATCTCCTCCAGTGATTGTGAATAATGGATGAGAAAGGATCGGGAAATCAACAGTAATTTGACGCGTATTTCCGGGTGTTAGGAGATGAACGGAGAGACAGGGCAATTGCCCTGTCTCTGCATTTTAACGACCTGGTTCGATTAATTAGCGTTTAGCGATAACGATTTATCAAGTCGCGCGATGTTTGCGCTGCATTGCGCGCTGCTTCGGCGTAATCCTCGCCCTTGCCGGCGTAAAGGATGGCGCGCGAGTTGTTGATGATCAGGCCGGTGCCGTTGGCCGTGCGGCCGGCTTTTAAGGTGGCTTCCACGTCGCCGCCCTGGGCGCCGATGCCGGGAACGAGCAGCGGCATGTCGCCAACGATCTCGCGCACGCGGGCGATTTCACCGGGGAAGGTGGCGCCGACAACGAGTGCGCACTGGCCGGTGGTGTTCCATTCGCTGGCGATGATCTTGGCCACGTGTTCATAGAGCTTGAGACCGCCGACATCGAGAAATTGCAGGTCGCTACCGCCGGGGTTTGAGGTGCGGCAGAGCAGGATGACGCCCTTGTCCGCGTAGGCCAGATACGGATCGACCGAGTCGCGACCCATGTAGGGATTCACCGTGATGGCATCGGCCTGATAGCGCTCGAAAATTTCAATGGCGTATTGCTCGGCGGTACTGCCGATGTCGCCGCGCTTGGCATCGAGAATCACCGGCAGGCCGGGGTGTCTGGCGTGGATGTGCGCGATCAGCGCTTCGAGCTGATCCTCGGCGCGATGCGCGGCAAAGTAGGCGATCTGCGGCTTGAAGCAGCAGACGAGATCGGCCGTGGCATCGGCGATGCTCTTGCAGAATTCGAAAATGGCGTCCGGCTTGCCCTTGAGATGCGCGGGGAATTTTGCCGGGTCGGGGTCAAGTCCGACGCAGAGCAGCGAGTTGTTTTTTGTCCAGGTCGTGCCGAGTGATTGGATGAAGTTCATGCTTTTTTCTCCCAGGAATCCTTGAGTGTGACTGTGCGGTTGAATACCGGTGCGCCGTCCTGCGAATCGAAGCGGTCGGCGACGAAATAGCCGTGGCGCTCGAACTGGAAGCGTTCTTCCGGCCTGGCGTTCTTCAGAGCCGGTTCGAGTATCGCAGTGATGACTTGCATGCTGTCCGGATTGATGTCATCAAGGAAATCGCGTTCCAGTTCGGGTGCATCGCCCTCGCGCCGGTTGCCCGGGGCAGGGTAGGCGAAGAGACGGTCGTAGAGCCGCACTTCGGTGCTGTACCCCTCGGCAGCCGAAACCCAGTGCAGGTTGCCCTTGACCTTGACGCTGTCGGAGCCGGGCGTGCCGCTCCTGGTGTCGGGCAGGTAATCGCAATGCACGGCGATGACCTTGCCGGCGGCATCCTTGTCACAACCGGTGCACTCGACCACGTAGCCATGGCGCAGGCGCGCCATGTTGCCGGGGAAGAGGCGGCGATAACCCTTGCTCGGCTCTTCCATGAAGTCTTCACGTTCGATCCACAGTTCGCGCGAAAAGGGCATGACACGCGTACCGAATTCGGGTTTGAACGGATGGTTGTGCACGACGCAGTCCTCGCTCTGGCCCTCCGGGTAATTGTCGATGATCAGCCGGAGCGGATCGAGCACGGCAAAGCGGCGTTCGGCGGATTCGTTCATCACCTCGCGCATGCAGTCTTCGAACAGCACGTAGTCGATCAGCGAATCGGACTTGGAAACGCCGATGCGCTCGGCAAACAGATGAAAGCCTTCGGGCGAGTAGCCACGGCGACGGGCGCCGACCAGCGTCGGCAGGCGCGGATCGTCCCAGCCGCTGACGTGCTTTTCCTCGACCAGCTGGATCAGCTTGCGCTTGGAGAGGATGACGTAGGTCAGGTTGAGGCGCGAGAACTCGATCTGTTGCGGCACCGGGCGCTGCAGCAGCCCGCCTTCGGCCAGGTGTTCGAGCAGCCAGTCGTAGAACGGGCGCTGATCCTCGAACTCCAGCGTGCAGATCGAGTGCGTGATGTTTTCCAGCGCGTCCTCGATCGGGTGCGCGAAAGTGTACATCGGGTAAACGCACCATTTGTCGCCGGTGTTGTGGTGCGTGGCGTGGCGGATGCGGTAGATGGCCGGGTCGCGCAGGTTGATGTTGGGCGAGGCCATATCGATTTTCGCGCGCAGGATCAGCGTGCCGTCGGCGAACTCGCCGGCCTGCATGCGCTTGAAGAGATCCATGTTCTCTTCGACGCTGCGCGTGCGGTACGGCGAATCCTTGCCCGGCTGCGTTAGCGTGCCGCGGCTGGCACGCATTTCCTCGGCGTTCTGGCTGTCGACGTAGGCGTGGCCGGACTCGATCAGGTATTCGGCACTGGCGATCATCCAATCGAAGTAGTCGGAGGCGTAGTAAAGATTGTTTTCTTTCTCGTCCTGCCAGGAGAAACCGAGCCAGTGCACGGCGTCGATGATCGAATCGACGTATTCCTTTTCTTCCTTCTCCGGGTTGGTGTCGTCGAAGCGCAGGTGACAGCGGCCGCCGTAGTCGCGCGCCAGACCGAAGTTGAGGCAGATCGACTTGGCGTGGCCGAAGTGCAGGTAACCGTTCGGCTCCGGCGGAAAACGCGTGCGGATCTTCGCCGCATCAAGCTCGCCGGCCAGTTGCTGGGCGGCCAGACCCGGCTGGCCCGACCAGCGGCGCAGGGCGTGCTTGCCGGCAGCCAGGTCGGCATCGATGATGTTGCGGATGAAGTTGCTGGCCGGTGCGGGGGTGTCAGCTTTGTGGTCTTTGGCGGGGTTACTCACGGAAAATCCTCGATTTCACAAGCTTGTTATTTTAACCGGCAACCATCATGAATGCGGAGAACAGTTGCGTTGGCTTGACCGCAATATCCTTTTGAATTATTATGCGACTAACTACTCCGTCTATTAATTATGTCACGCAAAAAAGATCCCGAACTGAATGAGCACCGCAAGGCAGAGATCCTTCGCGGGGCTGCACGTATCTTCAAGGAAAAAGGCTTTCACGGTGCGCGCACCGAAGAAATCTGCGCTGAAGCCGGAATCAGTCCGGGCACCCTGTTCCGGCATTTCCCCGACAAGCAGGCGATCATCCTGGCGTGCGTGGAGATCGAGTTCGCGAGTTACCGGGAGGATGTTGTCCGTCTCGCCAACAAGGAGGGGCTGTACTGGATGATGGGCATCGGCGGCGACGAGTTGCTGGCGCTGATTCAGTCCTCGGAATTCAATCTGCATGCGGATAGCTGGCTCGAACTGGCGCGTGACCCGCAACGTGCACCGCACCTGCTGGCCATGGATCAGGACTTGCGCGACCTGCTTGCGCAGCGTCTGGCGCGGGGAAAGGCCGAAGGCTGGGTGCGCGAGTCGGTCAATGCCGTCGGCGCGACGAACATCATCTTTGCCATCTTCACGGGATTGATCGTCGACCGGCAGCAAGGCATCCGCATCGACATTGACGCCACGGCCCAGGCGTTGGGCGACGTGCTGAAATCGATTCTGGTTTGAGCGTCATGATGCGTTTTTTGTTCTCGATTGTTTTGGCGGTGGTACTTTCCGGCTGCGCTGTCGGGCCGGATTACGAACGCCCGGAGGCCGGTACGCCGACGCAATGGGAGGCGTCGTTAGCGCATGAAGGCAATCCATCATCGCTGGTCGATTGGTGGAAACAGTTCGATGATCCGCTGGTCGCCGCGTTGATTGCCCGTGCCGAGCGCGACAGCCCGACGCTGGAGCAGGCGCTGGCGCGTATCCGGCAAAGTCGGGCCAGTGTCACGGCAGCGCGCAGCACGCTCTTTCCCAATGCGGCATTAAGCGGCAGCCGCACGCGCAGTGGCGACCATCCGGTCACGTTTGAGCAGACGGTCAGCCGCGGTTCGCTTGATGCCGCCTGGGAAATCGATCTGTTCGGCGGCAGTCGCCGCAGCAGCGAGGCGGCACAGGCCCGGCTGGAGGGCAGCGAAGCGGCCTGGCACGACGCCCGCATCTCGCTGGCCGCCGAAGTCGCTCTCGAATACCTCGGCCTGCGCGCCTGCCAGGCCCGTCTTGCAGATACCACAAACGATCAGATCTCGCGCCGCGCCACGGAAAAACTGACCGCGTACAAGGTCAATGCCGGCTTTGCCGCGCCTGCCGATGGCGCGCTGGCGCAGGCCAGTGCCGCAGACGGGGCGACGCGGTTGCTGGCGCTGCGCGTCGAATGCGAGATCAGCGTCAAAGCGCTGGTGGCCTTGACCGGCCTGCCCGAACCCGAGTTGCGCAAACAGCTCGACGTGCGTCAGGGCAAGTTGCCCGTGCCGGCCTCGCTGGCGGTTGACACTTTGCCCGCGAGGATTATCAGTGCGCGCCCCGATATTGCTGTTGCCGAACGCGCTCTGGCTGCCGCCAGTGCCGAAATTGGCGTGGCCGAAGCAGCCCGCTATCCGCGTTTCAGCCTGCTGGGTTTTATCGGCCGGCAAAGTCAGACCATCGATGGTTTGTCCGCCAGCGGTCGCATCTGGTCCTTCGGGCCGTCGCTTGATTTGCCGATCTTCGATGCCGGGCGTCGGGCGGCCAATGCCGATGCAGCGCGGGCGCGCTACGACGAGGCACTGGGCGGCTACAAGACGGCGGTGCGCCGTGCCGTTCGCGAGGTTGAACAGTCGCTGGTGCGCTTGTCCAGCGCCGCCGAACGCGAGAGCCAGGCAAAGCTGGCGGCCGAGCGCTACGACAGCGTATTCCGTGCTGCCGAGCAACGCTGGCAGATCGGTATCGGTTCGCAACTCGATCTGGAAGAAACCCGACGGCTGGCGATTTCCTCGCGCAGCCAGCATGTCGGCGTGCAATACGACAACATCGCCGCCTGGATCGGCCTGTATCGCGCCGTCGGTGGCGGCTGGATTCCAGAGAAAGAATGAAGAATCCCACATTCGTCATTCCGGCGGAAGCCGGAATCCAGAAAAATCACCGAACTGGACCCCGGCACCCCAAGGGTACTTCCTTCGGGGGGCTTTCGCCGGGGTGACGGATAGGACTGTGTTCTCCTGATTTTTCGCCGTGGCTAATTGCTGATTAAAGAGACTTCACCATGAAATCGATTCGCTTCTCCCACGCTTTGTTTTTTTTTCTGGCTGCCGTTTTGCTCGGCGCGTTGGCGTTGAACTTGCCCTTGAGCCGGGCGGCGGAAGAAAAAACTGCTGCCCCGGCCAAGGCGGCGCTGACCGTCAGTGCCGTACAGGCGTCATCGGCCGAATGGCCGCAATACATCGCCGCCAGCGGCAGTATCGCGGCCTGGCATGAAGCCCTGGTTGGCAGCGAAGCCGGCGGACTGCGCCTGACCGAGGTGCGCGTCAACGTCGGCGACCACGTGCGCAAGGGGCAGGAACTGGCGCGGCTGCAGAGTGAAACGGTCGGCGCCGAGCGCGAGCAGACCCGCGCCAGCATCGCCGAAGCCGAAGCGGCCTCTGCCGAAGCGCAGGCCAATGCCAACCGGGCGCGCCAGATCGAAGCCAGTGGCGCGCTCAGTGCCCAGCAGATCGCGCAGTACCTGACCGCCGAACTGACCGCCAGGGCGCGCGTTGATGTGCTCAAGGCCAGGCTCAAGGCCGATGACCTGCGCCTGGCGCAGACCCGTATTCTTGCTCCCGATGACGGAACGATTTCGGCGCGGGCGGCAACGCTAGGCGCCGTCGTACAGCCGGGTCAGGAACTTTTTCGCCTGATTCGTCGGGACCGGCTTGAGTGGCGTGCTGAAATGCCCGCCGTCGATCTGGCACGGATCAGGCCCGGTCTGGTGGTGAGCATTACCACGGCAGGCAAGGGCAAGGTTGCCGGGCGGGTGCGCATGGTCGGGCCGACGCTTGATCCGCAGACGCGCAGCGGACTGGTTTATGTCGACCTCGACAACAAGGGCGGCAGCGCCAGCGCCGGCATGTTTGCCAGCGGCGAAATCGAAGTTTCACGGGGCAAGGTCTTGACCTTGCCGCAAAGCGCCGTACTGCTGCGCGACGGGTTCAGCTATGTGTTCCGCATCGGGCCGGACAATCGTGTCATCCAGACCAAGGTCAGTGTTGGCCAGCGCAGCGGCGATCTGCTCGCGATTACCGGCGGGCTGGAACCCGGCGTTGCCGTGGCCAGCAACGGAGTCGGTTTCCTGGCCGACGGCGATCTGGTGCGGGTGCTTGCTGCGCCGGCCAAGTGAGAAGACGATGATCAACGTTTCTTCCTGGTCGATCCGCAATCCGATTCCGGCCATCCTGCTTTTCCTGCTGCTGACGCTCGCCGGTCTCATGGGCTTCCGCGCCATGAAGATCCAGAACATGCCGGACATCGACCTGCCGATGGTGATCGTCACGGCATCGCTGCCGGGGGCTGCGCCGGCGCAGCTTGAAACAGAAATCGCGCGCAAGATCGAGAACTCGGTCGCCGCCTTGCAGGGCGTCAAGCATATCTACACGATGATCCAGGACGGCACGGTCGTCGTGACCGTCGAATTCCGCCTGGAAAAACCGACTCAGGAAGGCCTGGATGACGTCCGCGATGCCGTGTTGCGCATTCGCTCCGATCTGCCGGGCGATATGCGTGACCCGGTGATAACCAAGTCCAATCTCGCCGGGACGCCGATCCTCACCTACACCGTGGCCTCAGTGCGCATGGACGAGGAAGCGCTGTCGTGGTTTGTCGACAACGAGGTGGCCAAGGCCATGCTCAGCGTGCGCGGCGTCGGTGCCGTGGCCCGGGTTGGCGGTGTGGTGCGACAGGTGCGCGTGGAGATCGACCCGGATCATCTCCTGGCGCTCAACGCCACTGCTGCGGATGTTTCGCGCCAGCTTCGGCGTATCCAGCAGGAGGCCTCGGGTGGCCGTACCGATGTCGGCAGCGCCGAACAATCGGTGCGCATGATTGCCACGGTGCAGACGGCGGCGGAACTTGCACACATGGAAATCCCGCTCTCCGACGGTCGCCGCATCCGGCTCGATCAGGTGGCGACCGTTGAAGACACCATCGCCGAACGGCGTACGGCCGCGTTTCTGAACGGCAAGCCGGTAGCCGGCTTCGAGGTTGTACGCAGCAAGGGTGCCGGCGAAGTCGATGTGATGAACGGCGTGCGCGAACAGATCCGCAAGCTGAAGGAAAAGCATCCGGACATCACGGTTGATGAAGCCTTCAACTTTGTCGATCCGGTCGTCGAAAACTACGACGGGTCAATGGCGCTGATGTACGAAGGCGCTGCACTCGCCGTGCTGGTGGTCTGGCTGTTCCTGCGCAACTGGCGGGCCACGCTGGTCTCGGCGACAGCGCTGCCGCTGTCGATCATTCCGACCTTCGCGGTGATGTACCTGTTTGGTTTCACGATCAATGTCGTCACGCTGCTTTCGCTCTCGCTGGTGGTTGGTATCCTGGTCGATGATGCCATTGTCGAGATCGAAAACATTATCCGTCACCTGCGCATGGGTAAGACGCCGTATCAGGCGGCGATGGAAGCGGCCGACGAAATCGGGCTGGCGGTCATCGCCACCACCTTCTCGCTGATTGCGGTGTTCCTGCCCACGGCGTTCATGACCGGCATCGTCGGAAAATTCTTCGTCCAGTTCGGCTGGACGGCGGCGATTTCGGTGTTTTTCTCGCTGGTCGTGGCGCGCATGCTGACACCGATGATGGCCGCCTACCTGCTCAAGCCCAATACCCGCGGGCATGAGGAAGCACGCTGGGAACGCCTTTACCTGCGGCTTGCCCAATGGTGCCTCAAGCACCGGGTGCGCACGACGATAATTGCCGTGGTGTTCTTCTTTGGTACGCTGATCGGGCTGACACCATTGCTGCCCACCGGCTTCGTTCCGCCGGATGACCTGTCGCAGACACAGGTGGCATTGACCCTGCCGCCGGGCAGTACCTTCAGCCAGACCTTGGCCCTCGTCAAACAGGCCGAAGGTCTGGTCGGCAAGAATCCGCAGGTGAGAACCATCTACACCGCCATCGGTGGCGGCGCCTCCGGCAGCGATCCCTTTGCCCCGCAAGGTGCTGCCGAGGTGCGCAAGGCAACGCTGACCATCAATCTGACGCCGCGCAGCGAGCGCCGGGGAATCAGCAAGCAGTCGGTTGAGGCCGAGTTTCGCCGTGATCTCGAAGCGCTGGCCGGCGTACGGGTCAGGGTCGGGCTCGGCGGCAGCCAGGAGAAATACCAGCTTGCGCTCTCGGGCGATGATGGCCGGACGCTCGCCGAACACGCGCAGAAGGTCGAGCGCGAATTGCGCAGCATTCCCGGCGTGGGAAATGTCACTTCCAGTTCCAGCCTGGTTCGGCCCGAACTCGAAATCCGCCCTGACTTTACTCGCGCGGCCGATCTTGGCGTGACCTCGGAAGCGATTGCCGATACCTTGCGCGTGGCGACTTCGGGCGATTACGACCAGGCGCTGGCCAAGCTCAACCTTTCTCAGCGGCAGGTGCCCATCGTCGTCAAGTTGCGCGACGACGCGCGCAAGAACCTCGATCTCGTTTCCCGACTAACCATCCCCGGCCGTCACGGTCCCGTGCAACTCGCCAACATTGCCGATATCAGCCTTGTCGGAGGCCCGGCGCAGATCGACCGTTACGATCGTTCGCGCAACATCAATATCGACGTCGAACTCAATGGTGTGCCGCTTGGCGAAGTCGAACAAAAAGCCGCAGAGTTGCCCAGTCTGCTGCAATTGCCGCCGGGCGTAAGCAAAGCCGCCATCGGCGACGCCGAGGCCATGGGCGAATTGTTTGAAGGCTTCAGCCTGGCCATGGCGACCGGTGTGCTGTGCATCTATATCGTGCTGGTCCTGCTGTTCAAGGATTTCGTCCAGCCGGTGACTATCCTCGCGGCGCTGGTACTCTCGGTGCCCGGCGCCATCCTCGCCCTGTTCGTCACCCATACCGCACTGTCCATGCCGGCGATGATCGGCCTGATCATGCTCATGGGTGTGGCGACCAAGAACTCGATCCTGCTCGTCGAATACGCCATCATGGCCCGGCGCGAACGCGGCATGAACCGCTGGGAGGCGCTGCTCGATGCCTGCCGCAAGCGCGCCCGCCCGATTGTCATGACCACCGTCGCCATGGGCGCCGGCATGATGCCGATCGCCATCGGCCTCGGTACCGACCCCAGCTTCCGCGCGCCAATGGCCATCGTCATCATCGGCGGCCTGGTTACTTCGACCTTCCTCAGCCTGCTGGTCATCCCGGTGGTGTTTACCTATGTCGATGACGTTCGGGCATGGGTGCTGAAAGTGCTTGGGAAGGGGAAACTGTCCGAGTGACCCGGCGTTTGCTCAGACGAGGTGGTCAGGGTAGAAGCCGACCCTGAACCGTCACATGACAAACGGAAATAGAATGGCCGTTTTCCGACCATGAACGGCCATTCTCTCTAGTACTCCATCTTTGGTATTGCTATACAGCCCCCTTCTCCAGCCACGTCAGCAAGGTTGCAAAGATCTTGTCCGGAGCGATGGGTTTGACAATAAAGTCATTCATCCCGGCCTCAAAGCAGAGGGCCTTGTCCTCGGCAAAAGCGTTGGCGGTCATGGCCAGGATCGGTGTTTCCCGATAACCGGGGAGCTTGCGGATCTGCCGTGCCGCCTCCGGACCGTTGAGATTCGGCATCTGCATGTCCATCAGGATCAGTGCGTAAGCTGTTTCACGCGCCCTTTGAATAGCCTGAACACCATCTTCGGCGGTATCAACGACGAGGCCCGATTCTTCGATCAGGGTCTGGGAAATAAAAAGATTTACCGGCTCATCATCAGCGAGAAGAATGCGCGTCTTCTCGGCGTCGGCATCCGTGATGCTCGGCGATGCGGTGACGCCTGCGGGTCCTTCGCTCTTCTTCAGGCAAACCGTGAACCAGAAGGTGCTGCCAACACCCGGGGTGCTCTCCACGCCCGCTTCACCGCCCATCAATTCGGCCAGGCGTCGGGTAATCGCCAGGCCCAGCCCGGTGCCGCCATATTTGCGCGTGGTCGAGTTGTCGGCCTGCTCGAAGGCGCTGAATAACCGGGGCACGACTTCGGGCGGGATGCCGATTCCGCTATCCTGTACCTCGAAGCGCACCTGCGCCGACTGGTCGGTTTCCTTCAGGGTGATCGCGCGCAAGGCGATGGATCCCTTTTCGGTAAACTTGATGGCGTTGGTGGCGTAGTTGAGCAAGGCCTGTTGTATGCGGGTCGGGTCACCTTGCAGCTTGAGGGGGAGATTTCCGGCTTCAACGTTCAAGCGGAGTCCCTTGGCTTGGGCGCGTTCGGCCAGGATCGAATGGACATTGCTTAACAGGCCGTCGATGCTCACCGGCACGTCTTCGATGAGGAACTTGCCGGCTTCAATTCTGGAGATGTCGAGAATGTCGTCGATGGTCCCGAGCAGATGGTTGGAGGCCAGGGCAATCTTGTCGAGCTGGCCGGCCTGTACGGGCGTAACGTATCCCCGTTTCAGGATATGGGTCATCCCGAGTATGGCGTTCATCGGGGTGCGGATCTCGTGGCTCATGTTGGCCAGGAAGCTGCTCTTGGCCCGGTTGGCCGCTTC
>JFJP01039675.1_pt1 | contig 14339 bp, 36 predicted proteins | sample 431651 | NCBI WGS metagenome assembly JFJP01 (sample SAMN02602958, study PRJNA72255) | Microbial mat metagenome, whole genome shotgun sequencing project. | biome: fresh water; feature: sink hole; material: water; isolation source: purple microbial (photo- and chemosynthetic) mats found in... | reverse complement strand
CAGCCTGCCGTACCAGACGTAGTCGACATGCCCCAGACAGTTGCCGCCGTTCTCTTCGCAGTGAAGCGAGTAGGACTCGTCTACACTCGGAAAGGCATTCTTCAGCGCAGCTGCTACACCAGCACCCATAACCCCACGATTGTTACATACGTGGGGAAGGAACACAGTTGCACCTTCCGAGACGGCCTTACGAGCTACCTCGATAACATCACCGGTCAGCTGGTGGAAGTTCATCATAGACACCGTCTTTCTGGTTTTGTTGGTACGCGGCATTCTTGGCTTCACGTCGGCTAATACGTACCTCGTCAATCTTGTCTGCGTACGTCTTGGTAGCTTCGATGCAGTAATCCATCAGAGGCTTATTATCCGTGTAGTACATCTGATCCATCTTCAGGTGCTTAGCTTCCGGGTTCTTCAACATGAACTCGGCACCAGATATGCTGTAGCCGGGGATAAGCTGAATGCTCTCTGGCAGTTGAGCAACCTTTAAGTACGGCTCAAAGGTTCCGAAGTGAGGGTCCGTATCGTAGTGGTACTCGTTATCCACACGGTATCCAAACTTATACCGAGCACCCATGAACCCCGTACAGTTCCAGACTCCTAGGTTGAAGTTACGTCCACGGCCAACGTAGACTCCGCCCAGCACAAGCTCAGAGAGTTTGAGCATAGCGACGACCTGCCATCTTCTTTATATCAGCCGATGTCAGCTTGGGGATGTCCTGGCCACGGACCTCCAGGAACTGAGACTTGGTATAGGTAGGCCAGTTGCTGGTAACACCAATGAACTTCTTCAGGTAGGTAGCCAGGTCGGTCTCGCCGGCCTTAGCGTACCGCTCATTCAGCCGGTCCAGGATGGAAACCCCGTTGCCCATGTCCACACGGGCAACGATGTGCTTAATAGTCTGTTCAGTAACGAAACCGATATTGGTAACAAGCATGAGCGTTGGCAGGCTCATGTCCCGCATCAAGTCTTCTGGGATAAGGAACTGCTTGTCCCTGTCTGATAAAGCTGCGTACTTGATGTTGGCATTGTTGATTGGGCCATCCCAGCTCAGGTTAAGGCTCATCATTTACCTCCGAGTGCTGGCTGTTGCCGGCACAGATGACAATGGGGAAAATACCAAAGTACTTACGAATGTCTGGTGCCATGGCTTCAAGAGCCAAGGTAGCATCGTGAATATCGAAGAAGATACCGGCGTCGGCATCACCTGGATGAACGAAGTTGGTACTGTGGTTCTTGGTGCTATACGGCTTAGCGCCGAAAGCCTTCGTCCACTTATTGAACTCACCACGGCTATTGATACCAGCAATAACATAACCGGTCTGCACGTTATGACCCATAGCTTCGGACTGCTCAGCCATAGTGATCAGGTAACCGTAGCACTCGTGCAGTAGCGTAAGTAGCTGCGCTGCATCCTTAACCGCTTCTTGGCCTAGAGCCGCTGGGTTATTGTTTAACAGCTTCATACGTGCTACGAACGTTTCGAGCTCGCCGCCAAGCTGTGTAATGTTGATAGCCATGTTACTTTTCCAATCCGAGTAGGACTCGTTCTTCTTGCGTAAGCTTCTCAAGAGCAGCCTTCTTGGCGTTCTCCTTATACTTTATCATATCAACGTCTAGCTGAACGAGTTCTGGCTTTTCGACAATGATCCAGCCGTCGTCCTGGTACAGCGCCCAGCGTGTGCATATCCCGCCTTCACTGCCGTACCAGCCCATCTTAGATGCTGCCATCTTGGCCTTCTTCTCGTCAGTGAAGTAGCCGATAGTGTGCCCTTTACGACCGTACTCGTTCTCCGTCGTGTAGGCCTCCCAGACCTGCTGGAAGGTGCGCTTACTTGGTGCAACAATGCCCAATGATGCCACGCGGTCAATTAACATGGATGCCTCGCCAGTCTTTGCATGCATTGGTATCCGACTGCCCGCAGGCCTCCTTAACTAGGAGTACTACCAGTGCGTCCGGTAGCTGCATACCTTCTGCTCTACAATCTGCCCAATCACCGTCGATGGTACCTGAGTCCAGAATGCCTTCTTCATCGTCCGGTGGATTAGTCAGCCATTTTTGATAGAAGAACTCGTTCAAAGGACGGTCGTAACCGACGATCCAGTAATAATCTGGGTTCTTATCTGCAATAATATGTCTGCTCATTCAGCCCTCCCACAGTGCCGTTACGGCTGGGTTGATGGATTCAAAGAATACAGACTTACCCCACACCTTGGATAGAGCCTTCTCTACTCGGTCCCAGTTATCGAACGTCGAGTGATGAACGATTACGTCAGGTAGCCCTGACTCCAGGTGTACGACCAGCAGGGACTTGGGTGACCACTCACCTGGATCGTTCTCTGGTGTGAACACGGACTTCTCGATATTGACGCGGCTCACGTACGGGAATTCCTTGGCCAAGATATCAATAGCCGCATCACGTAGCGTAGGCTTCAGGTCGCCTAGGATCTCCATGACCTCTGGACCTTGGCCTGGCTGATCGCAGACGCCATCATACTGCCACTCCACGTCACCAATACGTTGGATGGCAATCTTCTCAGCCTCAGCCGGGTCTGTGGCGTCCACCGTGATGTTACCGCGCATATAGGCTAAGGTGGTCAGACGGACGTTGTACTTCACGATTCCTCCGTGCCTAGTTCGTATGCTTCCTTGCTGTAGCTCTGCAGCTCACAAGGCGCTGGGTCTTTGTCGATAATCGTATCTGCGCTATCACACTGCTCGAAGTGAGGATCGCTGCATGTAACATCTTCGTCTTCGAACGCATCGAGGATCTGATCATTGTCCCAATCGTCTGGCACACTAACCATGTACCACTGAGCTAACGTCTGAGTCGTCTTTATGAGCTTGTACTTCATGCTGGCTCCTCTGAACCTAGGGTTATTGCGTTATCTTCACAGCCACTCAACGCTTCTGGAACAGGGTCTAGGCCGGTTACGAGGACGCTGTTGTCTTCCCGCTTATAGCGCGGATCACCGTGTGCGACTCCTTCATTTGTAAAAGCTTCTAGCAGCTTCTCGTCGTTCCAATCTTCTGGTACGTCAACGACGTACCACCTGACAGCCGTGTGCGTAAGTTTAACGACTTTATGCACGATTAGTCTTCCATCGATGTGAGTAAGGTTACAACTGGAGGCGTGACCATAGTGTCCAGGTTCAGTCCAACCAGGGACGTGTTGGATGTCTCGCCTAGGTCAGAGACCCAGATAGGCGTGCCACGATCCATAGTGTAATCTCCACCCTTCCATCCTGAGTATGTATGCCCGTCACACTCCTTGAGCATACGGACCAGCTGTGATACGCAGACTGGCGTACCACAACGGTCAAACCTCGGATAGATAGCCAGCTGATCGTAGTAGCCACGGTAGCTATGCGACGTGAAGTCAACTGCTGGGTCACTGAACTGCATCTTCACAAGCGTAGCTGGATCAAGCATTTCCAGCTTATCGATCAGATCGCCTAGAGTAAACTGCTTGCGCTCACGGTAGAACTTCCGATAGAAGTCCGTGTTGTAGAGGACTGGAGCACTACGCGCATCTATCTTGGTGACAAGAACGTCTTTGTAGACATACGCACGGTAATTCCACGAGACACCGTACTTAGGGTCTTTAGCCAGCGCTATCTTCCTGGCCTCATCCTCGCTACTGGCAACAATGTCTTTAACGACACCCTGCAGCTTTGATTCCTGGGTACCGTCTAGGTATACGTCGTATACGTTCATTAGTGCTCCACATCAATGTAGTCGTTATAGTGTAGCTCAGCTGACAACTTGGCAGCCAGCTCGTCGCCACGGTCTTCGTCGAACGTATCACGGATAAGGTCGCACATACGTCGTAAGCTGATCAATGTCTTATCGGCGTCTCCGAACGTGATGTCGCTACTGTTTGACAGGCCTTCACTTAACTCGCCGTACTCGTCCTCGGTCATGAGTTCTGCTAAGTCCGAGAAGTGAATGTAGTTACAGCTAGATGTGATCATGCTTCCGCCTTAATTAATAAGGATTTAATCTGATTCTTCAACTTCTCTAACGCTGCAGACTGCATTGACGCAGCTCTATACTCGTGCAGGAGATCGGCGTGAGCAGCCTTCAGAGCTGCCTTCTTCGTCAAGCACACACGTCCTGGCGGTACCTGGAACCAATCCCGTTCATCCCTAGTGAATTCATGCACACGTACCAACGTTAGTCGTCGCTCTAAATCCGCTGACTGCTTATTATCCGGCAGTACCTTGATCTTGATACACTTGAGAACGGCCTCGTCGAAATACCAGAAGGTGCCTCGTTGCTTAGTGGTCATTGCTTCAGCCTCGGGTACTTTACGGTGCCGTGCTTCGGCGGCGGATACAACGCGCTGAAGCTGCCGGCAACCATCTCCAGGAAGTCACAGGCGCTATCCCACTCCTTGTCGGGATCGAAGCAGTCCTGGTCGGAGTCATAGTAGAATACGTCGTAGATGTGGTGGAGCACAGGCTCCACCTTCTTCTTGAAGGCGCGGAGCTCGTCGAGCTCCTTCTGTTCGGCTTTAGTCACTTCTTGTTCTCCTCTGGCTTAGGCCACTCCGGCCTAGGGCTACTCATACCGGCCGTAACCTTACGTCCGGCCTTATGTAATTCATCCAAGGCATGCTGTACCCCTAACTCGTAGGCGGTCAGGATTGCCTGTTGGACAGGCATAGTCCATTCCTTCTTCGGGATATCCCACACGTTGTAGCCGTTGATAAACGGGGCTACGCATAACCGCTTATTGTAGTCGTAACGAATCTTGCATTCGAGTTTCATGGGATGTTCCATACTTTGTTGTGTTCGTCGATGAACTCGACACACTTTAACTTAATCGTCTTACCGCGCTTAGTGGTCGTCCACCGTAAGCCTTGCAGTTCCCAGCCAGCTCGCTGGAAAACACTGTCCAGCTGAGCTAGGTCTTTGTTGGTGTTGAACTCACGCTGCTTACTGATCCACACTGCATAGTCCCAGTAGACCTTGCGCGCACCTTCGACAATCTTCCAATTCTTGCTGTCGATACACCCTTCTAGGCCATTAATGGTGCACAGTAACGTGTCGAGAGTGCTCTTGATAAGGTCTATGTCGTTCCACTCGTCCTTCACTTTCCATCCGCTTTCTTGATGGCCTCTCGGACCAGGGTGATCGTACAGGTTCCTTCGCACTTACCGTTGGGCCGGCCGCAGCAGCACTCGATCAACCCAGAGGACTCGACGTCCTTGAGTGCCTCGAGCATGGTCATGTAAGCGTCTTCTATTTCGTCCACGCATAGAAGGCCGGTGCACACTCGTCTTCTTCTTTGAGTATTCCGTATAACTCTTCAAAAGCCGATTTCACTTCATACCCCACTTGGTCTTCTGCCGTCCAAGTCGGAACAGGAGAGTGGCGTCGCGAGCGATCTCGGCTGCCTCCTCCTTGCTCGTGCAGTTGTCCATGTGGTAAAGGAAGGCGTCGATGTCGGCCTTCATCTGCGGGGCCGCTGCCATCAGCCCGAGGATCTTCTTCATCTGCGTCTTGTTCCAGCCGTTGCCCTCGAACATCTCGACGAGAACGTCGTCGCCGTCCATGATCTGGAGCCCGTTGGCGCATTCGATCTCGCCGAGCCGGCAGACCGACTCGACCCGCCAGGGTCCGATGGTCTTCTTCTTGCTCACGACTGATACCTCTCGTTTCCGGTGTACGCCCTGAGGTCACGCATGCAGGTCTCCTTCTTCGGAGCCCGCCCTAACTTCACGTTCATGTCGAACTCGTACTGGGCACGGTCCAGGATCTCGTCGATGTCATCCTTCGAGAGATCCATGGACTCCTTCAAGAACGTGTACTGCGCCCTGGACAGGCCGACGCTAGCCAGCTCACCAAGCATCCGGCAGAACTGGATGTGATTGTTCTCCCAGCTCACTTGAGCTCCTCCTTGGTAGTGAGGAGCCACTCCGCAATGCCCCCATCGGAGCAGCGCTGGAAGTACTCCCCGATGGCCTTGCTCTTGCCCTTGGGCACGGGGCTATCCTGGAAGATCTCATCGAAGCCATCCTTGATGGCCTCGTAGATCTGGAGATCCAGGCCGTGCAGGGTCCTGCTCACGTACACGATGGGATCATCGGCTTCGAGGTGCCAGACCCCGACCCAGACGTACTCCCTCTTGGGCACAGGCTTGAAGGCCTCGTTGACCCGCTTCAGCAGCTCCTTGTTCTTGGCGAGGTCCGTGGGGATCACCCCGCAGAACAGGCCCGTGTCGGTGGACTTCTTGTACTTACTCACTTGCGCCCCGTACCATACAGACCGGTGAACAGGACCATCTCACCATCGTTGTTGGTCTTGAAGTCCCAGCCGAACATGTCCGCCACCATGATAACCGTGTCAACGCTAGGCTTCTCGTGCAGGGAGTGCATCAGCCTGTCGCTAATGAGCTTGCCATTCTTCAGGGCTAAGTCATAGGCAGTGCTGTCGTTACAGCAGGCCTCGTCTAACTGCTTACCGGTGGCTAGCACGGCGTAGAGGCCCGTAGTAGCCAAGACGGTTCCGGTGTTGGCGTCGATGACGGCCAACTGCTTCTTCTTAGTTTTCATGTATGCTCCGGGTAGTATTTGTCGGCTTCGGCTAGGAGATCCTCGGTCAGCTCGACGCGTTCACGGTCGCCAAGGTCATCGCCTTCCAGGAAGGCAGCGGCGCTGCGCAGCAGGAACGCCGTGTCCTTCTTGTACGGGTTCTGTACCAAGTAGGTTAGAGCGTGGCACTTCTCACACTCCCCGGCCGGCACAGTGCCGCCGGGGTCGATGCGCTCGAGGAGATCGTCGATCTCTCCGATGTCATGATCGTTGATATTGGATTCGGCGCCGCAGTTGTCGCAGCGGCAGAGCTGTTCAATAGGAATATCGGTCATCCCATGTCCTTGTTGCTGTGATCGTCGACGTAGCACGTCGTACGCTCGGGGTGCTGGTTCAGGTAGCTGATCGCCATCATGACCTCCTGCGGCCGGCACCGCAGGAACGCCATGTAGTTCACGGATGCGCCATCCCACTGGATAACCGTCCAGTGGGACGTCATGATGTCTTCGTCCTTGACCTGATCGTAGTGGAACCGATCCCGCACGTCCCTGTAATAGATACCCTCCACCATCAGGATCCGGTGAGCGGGGATAACGAGCGCATCGACGGCATCGTCGAGAAATGCTTCCTTGTACTTGCCGGTCACGCCTAAGGCGTTGATGAACTGGATCATCAGTCCTCCCCGCCGTGCAGGCGATAGATCTGGTCGTGGATCAGGGCCTTGAGGTAGCTGCCTTCCTTGGCGTAGTGCTGCCGGTTATGATCCGCAGCGGCCCTCACCGCCTTCTTGGACCGGAAGCCCTTGTAGTGCTGGATGGCGTCGATGACCAAGTGGTCACCTTCGCACACGCGGTTGCCTACGGACTCGCTGACCCAGTTGCGGTCAATCTTCATCGATGTCCTCCTCGAAAATGATGGGGTACTTCGCGTTCGGGTTGCCAGGCAGCACCCGGAACTCCTGCCCGGTGACTTCGGAGTTGTGGTGATCCTCGCTGACCCAGAGCTGGTCCTCCTGGAAACGCTCCAGGGCCTGCTCGTCGGTCATATTATCAGGCACCTCCAGCTCGAACTGGTCCGTGCTGGCCTGGTGCATCTCGATCATGATGCGGCGCTTACCCGTAGACGGCATAGAAACTCCGCTCGATCTTGAGACCCTTCTTCTGCGCCTTGGCCACCTTCGGCTTGATCTGCTCATGGTCGTAGATGTACCAGTACCGCCCGCTGACCTCAGCGTAGCCGTCGATGCTGTCCTCGTCGAGATAGTCCGTGGCGATCTCCGCACCAGTCTTCTTCTTGAACGCGCCCTGCAGGGCCGTGAACGCCTTATGGAAGCTGGTGGCCATGCGCTCGACGCGCCAGGCGTACTGGTCGTCGTCCTCGACCTCTTCGTCATCCATCGGTACGACATCGCGCAGTTCCGTCTCGACGGCCTCGCGATCAGCAAAGTCGCACATCATCGTGCACTCCAGCAGGCCCCAGGCCTCGTGGTTGGTAACAGCCTTGAACAGCGGCTCAAGGTCTGGGAAGACCTTACAGACATTGTTTGGGGTAACGACGTCGGCGAAACCGCCTGATGCTCCGTGGCTCATTTCTTACTTTCAGTCAGGGTGTGTAGTGCTGCCTTCAGGGCAACGTTCTCGGCTTCTAACGTACGGCACTTCTTCCTAAAGAACTCAAACTTCCTGTATGATACCACCCACTTGCAGGCACCGTTCTTGATGTCCTTGTGGACCCATTCACCATCATACGTGATCTTCAGCATCTCTAAGCACGACTCGATCATGCTGAAGTAACGGCGAGTACCCCTATAACTCGACAGTGGCCAGTCCTTGCACTTGGACTCCAGAACATGCGCCCAATAGGCTTTGTCACCATTACCGTAGCCTTCTGACCCAGCGGCCAGCCTAGTCAGGCACCCCTTGTCGTTCGGATCAGTGGCTGCCTCGGCTGCTCGTGTCAGGATATCAATGCGGCCATACATCTTAGCTGGGTCAGCCATCTAAGCCTCGGGGGCTAAACGAGAGCGTGACGCTCATACGCTTGAGGGCTTCGCTGGGTACAGAGCTCAGCCAGTCGTAGTCTGCCTTGCTGAGGCACCCTTTAGCTTCGGCCATGATAATTTCGTTCCAGGCGGCTGAGCTCTTCATGACGTCATAGATCATGTTCGAGACTCTGTCACGACGTGCCTGCTCTAACTTATTACGAAACTCAGCTCGCTTCTGGAGGACCGCTTGGATCTCCCAGTCGTTCATGTCTTCGATGTCCATGTTAGAATCCTGTTGCTGGGAGCTTGCTCATCACCTTCATCCACTTACCGCCTGCCACATGGCACATACCACGCAACAAGCTGACTTCACCCATATTACGCTTGAGGTGGGCAAGCTTATCGTCATCGATCTTACCGTTCTCAAGGATACGGTCTGGGTCGCCAATGGCTCTGACCAGCTGTGCGCTGATGTTACGCTGGGTAGGTGTACCGTTGCTGATTGTGGTAGCATCCTTAACAATGGCATCAGTCGTAACAGGAGGCAGATTGGCTGGGATAGTCTCGGTATCGTCGAACCTGTCTTCAAAAGCCTTGATACGTTCGTCGACAGCTACCCAGCGCTTCGTGCCGTCTGGAAACAAAATCTGCTCTACGAACGTCTCTACCTCAGAGCCGTCCGGCATAATGGTCTTCGCCAGGGCGTACTGCCCTGGAATGGTTTGTCCGGCTGTAATGTCAGACATAGTGTTCTATCCTGTTGAAGTTGACGGTGTACCTACGACCACGCTTATAGTGCCGTCTGTAGGGTGGGCGGCTCAGCCGACGAGGGCCACGCCACTTGTGCGGCCACGCAGGTTTGACTGAAAACGGAAAGGTGTACATGTACCTATCTAACACAAAAAGCTCGCAGATAGGCTCTACTTCAAAGTCAGCTTCCACGGTAGTACCTTATCTGTTGTGCGTATTCTTTAAGTGCCTCTACCTGAGCATTGAAGCCATTCCAGATTTCGGCACTAACGTACTCGCCACGATGATCGTCGAGCCAACTGGCGATGTCTTCAATCTGGTCAGCCAGCCACTGCTTCGAACCTGTCGGGTAGTCGTCTCCGTACAGGCCTAGCCACTCTGCCTTTCCCCAGCCGTACTCGTAGAACTTGCCGTCTTCTTCGTCCCTACGGAAGTAATCGACGCACTCGCCCTCGGTGTCGAGTTCTTCAATAGCACCATATGTGCGCTGGTCGTCGTCGCTCATAAACGCCATCCAGCACACCCACTTCTGGGTGTCTGGGTTGAACGCGTAACAGCCTAGGTTGTCTGCGGACATAGGGGTCCTTTCGGGTTATTTGTCTTCGTCGGTCCAGTCTTCCAGAGACATCCACTCGCCATACTCAGTTTTCACATCATCTGCCGACTTCTCTAGTACAGCGTGGATGGACTCCATAACAGCCGTCTTAAAGTGCTTACGGAAGTCGTTCTGGTTCGTATCACTTGGTATAGTAATCTTCACCCGTATCACGTGGTCCACCATATTGATACTCGGCTCAAACTTCATCTGGTACCACCTGAGCCCACACAGCTTGGCTAGGTTACGGCACCGGAAGTGCAGAACATGGAGCCGCACTGTCATCGGATTCGGGAAATTGTTAGCCGGAATGGCCAACCCTATCTCGAAGTACGGATCATTGTGGTACTGCTGATAGGCTTGAATGTCTTCACGCTTGAGGCCTTCATAGCCCATAGGTGTTCCTGACTTAATGAGTGCAGCAGCGTCCAGATGAGTACTACCAAGCTTGTCTTCTATGCCAACTACGCCTGCGTGAGTGCTTGGAATAGTGCCATCCGGCACGTCAACCTGAGCAATAACAACAAGGAATCCTTTAGCCACGATTACGTTCCTTTGCGCTTCTTACGTGGCTTGCGTTCGTCGATCTTACGCATCAGCAGCCTACGCAGCCACTGGACCATGTCATCTTCGCCAACTGTCGTAGAGCACTCCTTGTTGCCGTCTACGTAGTTAACTGAATAACCATAACCATTCGTCGTAAGCCGTACATCCACACCCATAAGCTCAAGGATGTCTAGGAGCATCCTACGCTTAACTGCTTCCTCGTACTTGAGTGCAGACCACGGACACGTCAGCTGGTCTTGCGGAGGTGTGGAACTATCCACGAGTCAGCTCATCCTGCAGGAGAACGTCGATGTGCTTAACCGCTTGACGGAAGTCGTCGAGGGTATCGGCAAGCTGCATAGATATGATCTGCGGAATGTCTTCGGTTGGGTAGTTGTCTACACGGATATCGTACTCGATACGATCAATCGCCTTACGAATATGGTCGATGATAAAGTGCATATCTTCTCGAAACGTGTCCTTATAAGCCTTATCCAAGGCCTTGTTGAGCCGCTTGATAAGGCGTTCGTTCGACTTAGCCGTTATGGTACGAGTCATAGATTTCCCTCAGTAGATAGTAGCTTTGGTTCTTAACTCGCTCCGGTACACCGTCATCAGTCTGCAAGCTCAGAATGAACTTCTGCATCTTTGGTGCCTTGGCGAACAATGCCGCCAGATAGCCGGCGAATTCGTGCTGCATACTGTCAGCGTCAGCTTCGGACACCTTGTGTCCGTTGACCCTGACACCTGTCAGGATGTCCTGCGCAGCTCCGTTATACACTTCTGCAACAGGCACTGAGTCGCCACCCTTCAACTTCTGGCGTACGCACCAATCAGTCATGCCGTCATGGTCCTCCAGGTCAAAGGCGGGGTACAGATCAGGTTCGATGTTCGTACCGCCGTCTTCTCCGGTAACATTGACTTGGAAGTTACCGGACTCGAAGACCCATGGCAGGAATTCGACCTTCTTACGCTTGATTGGATTCTTCGCTACAGTAACCGCTATCTGGTGCACATGACTACACGCAGGGCATCGCACAACCGCCTGGACTGGCTCGATAGTGTCGTGCATTATCTTCTGCATGGCTTCTAGGGATTTCTTCATGTTACTTCTGGTTTTTGGTTTCAACGGCCTGTTCTGCCTCTGATGCGGCTGGAGCCTTATTCCATACCAACGTGGTATGCCCATTGACGTCTACTTCGTAGTGCGCCCAACCGTTACGAACTGCGTCTGCTCGTAGGTTGCCCCAGGATTCGACGCAGAGGATGAACATGGATAGGAATAAAAAAGCAAGAATCCACCCACCAGCTAGGAGTATCCCTTCGAACTTAGCGGTCACGGTAGCTCTCGCGTAATATCCTGCAGCTTCGTCTTGATACCGGCTGCGCTGATCATCTGGTTGTTCTGACAGTAGTTGAGTAGCGCTTCGGCTAGGTCGCGAACATCGCCGCCTAGCGTTCCGGTACTAGGGACAGGCATAATGCCAAACTGATCATGCAGCTTGCCCAGTACTTGCTGGGTAGCTTTCAGATCGCCTGGGGCTGAGTCTACACGACGCATAGCACCTTGCAGCTCATCTATTTCTGCACTGGCATTATGTAAGCTACGCCGAGCAGATGCCAGGTCCCTACGTAGGTTGTTAATTTCTAGGGCAGCGTCACGTAAGGCTACGGGAGCCTCGTCGTTGAACTTCGTGTAAGCCTCAGAAAGATTGAATAGGTATGTAGTGTCCATGTTGCTGTCTCTTCGTTTCGTGTAGTTGGTGAAGCATAGCTCGGAACGCATGTTCCAGCATAGGCCTAGTCATCTGACGTATCTTCAATGGCATAGGTGCATTGAGTGCCACGCTATACACGACTGCATCCATGATATCCTGGTCTGATAACTCAGTCATGGGACAAACTGGTAAGGCATGCCTGGAGGCATCCGTGCTTCCAGCAACCGCTTCTGCAGCTCAGCGTTCTCCCGCTGCAGCCGCTCAGTACGAGCAGCTGCTAGGCGGTAGAACGACATATCCTCTTCTTCCGGCACAGGCTGGATAGCATCGATGAGCTGCTGTAACTCATTGTCGTCCCATCGATCTATCTCTCTGTGGAAAGTCGTCTTCATAATGAAAGCTTTAAGACGTTCGAGCTGGCTCATTAGACGCCCCACGGCTCTGATTCGGTCAAGCTATTGATCGCCTTACGCCGCTTACGATGAGGAATGTCGTCGCCGTACTGAGGTAGCGGACAGAAGTCCCGACACCCCTTCTCAGTGATCTCTTCAGCAGCAGCAGGTCCAAACCAGGACTGCCACTTACCGATCTTACCTTCGTAATGAGCCGGGTTACGCTTGCAGGTCTTGCCTACAGGGCATAGGTGACCAGCTGAGCAGAGTGCGATATCAACCATGCGTGAGCGTGCCTCCCTTAAGTAGGATCTCTTGATACTCTTTCATCTTCTTGACCTTAGCTTCTTCCAGAGCGGCTCCGCCTGCCGGACCACTTCTTTGTCCGCTTCTGACATCTTGTCTGGGAAGGGGACTGCGTCGGTCACGCAGTCACCAGTGCCAGGGCTTCGTCGAAGGCCTTTTCCTTCAGCTTGGCTCCGGTGCCGCCGAACTGCGTGTGGCTCAGCAGGCTGGTTGAGTTGGCCTTACGCTTCAGCGAGTAAAAATCCACATATTCGGTACAGCTTTGGAGTAACCCGTAAACACTATCTTTGGCTGCTTCAGTCGTGCACGTAGGGCTGCTTAGAATCGATTCTAGGCGGTTTGTACGCTCACGGGTAGCCTCGATAGCCTTGGACCGGGTTTTCTCGTCCAGATCGTCTAAAACGGGCATACCGAAGACCTTGTTCCAGTAGGCGATGGTCATCTCCTTGTCAGCCTTGGTGTCCGCCATCTGGTTGTAGATCTCTTCGGTGACGACCTTATCTTTCAAGAACGCTTCGTACGCTTCAACCACCTCCTGAACCGAACGATCCAGGTTGCCGTCATGGTGGATACCATAGCCCTTGGACAGGGCTGCCTTATCGAACTTCTTGTTCTCCATGTTCTGGCGGCGTGCCTTCTGCCCACCAGCGGTAGCCATAGAGAGGGTGTTCATACAGACCGTACGGACGGTAGTTGGCAGAACCTGGAGCGAACGAGCGTTACCGTGCCCGTTCGTGATCAGCATGTAGCTCTCGGTCTTGTCGTCGCCGCGCAGCTTGATGTCGAGTTCTGGAAGTTTTCCAAGTACCCAAATGGTTTTCGAGTTACTTAAAACTCCTGCAGTCTCCCAGATGATCTTTCCGGTCTCGCCTGCGATCTTACGCATCAGCTCAATGGTCTCCTTGTTCTGGAAGACGCGGTACTCCTTACTGACAACGCTCAGGACCTGCTGAGTATCCTCGCGGACCAGGCACTTCTCGCCCTTGATGGCGTCATAGACACCATTGGTCTCGTGGTAGACCGGCTTCTCCAGAACGTTCCAGTTCAGGCCTGCGGTATCGGCTACCTGGGCGTCATTGAGCTCGAAGTCGATGATCTTGCCAAGTCCATGCCACGGCGACTTGCGCAGGCTGAACATCTCGGCGGTGCCGTCTTGACGGAAATTAAGTTCGTGGGCCATGTTAGATTACCTCGTTCTTGATTGGGTTCTCGACGGATTCGATATAACGTTGCATGTTTGTGAATGGGGTCGCTAGCGATGGGAAGTTCATACCGTCGACACGGTAACCGAACTTGTCGGCTGTAGCCTTATACTCACCATCCTTATAGATCAGCAGCTTCACCCACTGACCCTGTGCGATGTCTAGCGGCTTGAAGTCATCACGGAGAGGCTTGCCATCCTCTTCGATCTTGATGGTGTAGTTCTTATACTTGATTTCCATTAGGTTGCATCCTCGTTAATCGGTTTATCTGATCCCCAGTCGGCGTTGACTAGGTCATCCCACTCT
>JFJP01041641.1_pt1 | contig 14340 bp, 13 predicted proteins | sample 431651 | NCBI WGS metagenome assembly JFJP01 (sample SAMN02602958, study PRJNA72255) | Microbial mat metagenome, whole genome shotgun sequencing project. | biome: fresh water; feature: sink hole; material: water; isolation source: purple microbial (photo- and chemosynthetic) mats found in... | reverse complement strand
GGCGCAGATGCGCGTTCTGGCCTCGTCATACTCCCGCTTGAGGCGCGCCACCAGTTCGCCCGCTGGCACCACCTCGCGAATGGCGCCGATGCCCTGGCCGCAACCCCAGATGTCCTTCCAGGCTTTGACCGGGCCCCCGCCTTGGCCGCTTGCGAAGTCCATCTTGTTCGAGTCGTTTTGCGGCAGGTTGTCGGGGTCCATGCCAGCGTTGCGGATGCTGCCCTTGAGGTAGTTGGCATGAACGCCTCTGAAGAAGTTGGTGTACACGATGTCGTCGGAGTTGCTCTCAATAATCATCTGCTTGTAGCCTTCCACGGCGCGGGCCTCCTGGGTGGCGATGAAGGCCGAACCAATGTAGGCCAGATCGGCACCCATGGCCTGCGCGGCCAGGATGGCGCCGCCCGACGAGATGGCGCCCGACAGCGCCACCGGGCCGCCAAACCATTCCCGGATCTCGGCCACTATCGCGAACGGGCTCTTGACGCTGGCATGCCCTCCGGCGCCCGCAGCCACCGGGATCAGGCCATCGGCGCCCTTCTCGATGGCCTTGTGCGCGAAGGTGTTGTTGATGACGTCGTGCAGCACCACGCCACCCCAGGCATGCACGCCACGGTTCACGTCATCACGCGCGCCGAGGCTGGTGATGACGATCGGCACCTTGTACTTGGCGCAGACCTGCATGTCGTGCTCGAGCCGGTCATTGCTCTTGTGCACGATCTGGTTGATGGCAAACGGCGCAGCCGGCGACTCAGGGTGCGCCCTGTCATGCGCAGCAAGCGCCTCGGTGATCTCGGCCAGCCATTCGTCGAGCTGCGAAGCGGGCCGGGCATTGAGCGCGGGCATCGCGCCCACTACACCGGCCTTGCACTGCGCGATGACCAGCTTGGGGTTGCTGATGATGAACAACGGGGAACCAATGACGGGGAAGCTCAGGTTCTCGAGGATCGGGGGTAGGTAGCGCGCAGGTGCGGTCATGGACAGAGGACTAGGGGTGGAACACGATGGAAAATCAGGGTCGGGCCAACCAGCGCTCATCGACCCTGGAAGCTCGGAGCCCGCTTTTCGACGAAGGCCTGCGCGGCTGACTTGTGATCGGACGTCTCGAACGTGCGGATCATGTGTATCGCTTCGCTGTCCAGCACGTCGGACAGTGAGCCTCCACGCAAGCTGGTGTTCAGATTGCGCTTCATGTAGCCCACGGCAATGGTGGGCAATGCGGCCAGTTCGGCTGCCCAAGCGCGGGCCGCTTCCGGCAACTGTGCCGAAGGCACCGCGCGTTGGACCACGCCGATGCGCTGGGCTTCAGCTCCGGTGATCACCTGCCCGGTGAAGTACATCTCGCGCGCCTTGGCCGCGCCGACCAGGTGGCTGAGGAAATAGCTGCCCCCGAAATCACCGGACAGGCCGATCTTGGAAAACGCGGTGGTCAGCTTGGCATCGTCTGCGGCGATGCGCAGGTCGCAGGCCAAAGCCAAGGACAGGCCGGCACCCGCCGCCGGGCCAGGGATCACCGCCAGTGTCGGCTTTGGCATCTCGTGCAGCCAGCGGCTGACTTCCATGCGTCTGCGCAGATCAGTGACCTTGTGGTCGAAGGAGGTTGCGGATGCCTCGCCGCCAGCCCGCTGCGCAAAGCCCTTGACGTCGCCGCCCGAGCAGAAGGCCGCGCCCGCGCCGGTGAGCACCACCAAGCGTATGGCTGGGTCATTGGCCAGTCGGGGCAAGGCCTCGGACAGGCCGTCGAACATTGCGGCCGACAGCGCGTTGCGCGCCTCCGGGCGGTTCATGGTCAGCGTGGCGATGCCGCCTTCGATCGTTTCCAGCAGGTCTTGGCTCATGGTGTTCGCTAGTCGTTGATGTGGAGTTGGATCCGGGCCTGGATGCCCTCGATGAACGCAAGGCGCGTTTGTCAACACTCGATGGCGCGTCAGCGCTGCACGATATCGCCTGCCTTCTTGATGAAGTCTGCCGCGGCGTCCGCGTCGTCACCCTTGGGCGCGGCGGCAGGAACTTCCAGTCCGCGACGGCAGGCCGGACGCGCTTCGATAGCCTTTCGCCAGCGCGTGAGGTGGCCCAGCCCCTCGACATTGATGCCCGACCACTTGTAAGTCCGCACCCAGCACCAGTTCGCAATATCGGCGATGGAAAAATCGCCCGCGAGCCATTCGTTTCCCGCCAGATGCCCATCCAGCACCTCAAAGAGGCGGCGGCCTTCATTCTGGTAGCGATCAATGGCGGGTTGAATCTTTTCCGGGAAGTAGCGGTAAAAGACATTCGCCTGCCCCATCATCGGGCCAACACCGCCCATCTGGAACATTAGCCACTGGATCACCCGCGACCGCCCTTTAGCGTCAGTCGGCATCAGTCGGCCGGTCTTTTCCGCGAGGTAGATCATGATGGCGCCGGACTCGAACACGGCGAAGTCGTCCGCGTCGCGATCCACGATGGTCGGGATGCGGCCATTCGGGTTGAGCTTCAGATACTCCGGCGCCTTCTGCCCTCCAGCAGCGATGTTGACCGGCTTCACCTCATATCGAAGGCCCAACTCTTCAAGCGTCACGGAGGCTTTCCAGCCATTTGGCGTGGACGCCGTGTACAGGTCGATCATGTTGCTGCTCTCTGGTCGGTATGGCGGGAAATGTCTGCGTCCCTTGCTCTCGGTTCACACCTTCTGCCCAACGGCTGTCGCGCCAGGCAGCGAAACCTCTATCGGATGCGCTCTCCGGTTCAATCACGCGAACCTGGCGGAACACGCTGGACGAGATCGTCAACCAAAAGCGCAAACGTGCCGATCACCCGCCAGCGTCACGACATGGTGATGGCCTTGTGGAAGGCTGGGCGCGAGGAGATGCGGGCCACGTAGCCCTTCAGATTCGTCATGTCGTCGCTGACCGATCCGATGCGGTTTGCCATGAAGCAAGCGTGTCCGAGCATGATGTCGGCACCTGAAAAGTCGCCGATCAGGTAGTCCTTTCCGGCCAGCGCGTCGTTGACCGGTTCGAGGGCCTTGCTCAGCAGCCGCTTCGCCTGACCGAGCACGACTGGGTCGCGGCGGTCTTCCGGAAGTAGAAGCGTGTGCACGACCACCGTGTTCACTGGCGGCATGACCATGCCTTCGCAATAGTGGAACCATTGCAGATAGGCCGGAAAGCGCGGGTCAGCGACAGCGGGCTTCAGTCCGCCATTCTTGTGTCGCTCAAGGATGTAGTCGACGATCGCGCCGGACTCGAAAATTGAGACATCGCCGTCCTCGAGCACGGGAACACGGCCCAGCGGATGGCGGGCGCGGTGCTCGTCGGACTTGAGGTCCTTCGGATGGAAGGACATCTTGTTGATGTCGTAGGGCAACTCCAACTCCTCCAGCAGCCAGACGATCCGCCCGGCACGAGAGTTGGGTGCAAAGTGAAGCTTCAGCATTTTGGGACTTCCTTTTCCATGCTAGCGTTTCGGAACGCCGGCCTGTTCCAAGCGCCAGCGCAGCGTGTCGATCCGGTCCTGGCCGAAGAAGGGCTCGCCGTTGAACACCATCGTCGGCACGCCCCAGCCACCGGCCGCTTCAAGCGCTGCCTGATTGGCTTCGATCTGGGGCATGGGGTCCTTGGCGGCGATCGCGGCGTCGAGTTCAGCCAGATCCAGCCCAGCTTTCGCAACGGCCTGGGCGAGCCGGTCACCTTCGTTCCAGCCCGGTTCTCCACCCCAGATGAGGTGAGACACGTGATACGCCAATTCGATGCCCTTGCCACGACGTTCGGCTTCGACGCCCAGACCGGTCAAGCGATAGATGTAGGGCTGGTCTGCGGAAACCTCGAATGTCTTGAAATCCTGTACGACCGGATCGGGGGTTGGGTGCGCGATCTTCATGCCGAGGAATTCGGCGCGGCGCCGGGAGTCGATCAAGATGTACTGGACGCGCCGCCTGTCGCCCGTGAAGAGTGTCGCCTTGCTGCGTACAGCGATCGGGAGGACGGGTCGAAAGTAGACGTCTACCTCGAAATCCTCGCGCAGGCGCAGCAGATCGGGCGTCACGAGGTAGGAGTAGGGGCTCCGAAAGGACCAGAACACGTCGACAGCGTGGGTCATGGCTTGGCTCCTCAGCTATTTGTCTTTTGCGGCAAGGAAATGCTGGTGTCCGGGTTCAGATCTCCCCGCGGGTCGATCAGATAGCCGGCGGGGAAGAAGACCGATGTCGCGGCGTCCGTCGTGTCCAGACACAGCAGGTGGTTGTTGTCGCCATCATTCAGGTCCGCGAGCGCAAACGGCGTGATCTCGGCCGTCGCTCCGCGTGTCCGGAAAGTCGTGACCTTGTAAAGCTGGCGCTCTTTATCGTCGGCGGAGTCGCGGCCGCCCGGCTTGGTGACGCCGCCACTCCAAGTGACGCGGACAGCCTGTTGGGTGCCAACCGGACAGCGGCTGCCGCCGCCCCAGGGCAGCCTGGTTGCTTGTTTGCCAAGCTCCCACTGCGCTTCCGGGACAATTTCCGCCCAGACCATGGTCGGACCGGCCTCGAGCGGCGTAACGGCGACGCTTGCACCCTTGAAGTTCACGCTGCCATCCAGCGAGAGCACGTTGCCTATGATTGCGACCTTCACAGGCTGGTCCTGCGCGCTGCCGAACTCGCCGGCGAGCAGAGCAGTGCGAAGTTCGCCTGGATCGTCCGCGGGCGCCAGTGTCAGACAGATGATGGAACCCACTGCCCCGGAGGCCGTCGTGATCCGGAAGTCGCCCGGCTCCAACGTGGTGATATCCACCTCATGGGAGAAGATCACCGGCATGCCGTCCGCGCCGCCCCCGCCCTCACAAGCCACTCGGTCGGTCGACCGCTTCGGAAGACTGTTGTCCAACCTCCGTCGAGGTTGTGTCGGTCTGGGCGTAGGTGTCCAGGGTGCGCTCGTATTGAGCCATAGCCCATGCAAGGCTCAGGCTCTGGCAGCCCGAGAGCAGGGCTGAGCCTGCGAGTGCGGCTGCGGCAACCCCGCACATTCTTCTTGCACTCGTTCCCATCCTAACGCCTGCTCGGATCGTTGAAGCCGCGCCGCCACGAGACCATCTGGCCTAGCCGACCATGTTCGCGAGGCGCTGAGTGATGATCCGCTCAGCATCTGCGACGATCCTCCGCACCAGGACAGCGCAGGTCGGCAAGTCGTCGACGAAGGCGCCCGACATGCCAACAGTCACCATGCCGGCGTCGATGTCCCCCGTGGTCCAGGCTTTTTCCTGATTGGTTCCGGAGACAAACTCATGGACCTGATCGAAACCGCCGCCGGCCGCTTCGATCTCGGCGACCTTCAGCGCCACCGAATTCTTGTAAACGCGCGCGGTGTTGCGATAGCTGCGGAAGATGATCTGGGTCTGGTTCTCATCCATCTCCACGATCTTCTGCTTGATGCCATCATGGATTGGCGCTTCCTGCGTGGCCATGAACCGGGTGCCCATGTTCACGCCGTCGCAACCGAGCGCCAGCGCTGCGGCGAGCCCGCGCCCGTCAGCGATGCCACCTGAGGCGACGACCGGAATCTGAAGGGCTTGTGCCGCAGCCGGGAACAGGACGAGCCCGCCCACATCCTGCTCGCCTGGGTGGCCGGCGCATTCAAAGCCATCGATGCTGACCACATCGACCCCCAGCCGTTCGGCTGCCAGCGCGTGGCGCACAGCCACGCATTTGTGGATCACCTTGATGCCAGCCGCCTTGAACCGCGCCATAAAGGGCTCTGGGCTGCGCCCGGCCGTCTCGACGATCTTCACGCCGCTTCTGGTGATGACTTCGACGTATTGGTCATAGTCAATCTTGGTGGCCACGACCCCGACCGTCAGGTTCACGGCGAAGGGCTTGTCCGTGAGAGATTTGCAACGATCGATCTCGTCATGGAGTCCCTCGGGCGTCTTCTGCGTCAGCGCTGTCATGATGCCAAGCGCGCCGGCATTGGAAACGGCCGCGGCGAGGTCAGCCGTCCCCACGCGCATCATGCCGCCACAAATGATCGGAGCTTCAATGCCGAGCAATTCGGTCAGCCTGGTTTTCATGTTGCTTCCTCCGAAATCTGTGTCTCAGGTCGCCGCCTGATCACGCCCAAGACTTGGTGACGTGCTGACGGGCCCGATCAGCAGTTCCGCCAGCTTCCTTCGATGGTGCACCCCGTCCCCAAGAAGCGCCTGGTTGTGCAGGTTTCGCTTGAAGTAGATGTGCAGCCCGTACTCCCAGGTAAACCCAATTCCACCATGCAGCTGGATCGCCCGATCCGAGATGAAGGCAGCGGCGTCGGAAGCGGCGCTTTTAGCCATGTGGGCGGCGGCCTCTGCATTGCCTGACCCGGCGACGAACTCTGCAGCGGCGTAGTAGAGCAGCGAGCGCGCACGGTCGATTTCGACCATTGCGTCAACCAGTGGATGCTTCACCGCCTGGAAAAAGCCAATCGGTCGGTCAAACTGAATCCGCGCTTGCGCGTACTCCACCGTGGTCTGGAGCAGCCGCTCGCTGGCCCCGCAGAGGTCAGCTGAAACAAGGGTCAGCAAGGCCGGCCAGGCTGCCCGCAATGCCGGGGCAGCGTCACGGGACACAATCGATCCGGGGCCTACGTGAACGCCATGGAAATGCGCGCTCGCCTGGTCGCGCGTAAGGTCGTGAATGCAGTCGGCTTCCAGGGTCAGACCAGCGGCATCAGCCTCGACGACCCACAAGACGAGTTGATCACCGAGCCGGGCGCTCCCGATCAGGAAGTCCGCCTTGAAGGCGTCCTGTACGAACCGCGCTTCTCCGTGCAGGACCAGATCATCGGCCTGTTCACTCGCGATGAGCGGCGCGTCCTCGGGCTCCCAACTGCCCCGATCGTTCGTGATCGCAAGGCTCGCCGCCGCCCCGCCGGCAATACGTGCGAGAAGCTGGCGGGCGACGTCGCCGCCCGCCGCGGCCAGCACCAGACTGGCCATCAGGGTTGGGATCAGCGGCGACGGCAGCGCATGGCGGCCCACTTCTTCGACCATTCCGGCGATACCGACAAGCGAGACTGCCGACCCGCCCTCGGCTTCGCCAACTGCAAGCCCTGTCCAGCCGAGCTCGACAATCTCTGCCCAGAGCTGCTTGTCCCAAGGCGCTCGTTCACCCCTGTCGTAGGTTGGCTCAGGCGATTCGGCGACAAGCCTCCGAAGCCTCTCCATCGGCAAACGCTCTGCCAGCATCCTGCGGGCCGTGTCCCGCATCATTGCTTCGTCTTCGCCAAAGCCGAAGTCCTGCGGCGCGGGTCTCGTCGTGGCCATGCCAGAACTCCTATTTCGACTTCGGCAGGCCGAGCACGCGCTCGCCCAGGATGTTGCGCTGGATCTCGTTGGTCCCCGCGGCGATCGTGCTGCCATAGGAGTTGAGATAGGCCAGCGGCCAGTGGCCTGCGTCCGGTGCCCGCGGGTCGCGCTTGTAGAGCGTCGAGTGGGCGCCTGCGATCTCGACGCCAAGCCGGGCGTTGTCCTGGTGGAACTCGCTCCTTGAGAGCTTCTGCTGCAGCGGCAATCGCATGGGGTGATCGCAAAGCGCCGGAACACGGGCCCGCCGGGCGTTCTGGCGCATGCCCTCGGCCACGATGGCGCGTTGCATGATTGCGTCGCGGGTGATCGATTCATCGGCTGCCAGGACGCCGCTGCGCCAAGTGCTGCGCGCTAAGGCGATCAGGTCCTGGATGGCACTTTCCTGACCGCCGCCACCGCTGCCCGCGCCTTCCGATGCGCCACGTTCGGACAGGAGTGTGGTCATCGCCACGGCCCAGCCCTTGCCGACATCATCGAGGCGATAGGCATCCGGGATCCTGACACCTTCAAAGAACACTTCGTTGAAGCCGGATTCACCGGTGATCTTCACGAGCGGCCGGACCACGACCCCCGGGTAATCCTTTATCGGACAAAGGAAATAGGTGAGCCCGTTGTATTTGTCGTCTTTGCTGGTGCGAGTGATCAGGATCATCCATTTGGCGAAATGGCCGAGACTGGTCCACACCTTGTGCCCATTGACGATCCACTCGTCGCCGTCGCGCACGGCGGAGGTTCGCTGGTTGGCGAGGTCCGATCCGGCGCCAGGTTCAGAAAACCCCTGGCACCAAATCTCGTCACCCGACAGGCACCCCGGAATGAACTTGCGTTTCTGCTCTTCTGTGCCGTGTTGGAGAATGGTTGGCGCGGCCATGCTGAGCCCGACGATATTGATCAGGAAGGGCACGCCCGCGCGGTTCATCTCCTGATTGGCGATTCGCTGGAAGCCGCTATTGCCGTGACCGCCGCATTCCTTGGGATAGTCGGCGCCAACCAAGCCGGCGTCATAGCACTTGCGCTGCCAGGCCTGCAGGTAGTCCCGCTGGCCGATCGTCATGACCTCGATGGGTGTGATCGGCAGACGTTCGGGCGGCGACGGCGGCGCGTTTTCCGTCAGCCAGCGGCGGGCATACTCGCGGAACTCACGTTGGTCTCGACTGAGGTCTGTTGAAGACACGGCGCGCTCCTGAGGTGGGACCACCAGCGCCAGTTCGCACGGTGACGTTCACGCTCTGAGAGCATCTTGCCATCGTCTCATCGCGACGAAGACAAACAAGTTTGCATTTGGCAAGGCCGGCTTCATGCTGCTCCGGACCTGCGAAGCCACGACTTCAACTTGCCCTTGTTAGGCACGAGGATTTGGCGATACCCGGACTGGACAAGCCCTGCGCTTTCCAGCTCGCGCATCGCCTTTCCAACCGCAACCTGCGAAACGCCAAGCAGTTCGGCAAGGTCGCGTTGAAGGCAAGCCACACCATTCGCCAGTTTGCCGCGCCCGGTATGGACGTAGATGACTTTGGCCAGCCGAGCGGTCACGTTCAGCGTTCTCGCATCATCGTACAACTCCAGGACAGCATTCAGTCGCGCCGTATTGCAATGCCAAAGAGCAATGGCCAGTTCAGGCTGACTACTCAACAAGGTCTCCAGCGAAACGGCGTCGATCACATCGATTTCGGTTCGCCCAAGAGCGTGAACATTCTGCGTGAAGGCTTGGCGCTGGAGGGCCACATCGCCGTAGTGGGCGCCCGGGCCAAGCGTGGCGAGCAGCTTGAAAGAGCCATCATGCTGGAACCGCCCAAAGCGCACCATGCCGGCTGCAACGATACATAGGCGCGCTTCGGAATCGCCGCGCATGTGCAAAGCCTGGCCATCTTCAAATCTTCTTCTCTGAGAACGTCGCCGCAATTCACCTTTGGCGGTCTCGGAGAGATAGTCACACAAGGGCTTGAGGCCAAAATCTAGCAGGTCCATGACAACCTCGGAGATTCGGAGACCCTTCGTGTCCGATGGGATGTGGCGTGCATCAATCCGCAAGGGCGTCGCACTGGTAGAGGGGCAGGGGGCGCGTTCAACAGCCTGTGACGGTAACGAAGTACCAAGATTGACCTGCGGAAGTTCAATCTGACTGGAAAAGGGAAGTGCTGGCGGAGACTACACGCACTGGGGTGGAGCGAGAGTGGGCTGAACTGTCCAGGCGTGTGTTCCAGATGCACGCCGTGGACCGCACGGACCGGATGCTGTTGGCCAAGGCCATGTCGCCGGATCGCTGCTTCGCCTGGTGCGCTGAGCTGCGCGCCGGCTGCGACTGCTGGGACATGAGGCGCGGCTCGTCGCCAGCCACATCGTCACTCGCTGCCGAACGGCTGGCAAGACCGGCAAGGGCGACGCCCGCGACGCCGCGGCAATCTGCAAGGCGGCCGGCCGACCGCACCTGCCTTCCGTGCCGGTGAAGACCCCCGCGCACGCGCCTTGATACAGACATTCGTCGCACATGACTGAACACAACCGCCCGGGAAGATCTTGCTCTGGTGCATCTCCGGATCACGCTCGCCTTGCTGGATCCTGGTCAAGCTGGGTGCGGCGATGATGGTCGCGTCCACGATGCTGCCCTTCGCCAATGTCCGGAAATGGCCGGCCGCCCACGAGCAAACGCTACCCAGCGGCTGCCGCGCCTCACATAGCTGTCATCGAAGTCTCAAAGTCAGGTGTGAGTGGCATGACGGCGTCGCCTTGGCCTTCGTCGGTCTTCAGCCCAACGGCCCATGTGACTGGTAGGGAGCGGCTGCGAACATGGTTCGTGATCGGCCCGGACAAGGGCTTCAGAAAGAGTCGCTGGCGGCGTTGTATTCGGTGCCGGCCGGTACGTCGAGGCTGCCGACGTAGTTGGCCCCTTCGTACTTGTGCACTTTGCCGGCTGCCGGCGTCTCGGTGCTGGTCTGACCGGGAAGCGTATCAACATGCTCGTCGTCACCCTGGCCCAGCACACCGGTGTTCGTGAAGCTGACGAAGCTGACCCGGTTCGGGTGCAGCCGCGTGCCGCCGTGCACGAAATCGCCGGTGCTGAAGGTGTAGATGAAGGGCTCCCAAAACTGCGGTGGGTTGGCCGGCGGAGGCTTCTGCTCGAGGCGGAAGGTCACGGCGCTGGCGATGCGCAGGTCATGAAACTGGTTGGCGAAGGAGCGGTAGCGCATGGCATCTGCGGGGTTCATCTCGATGCCGCTCTCGCAGGACATCAGCACGATGCGGGAGGCGCGCAGGGCGCGCCGATAGGTGTCGGGCAACTTGCGCCAACGCGCGTCGTTGTTGAGCAGCCGGATCGCCTTCACGATGGCCCGCACGTTGCGCCGGTGCGAGCGATGAAACATGAAGAGGATCTGGATCTTCACGACATCGACGAGTCGATCCTCGTCAAGACACTGCTCGGCAAACTCCAAGATGCGGCGGTGCGTGCGCGAGGCTGATGCGAGGGCTACCGCGCCGAGCAGGCCGCCGTTGCCGCCCGCCACCATCGCCGCTTCGGCGAAACCCTCGCCCCAGATGTCTAGCCTGTAGCCGGGATTGCCCATGAAGGGCGGCAGCACGAGCTTCGTGCCGGGGTCCCTGAGGTCAACCATGTCGGAGGAGCGCTCGATGATGACCAGGGTGTGCATGGCAGCCCTCCTCGGGCAGTGGTGCCCGCTTCGCCACGATACGCCGGTCAGGCGGCTGGCGCACTGCGATCGGAGCCCTGCTAGGGGATGCCCGCCGGCCACCTGTTCCAGTTAGCACCGGACCACGTGGCGGCAGGTCTACGGCGTCGAGATTGAGATCGCGTTGACCCGCCGTCGACCCAAACCCGTCGGTCGAGGTCCCAGATTGCTCGTCCAATAGCCGCCGCTGGTAGGGATGGACCCGTTTTTCGCTCTCGATCCGCCACCCAGTTGCGAACGTGGCCTAACGACGCCCGACCCGGCGCGCCTCACTCGTGCAGAAGGCAGCCGAAGCCGGCATAGTGCAGCCTGTGCCCGAAGGGAGGAAGCGATGATGCGACTGCTCGTCAATGGCAAGGCCCACGAACTCGACGTCGAACCCGAGATGCCGCTGCTGTGGGTGCTGCGCGACGAGCTTGGCATCACCGGGCCGAAGTTCGGCTGCGGCATGGCGCTGTGCGGCGCCTGCACGGTCCATGTCGGCGGCATTGCGATGCGCGCCTGCGTCACGCCGGTCGGCGCAGTCGCCGGTGAAGTCACGACGATCGAGGGCCTGGGCACTCCGCAGGCGCTGCACGCGGTGCAGGCGGCCTGGATTGAACACCAGGTGGCGCAGTGCGGCTACTGCCAATCGGGGCAGATCATGGCAGCGGCGGCCTTCCTGGCCGCTACCCCCGAGCCCATCGACGCACAGATCGACGCCGCCATGTCGGCCAACCTGTGCCGCTGCGGCACCTACCCGCGCATCCGGCAGGCGGTGAAGGCCGCCGCCGCCAAACTGAAAGGGGCTTGACGATGGCGCGCATCGCGAAGATCGCCCGGCGCACCTTCCTCGTCGGTGCCGCTGCCGTCGCCGGCGGTCTGGCCGTGGGCTATATCGCCTACCGGCGCGAGCCGAAGAATCCGCTGCTTGGCGAGCTCGGACAGGGCCAATCCGCGCTGAACCCCTATGTGCTGATCGACGTCGACGGTGTCACGCTGATCACTCCGCGCGCCGACCTCGGCCAGGGCGCGATCTCGGTGCAGGCCGCGCTGATTGCCGAAGAGCTGGATCTGGCCTGGGGCGGTTTCAAGACCGAATCCGGGCCACCGAGCACGGCCTACTACAACACCACGGTGGCGGCCGAGGGCTTTCCGATCGCCGCCACCAGCGACAGCTTCGGCGCGCGCGCCGGGCGCACGATGGGCGACGTCGCTGCCAAGTTCCTGGGCCTGCAGATTACCGGCGGCTCGTCGACCGTGCCAGACGCCTTCGACAAACTGCGCGTCGCCGGCGCGGTGGCGCGCCAGATGCTTGTGGCTGCCGCTGCGCAACAAAGCGGCGTGCCGCTCGCACACCTGAAGACGCAGGACGGCGCCGTGATCCTGCCCGACGGCACCAGGCTGCCGTACACCACGCTCGGCGCCGCCGCTGCCAAGCTGAACCCGCCGTCTGACGTGGCGCTGAAGCCGGCAGATCAGTGGCGGCTGCTAGGCAAGCCGATGCAACGGCTGGACATCGTGGCCAAGTCCACCGGCACGGCAATCTACGGCATCGACCTGCGGCTGCCCGGCATGGTCTACGCCACGGTGCGCGCCAACCCGCGCCTGGGCGGCGGCATCAAGGGCTTCGACGATGCGCAGGCCAGGCAAGCCAAAGGCGTGATCAAGGTGGTGGCGCTGCCCGACGGCTTCGGTGTCATCGCCGACAACACTTGGCGCGCCTTCCAGGCGGCGGCACGGGTCAAGCCCGAATGGGGAGCAGTGCCGTACCCGGCCACCACGCAGGCGCTGTTCGCCAGCGTGGCCGAATCCTTCACCGAGGAGCGCCGCGACAGCCGTCTGCGCGACGATGGCGACGTCGAGGCTGCGCTGCGCGCCGCAGGCAATGGCGTGCTGCAGGCCGAATACCGCGTGCCCTTCCTGGCGCACGCGCCGCTCGAACCGATGAACGCCACCGTGCTGCTGAAGGACGGGCGGCTGGACATCTGGACTGGCACGCAGATCCCGCGCTTCGTCGTCGCCGGCGTGGCGCGACTGACCGGGCTGGCCGAATCCGCGATCCACCTGCATGCGCAGATCAGCGGCGGCAGCTTCGGGCGCCGGCTCGAGGACGACTACGTTCGCCAGGCGGTGCAACTGGCGCAGGCGCACCCAGGCGTGCCGATCAAGATGACCTGGACGCGCGAGGAGGACATGACACACGACTTCCCGCGTCCGCTGGGCATGGCGCGCATGCGCGGTGCCACCGCAGGCGGCCGGGTGTCGGCCTACGACCTGTCGTTGTGCTACCCCTCGGTGACCGCGTCGCAGCTCGGGCGGCTCGGCCAGCCGGCGCTCGGACCGGACATGGCCATCGTCGCGGGCGCCTGGGACCAGCCCTTTGCCATCCCCAACTACCGCGTCAGCGGCTACCGCGCGCCGCCGGGCGTGCCGGTGAGTTCATGGCGCTCGGTCGGCGCCTCGGGCAACGGTTTCCTGCATGAGTGTTTCCTTGACGAGCTGATCGCGGCCGCCGACGCCGATGCGCTGGCAGAACGGCTGCGCTTGTGCACCCACGAGCCGTCGCGTCGCGTGCTGCAGGTCGTGGGCGAGATGTCCGGTTGGGGCCAGCCGCTGGCGCCCGGCAAGGACGGTAAGCGCGGCCGCGGCCTGGCCTACACCTTGTCCTTCGGCGTGCCGGTGGCCGAGGTGGTGGAGGTCACGGCCACGTCGAAGGGCATCCGCATCGACAAGGTCTTCGTTGCCTGCGAGGTCGGCAAGGTCATCGATCCGGTGAACCTGCAGGCGCAGGTCGAAGGCGGCGTCATCTGGGGTCTGGGCCATGCGGCCAACTGCGAACTGACCTATGACGACGGCATGGCGCAGCAGACCAACTTTCACGTCTACCAGGGATTGCGGCTGAACCAGACGCCACGCATCGAGGTGCGCGCGTTGCAGACCACGACCGAGGTCAGGGGCATTGGCGAGCCTCCGGTGCCTCCCGCCGCTCCAGCACTCGCCAACGCCATCTTCGCCGCCACAGGCCAGCGCATCCGCGAGCTGCCGCTGAGCAAGCACATCGAATTTGCGTGAGTTGCGCGGCTGCCTGCATGAAGCAATTCGATGGCGGCTTCGTGCCGCTGAAAGCGAAAGGCTGATTGGCGCTCACCGACCCTAAAGAGCCATCCGCCGTCCCAATTTCGTTGCCCCAATGCAGCCGGTCGGATCCTCACTCGCACAATAGAACGAGCTCCGCGGCGACCTTGTAGGTGCTTTCGGCGTCGTAGACGATCTTCACTACCTCTGCTCGGCGACCCATATGTCTGGTGGCAGGCGCTGCCCGGCAATCCTCAGGCCTGAAGCGTCAGCAGATCGTTGGCCAGGACGACCTCGCCATCGAAGT
>JFJP01027321.1_pt1 | contig 14341 bp, 10 predicted proteins | sample 431651 | NCBI WGS metagenome assembly JFJP01 (sample SAMN02602958, study PRJNA72255) | Microbial mat metagenome, whole genome shotgun sequencing project. | biome: fresh water; feature: sink hole; material: water; isolation source: purple microbial (photo- and chemosynthetic) mats found in... | reverse complement strand
ATAATGAATAAATAATGAATAAATAATGAATAAATAATGAATAAATAATGAATAAATAATGAATAAATATGATTTTTTAGTTTAGAGATTATTTGATGAAAGAATTTATCTGAAATCAATTTATTTTATTTTTTTCTTTGCATAAACTTAAGAATCCTTTATTTTATCGTAATTTAAATCATTTTCAAATTTTCTTAAAAGAGTCAAAATAAAATTATTTGATAATGTAGCTCCTAAAATTTAAGTAAATATTAAAAGAAGAAAAAAAAAAAGATTGCTCAATAAACAATATATTAATCAATTTCAAGAATAAAAAAAAAGTCTAATATATTAATTAGAATGAATAATGAACATTGATAAATTAGATTAATAAAGATTTTTTCTGACATTAATTTTTTCCTTTATATCTCTATAGGTCACCTTGTTTTCCTCATATTTTTGTTCCAAACCCCCTTCTTTTGCATTAATTAATGAGAAATGGTTAGAAAATTGTGAGAAATCTCTATTTTTCTGATAGAAATTCGGCTGAATAAACGTAGATTTTCTATGTACTAAGTTCGAAACATCATTCAAGGATCCTTTTTTCTTCACAGAAAACTCCGTTTTTTCTTTATTGGGTTTATTTTCGAAGAAATTTCTTGCAGAAATCTTCATTTCTCTATAAACAGGACTCAGACATTTCAATTTCATATTGAGATTTTCTTTATCGAATTCAAAATGTTCACAATGTTTAAAATTTTCATAATTTTCATTGTTTTTATTATCATGTAATCCTAAATTTTCTTCATCTTTTTTCTTATCCACATAAATCTCCATCATATCTGTGATAAAACTATTGATATCATAGACATTTTCTTGATTTTTCTTCAAAAAATCTTCCGTTTTATGCATGAAATCCTGAAGATCTTCTTCGGTCATTTGTATTTGAGCAGCTTCTTCAAAATTTTGCTTCCTTTTTTCTTTTGAAGAATTCAAACGAATTCTACTATTAAGAATTTCTTCAGAATTTAAGATTTCTGAATCAACATCAAGGAATTTAAGATTTCGCATGTTTTTAAAATAATTCTTCATCGAAAACAAAGAAGATCCGTTGATGTTTGAACTAGAATTTGTTTCTTCATTGATCTCATTGAAGTTCTTTCTTAAAGGATTCTTGTGATTTAGGAAATTCTCGATATAATCTTCTTCTTTTTTCTTTTTTATTTGATTTTCTTTCATTTGTTTCTCTTTTATTTGATTTTCTTTAATTTTTTCCTCTTTTATTTGATTTTCTCTCATTTTTTTCTCTTTTATTTGATTTTCTCTAATTTTTTCCTCTTTTAATTGATTTTCTTTAGAATATTCGAAGTTTATTTGGTTTTCTTGATAATATTCTTCAAAATCTGCTTCGTTTTGAATCATTATTTGATTTTCAGACAAAGTTTTTTCTTTCAAAGCAAAAGGCATCGATAAATCTTTGATTGTTATCGCCAGATCTTTCATTTCTTTATTGGATTCTTCAAAAGAATTCCTTGAACTCATTCGAGAAAGCTTTTTTTCTTTGATTTTATCCAGTTTTCTCAAAGGATTTGGCACATCTTCACTATTGATCTTCTGTTGTATTTGAGTTTTTTCTATGAATTTCTGATAATTTTGTTCATTTTTTGAAGTTTTCAAAGGATTTTTTTCTTCTATTTGATTTTTTTCTTTGAATCTCTGATAATTCTGTTCGTTTTTTACAGGTTTTCCTGGTTTTCTTTCTTCCATTTTAGTTTTTTCCTTGAATTTCTGAAAATCCTCTTCATTTTTCACAGATTTTAGATGGTTTTTGTCTTCAGAAATAAGAATTTTCTTTAATTTTCTGAATTCTTCTTGAGGATTTTCTTCTTTTTCCTTTATAAACTCTTTATTTATAAAAAGAATTCTTTCTGATTGGTTTTCTACATCATTTCTATTGAATTTTTCAATAAAAACTGGTTGAAATGACGATTTAACGTTTAATTTATTCTTATATTCCTCTCGAACAGACGGCATCGTATCTAATTCATTAGAAGGGCAATAATTTTCGAAAATTTGCTCATTATTGGAAGATTTTAATCCGCTTTTCGAAGTGTTTTCTTTTGTAGAAACATAGTCTTTTATAAAACCTAAGAAAGAAAAAAAAAAATTTTAATGAAAAAAATGAAAAAAAAAATTTTTATTGAAAAAAAAAACAATGAATTTTTTTCAAAAAAAAATGAAAAAATTTAAAAACTTTTGAATTTTTTCTTGAAATTCAACTCATCTATGAAGATTTCTGTGTCGTTTTTGACCTTTTCGCAGTCATTCATCTTATTTATTATGGATATCCAATTGTTTTTCTCCTCGTTTGGTATCATATTGCATGAACTCTTGTAGGTTATTAGGCTGTTTCCTCTTAATTTTTTGGAAAGTTCCTCGTGATTTGAGTCTATTGAGGAGTAATAATTACAAGTATTCGATGTATAATTGCTCATTTGTATTGAAATTTCCAACTTTTTCTGATCAATTCGATATATTTTTCGTTTGAATTTTTGTTTTTTGGGGTATTTGCTGTATTTATTTAACGGTAGGGGCTTTAGCTACACAATAAGAGAAAATTTAGTTGAAATGTAAAGAATTTTACATTATTGATGTGAAGAGGGCATATTCCCATCTTAAAAGTGGATTTTTAATATTAATTTTCTGTTTAAAACTGAAAGTTTGTTATTTTTTTAAATTTCATAGTTAAATTTTTGAATTTTAACCAAAATTTTTGAATTGATTTGTTTTATAAAATCAATTCTTTTGAAAATATTTTAATTTTTTTTTCTTTTCTAAAAGTTTTATTTATTTTTAAAACCGATCATATTATTTTCAAAACCCCTGATTTAAAATCTTCATTTTTAATAACATTTTGATGGATTTATTCCAGAACAAAGAGCTTAACATTGAAAAAGAACTCATTCCCATAGAATTTCCCAAACGCTACATTCTAAAGAACTTCATTTATTTCTTCACAAATCTCATAGTTTCCTCACGTTTATTCAAATTTTCATCAAGAATTGACGTAAAATTTGTCAAAATTTTCTTAAAAACACTTAAAAAAAGACTGGAATTCAATTTTTGAACAATTTAACCCAGCCTATAATCTCTAAATATACTCAAATAGTTGATGATAAATTAGACTTTTTCCTTGATCGTGTTCAGCCTTTAACAGGCTTCTCCATCTCACAAATAAATGATTTGATTTTAATGTTAAGAACCAGGATTCGTAAATTAAAATGGGACCATACAGGCAATATCTTCAACCATTTGGTTTCGCAATGGCTGATACAAAACCTTCCAGTCCACGAGAAAATCTCATCATTTGAGACTTTTGTTCAATCCCTCGCTTTTTATAAGCCATTTAACATGACAATCCAAACTCATGAGCTTTATTTGATCAATTTCTATAAAGTAGCACTTTCTGTGTGGATTCAATTGAAAGAGCCTTCATTAGATGATGTACAATTAGCAGTATTAGAGATTGTTGCGAAAGCTATTAATTTGAATATGAAGCTAGAAAGAGAAATTTTCGCACAGGCTTTATATGATATACTTTTGGTTTTGATCAATAAGAAGAATGAAATTATAACAGAAGATAATTTCGTGAAATTAATGCGAAATTACCTTGGGATTCTATGGAAAGAACAACCAAGTTATTACAAAGCCTGTAGCGAATTTTATGAGTTCGCGAAACATTTTATTCTTATCGATTTTCCAAATAAAAAACACAGTCATTTGATGAATTTCCATGCCATTCTCCAAGGGAAAATCGCATATTTTAATGATCATATTCTGACAATCTTAGAAAAAGGAATCAATCATTTATATGTGAGGGTTGTTAATAAGAAGAAGGAACTCGATGATGATGAAATCTATGAATTAGAGCCAGATCTAAACGAAATGAATGGAGACAAAAATAAGATAAATATGGATTTTCAAAATTATTTATCACAATTAATCATTGCCAATAGCAATTTCACAAGAACAAAAGTCCTTTTGAGCAAATTCTACAAGATTTCTCAAGTTTTAGCGATAAAGTATTGGAATGAAATGAAGAAATATGAAATCATTGGGAAATTCGATGGGGTTTTTAAAAAAATGAGGATTTACGATGTTTTTAATTTTTCCTTTGAGAAAATTAAGTTTTTTCAATTCGAATTTCTTTTGCCGAAACTGGAAAAAGCTCAGATTTACATTATTTTTATAAAGGATTCAATATTGATAAAATTCGAAAATTGCAGGAATTTAGATAGAAAAACTATATTGAATTCTTTGAAGAATCAGATTAAATTTCTGAGAGAATCGATGCTGATTTTTTATGAAGGATTAATAGAAATGAAATTCAATAAATTCTCTTTAGAAACTATCTACCAAAAAATAAAAACAGATATTATCACGATTGATAAAGAGATTAATGAATGTAAAAAAAAAAATAATGAAAATATGAGCAAATCGATGATTTTATATAATAATACCATCAAATTCTTTCAAAAAAAAAAGGAGAGCAATTGTCTTTTGAAGAAAATTGCGAATCAAGAGAAGAATTTGGAGGAAATTTAAGAAGAAAGCAAAGAAGAATAAAATTTATTATTAAAATATAATAAAAGTTGGTTTGAGATTCCATAAATTACAAAGAATTTAATTTTTTAAAGTAAATAAAAAAACTGTTTAGAAAATTTATAATTTTTTTTAATAGTTATCAATAGAAATCCAAAATTGTGAATTCTTTAAATTTTTTTTTGTTATTAAAAAATTTTAAATTTTTCTTGTAAAATGTTATTTAATCTTATTCTTTTTTTTCTTCTTCCGCTTCTACATTCACAGATTTGTTATTCTCATCATTTTTTTTCTCTTCATTCTCATTTTTTTCAAGCTCTTTCATCTGAATCTTGAACTCTTTCTTAATGGTGTTATTTGCCCTTCCAACTCCAATCGGTGAGCTTCCCAACGAAAAATCATCAAATTCATTAACTTTTTTCGAAAAATCAAAGGCATTTTTTTGTTTCGAGTTCGGAATACTTGAAATTGGGCTTTTATCAGGACTGCTGACATTCTCGCTTTCTAGATTATTTGGACTTTCTTCAAGCTTTTTTTTTTTGCGTTCTTCTCTTAATCGATTAATTTTCTTTAATTGTTTCACAAAAATAAATATTGTGATCAAGGCAATACATATAGGCCCAACAATGATGATAATTGTCGCAATGAAAGCATCTCCTGAAGCAACATTGATCAGAGCTGAGAGACACATCTATAAATTGTTTTTTATTAAATGGAGATATTTTTTAAAATGAAAAAAAATTGTAATAAAAATTGATTAATGTGAGAGAAAAAATGAAAAAAAAAAAAATTTCTTAAAATATTTTTTTTCTAATTTACCCAGCCTGCAATGAGATAAGCTCCAACCTCTAAAGTATTATATCTTTTCACAAGGCAAGGCTTCATAATTTTGTCAACAAACGCCAATCCAAACAAAGCAATCGTCGAAATAGTCAGCTGAATGATTAAACCATTCCCCGACGGGAAAAAGCTTGCAGTCCCTTTAAAAAAATAAACTATAATCTTAAAAATTATTTATGTACCGCATATCAATAATTTGACTTGTGTTGAAATCACAATGAAAGTGGGATCATATTTTAGATCTAATGATTTATTTTGGAATTGGATATTCGGGAAAAGGAAGCTCGATAATGGGTAATACAAAAGGATTCCTAGTCCGGCCAAAAATACATAAATATAATGAGTTTCCTCATTGCAGTTCAAGGTAGAATCCTCATATAAAGTCCATGGTTTTACATCATAATTGCAAGAGAATGTATCAATGAATGATTTCATGATTATCATGTAAAAAGTGGCACTTGTTATGTTTATAAAAAGAGTGAAAAGGAAATCTTTATTGAATAATGATTTCTTGCCAGAAACCTTGAATAAAATAAAAATGAAAGATTAATCTGGTAGAAAATTCAAGATTTACTCCAAAAGTGCCTTTTTTTATTTTACTAACTGCTTTATAACCTATAAACCAATATATAACTGAAAGTCCAAAGGAAAACCAGAAGAAAAATTTGTATTTAGGCTGCATTTGTAAGAAATATGAAGAGAAAAAAAATGAAAATTCTGTACAAAATCGCTCTGAGGTATATTGTTATTCAGCGAATTCAAAACTGTGATCGCTCCTGGACTCAAATTCCAATTAATCTCCCCTCTCAAAGCAATTGAACCCATAGAATAAATCTCGAAAACCTAAAAAATATAAATCCCTTTCAAAACTTTTGAATTAATTCACAAATAAACAAATAAACAAATAAACAAATAAACAAATAAACAAATAAACAAATAAACAAATAAACAAATAAACAAATAAACAAACAAATAAACAAATAAACAAATAAACAAATAAACAAATAAAAATATATTACTTTTGAAATAACAGCCGTAAAATTAGTCCAACTATTTTGTAAAACCAAAGATTCTTCTCTTAATTTCTTCTTTAAATACTCTTCCTCAGCCAATGGAAAGAATTCTACCATAGAATGAACAATATCCTGCCAAGGAGGTGATTCCAAATGTGTATACGTTCTTTTTTTATTCGAAATGGCGATCAATGTATCCACCGCATAATGGAAATCAGCCTCATCAGGTTTTTCATCATCCTGTTCGTTCTCCAAATCTCCTCTTGTCTGTATCAAACAAAAACTTTGAAAGAAAAATGTGCAAAGTTCACTCAATTTGATACAAATCCAATATTTCAAGATTTTTCTTCTTTCCTTATTCTTTCTTTCTTTCTCCAACTTCTTTAATTTTTCTAATTCTTCTTGTTTCCTTCGCAATTCCGCTTGGAATTCTTCTTCATCTTTTCTCTTTTCTTCTTCTTCTTCAAGCTTCCTCTTTCTTATTTCCTCATCTAATCGTTTCTTTTCACTTTCTTCTGCCAAAACACGTTCAATTTCTAATTTTTTCAAATTATCAGCTTCGGCTTTTTTACGCTCTGATTCCGCTTCTTCTTTTTCGAGAAGAATCATGCCGCCCATTTGTTTCAAGAGCAATTCGTTCTCACGTTTCTTTTGTGATATTGCTTGGGCCTCGGAGGAGTCTTCGTTCAAACCGTAGAGGTTGAGGAGGAATAGGACGTATTCCCATTCGTGTGGATAGTGCAGTTGCATTTCTGGAATATTCCAAAGGACCAATGGGAAAATATAGTATCTAATTAAAAATATTAAGCAAAAAAATATTGCATTAAAAAATTTAAAAAAAAACCAAAAAATATCAAAATAGCAAAAAAAAAAAAAAACCTCAAAAGTTTATTATATGCATCTTCCTTTGAATCGTCTTGGAATTTCAACACAGCGATTCTCGCTAGAATTTCTTTGAAATTATATTCCAAAATCGGGCTGCAAAACTCATTGGTGTCCTTCGTGGTGAACTGCGTATACGTCAAATCAATCATAAAATCCGGGATTTCATCGCAAGGAATGATTTTTGCTAATCTCAATAGTTCTTTATAGCAGACAAAATCAATCCACGGCACAGTGACCCTTTGTCTATCTCCAAAAGCGAACATTTTGAACACAATCTTCAATAAATCCATTTGCATTTTTTCATTCACGCCCAAGTTTGCAGTAAAATCATAGAATTTCAAAGCATTCCAGATTCTAGGATCTAAATCTCTTGCCTTTAGATTTTTCAATAATTTTACTTCAGGATCTAGATCTTTTTTTCCAGCTTCTTCATTAGTTTTAATGAAATTGTTCACTAAAATATCATTAAATGCTTCTCCAAGTTCATCTTCTTTTTCTTTTTGTGGTTTATTACTCTTGCCATTATCATAAATATGATCATTTTCTTCAGAAGAACCCTGACTTAGTACTTCTTCTTCAATTTCTTTGATAATCTGAATATTTTCCATTTCTTCGTTGTTGTTAATTGCATTCACTTTGTCTGAGTTTTCTTGTTGTTGTGATAATTCTTGAATAGGACAACATGCATTTATAAGAGCTTGTAAACATTGATTTCTTTTGAGTTTCTTTTGACGTAATTCTTCTTCTAATTGCTCTTTTGTAGTGACTTGTCTATGTTTTAACTTCTTTAAATTGGCTTCAGAAATCAAAATCTTTGAAAATTCTGTTTGAGGATTGAATTTGCTGCTTTTCACATAGTAAATTGGCTTGGCTTTGCCCATGTTTTCCTCAGATTTGGTAGGACCTTTTGTCAGATAGTCTTCGTAGGCAAGACGAATCACATCGTAATCTGAACGAACATGCTGCTTTTTGAGCATTTTTATCACTTTTCCTGCGACGAATTTGAATTTCTTTTCGAATTCAATTCTTTTAAAGAATAAATTGCCTATTATCGCCAAAGTTCCAACACCTTTATATAAGAAAAGTACGTTTTTTTTTAGATAAAGAACTCTTTTAATAAATAACAATGAAAAAATTACCTAAGAATATAATCAAAGCTGCTACTCCCACAGTTATTTTATAAAGTTCTGCAATATCTTCTTCCATTCTTAGATTCACAACAGTGATTGGGATAATCGCCACAAACGGTAAAAACACAAAAAACCAGCAAAATATCGAGAGACCCGGGATGAGACTTTTTCCATATTCCTCATAATTTTTCTTAATTGAATAAAACATCATAAAAATCAAAAGAATCACAATATTTCCAATCAAAGCAGTCAACAATAAATACTTGGTATCATCATGATCTCTTTCAACAACAATGATCGGAATGAAGATAATGGGCATAACAACAAACCCGAAGATCAATATTCCCAATCGAACAAACCCTTGTCTTTGAACAAGACTGCTATGTTCTGATTGAAATTCTTTTTCAAATTGATCATTTAAAGAATGTGAATAAACTTTCTCTGGATTTACAACTGGCATTCTGATAATCAATGTAAGAAATATGAACAATAGACATACAACAATCACTAAGCCTGATAAAGAACCTTCTTGTGAAGGTTTTATATAATCAGGTTTATTGAAAATCCCGAAAATTAGAATAGTTATTGTGATAATAAAACCCACACCATTGCCGAAAAGCCCGAAATTCTGGCAATCTAATCTGAAATAATTCAATAATTCGAATTTCGGTTGTCTTGCGAACTCTTTTTTCGTTAATAGGTAAGATTGTCCAAATCTTCGCATAAACAAATAAAGTAAATAAATCGCGAGGATAAAGGAGCCAATGACTAAAAGCAAGATCATAGCAGCTCTTGCTGCTTCGCTGTTGAAAAAGCTATGAGCATTGATCAAAGGACTGAGAAAACCTAAAGGAACCACAAAGAATAAACAGAAAAAGGTTGTGACAAAGAAAAGGATTCTACGACCATGTTGGCTTATATATATGAGAAAAAGCCAGAAAATACTAATGCAAGGGGGTCCAAAGATCAAATAAGAAGTAAATGTTTCAAAATCTGAATCACTTTGTAAAGAATTCGCAATAGGAAGAGTTATACAAATAGGTAGAACTAATCCAAATATTGGGAAAAGAAAGAGCTTGTTCTTTAAATCGAGATTTGAACCGATTAAAGGAATTCCTATGAGAAATATGATTGGAATAACTAAAACTAACAAAGAACAACAAAGAAGGCCACTATTGTTCATTGGATAAAGGGGATCTGTGATATATTCGTTGGTTTCGTAGATTATGTAGAAAAGACAATAAATCGTTGTGCTGATCATCGCGCCGAAGGTCGAGAAACTAGCTATTGAGATCAAGAATCGTGAGAATCTCTTCAATATATTCTCGAAAATAAGCACACTTTTCCTGTATAAATTACGATTTTCTTCTTGTTTTTCTATTAGTTTTTCTGAAACATCTAAAAAATCTCCAAAAGATTTCTTTGGCATAATTGTTAATTTTTTAAGACTATTTTCGTGAGGAACCAGTGTTTTTTTCCTGTATTTTTTGACGATTGGTACTATGAACCTTATATGCAAATACACCCAATTTATACAAATGAAAATCACCCATGGGACACAAAGAGTAGCCACATAATTGTGATACCATCGGATGTTGATGATCTTCGATATGGCGATTTGATAAACTGTGATCCCTATGAATATGCTAGCACCAAATACGAACCAGAATATTAATAGCAGGATTTTTTTCGTTTCTGAGCAATTGCGTCTTTTTATAAAATAAAAGAATTTTAATTTATTGAATTTTAATTATAATGATTTTTTTACTTGATATCTTCTTTCACAAAATAGACGAGTAGCCAAAAGAGGTAAATACTTGCAAAGAAGATTTCTGGAATATATTGATCTGCAGGAAGATTATCAATTGATTTGAATACAAAGAAATTCTTTTTTAAAACAAAGTAAAAATCATTTTAAAATAAAATTATTTACCATTGATAAAGTCAATAAAAGGATTAAGCATGGGAGAAATTGAATGAAAAATAGCAAAACAATGATAAAGTAATACCGTATTTGTATAAAGCTTTTAATAAAATTTTATAAATTCCTTCAATCATTTTGATTTTTTTAAAATTAAAATTAAATGTTTCTTACAAAACTCCATAATAAGTAATGATGAATGAAGCTTTTAAAAGGTTTGCAGCCATGTATTTTTTCAGTGGATGAATCGTTCTCGATCGTGTTTTATATTCTGCATCATTTGTTCCAAGAATGTAGCCAATCATCGCAATAGAAAAAAAAAATGCGATCACAAAGCTGTATTTTGATATATAAATTCTTCCTTTGAAGCAAGTGCAGAATTTCGCAAAAATTTTATCAATAACTTTTCAAAAATAAGAAGAAATAAGAAAAAAATCAAATGAATTTACCTAGATTAATAAATAAATATTTCAGATATATTCTTCGGAGAATCTCATTAAATAGAAACAATCGATGATAAACCTTTTTGAAACTCTGAATATTGTTCTCTTTTTCGAAGTTTTTCGCATTCTTGAGCATTCCTGATTTTATTTCCTCATCAATTTTTTTCTCATACCCAAGCATTTCTTCGTCATTCTTCTTCAATTCTTCATCTCCATCTCTTTTCTCATTTTCTTCTTTCAACATACTTTCAATCAAAGCCATTCTTTCTTCTTCCATTTTCTTTTGCCATTTTTTCAAAGGACTGCTTTTGTTTGGAGTTTTCAATAAATTTGATTTCGCACTCATTATCTCTGGTGACTCTTTCTCAATTAAAGGACCACCACTTGAAGGTCTACTTTCATTTTTATCTTTTTCATTCTCATTTGCTTTAATTATATAGCTTTCTAATGCTTCTAATTGCGGACTTTGCATCATAAACCCTGAAGCTTTCAATGTGTTAATTTGTGGATTGTACTTGATCATAGCTGAACCTTTCAATTGTGCACTTTCTGAATTATTGACCCTATTTCCTAATTCTAAATCCATAAAAGAGCTTTTATTTTCATGGGAAATCATTGGAAGAGGTTTTATTGTTGGACTTTCATTATTTGAATTTAGCTCAATACTATCTTCGAAATGATGGGAAAAAACCTTTGGCAAAGCTGTTCCTGGAAGGTTTATTTGAGGAGATTGCATTGCAAATTGCGATAACCCTAATGAAAGAGATTTATCATCGATTTTTAGATTGAGGATATGTTTTAATGGATTCTCGGGACTTACAATGGATGCGGTCAGGCCTTTTTGTTGAGGAAGACTGCCAGACATGTTCTCAAAAAAAAGACTGTTGTTGCTATCATGGGGTTTTGGGAGTGGGACCGGTTTGTTGGGATCCGAGTTGTGGAAAAGGTTTGGTGAAATCACGGAGGAAATCATTTAGTATTTGAAATATTTAAAATATAACATTTTTTTTGATAGTGAAATAATTATTATTATTTTTTTTAAATGTTTTAAAGATTTTAAAGAAATGGCGTTATTGATTAATAAAATGAGATGAATCAACTTGGCGAAATGAAATTTGAAAATTAAAAAAATCATCTTTGTCTGTAAAGAAAAAAAAAAGGAAATTAATTTTACAATTGCAAATAAATTTAGAAAACGTTTGTACCTATAGAAAAATGAATAATTTATTAATTAATCTTCGATTTTTTTGAAATTATGCTTTCATAAATTATTTATTTTTTTAGTTTAAAATTTCAATTTTTTCTTTAATAATATTGTTTTTTTTTTCCTTGTTGACCTTTAAAAAGTCTTGAATCCTAACTCGGTCAATCTCTTGAAGGCAGCTGCGAAATCCTTAAAAAATGTTTGTTCATCCTTCTTATAAAGTTCAGCCCATTTTCTGAACTCAGGATCATCTCTTATTTCTAAATCAGTGGGTAGCATCATCAATCTTCCCTTTGGGTCTTCATATTGTTTTGGTCCAGACCATTTTTTTTCAGTCCATTTATTATCTAAAAGCTCTTTAAAGAACAGATTAGTAAAGCTCATAGGTGCATTGGTCCAAGGGCCTTCATACCCAGATCTATCCTTATGGCATTTGCCAATAGCGTGTCCTCCACCAACTAAAGCAACTATTTCTCTATCATTGAAGCCCATTCTATAAAACACATCTCTTATGTGTTTTCTATCTTTAGAAGCATCTGGTAAACGACCATTTGGAGGACATTTTTTCTCATCTTTTGCATCAACTCTTCCTGGAGTAAACTCAATAACTGGACCTCCCATCTCTTCAATTGCAACATAAGAAGCTAAAATCCAGAGATCTGCATAAGTGATTTCAGGAAATTTCTTCTTGACACTTTCTAAAAACGTTTGGGCTTTAACTAAACCTGCATTAGCTCCATCACATAATTCTGGTTTAAATCTCATTGTTGCTCCATTTGAACCACCGGTTTTATCGGCTTTGTTATATGTTCCTGATGTGTGCCAACCTAAACGAACTAAGACTGGACCTATGGTGCCGAAATCATAGTTTGGTTGAATTAGGATGTTCTTGATTTCCTCTCTGATTTTATTGTAATTTGGAGCTGCACAAGAATAGTATTTGGAGAACAAATTTTGAGGTTGGTTGTAATAGGAGAAGAAACAGAAAGCTGAGGTTCCGAGGAAAAGCTTTGATTTTAGGAGGGATCTCATTGTGGAAAGTAAATATAAATCTTTAGCAATTAATAATTTTTTTGAATTTTTTTTGAGTAATTTTAGGAATTTTTGTGAATAGGATTTTTTTTTTCTTTCAATTTTCTTGCCTTTTTTTTTAACTTTTTACTCTAAATCTTTTTTTAATATGAAAATATTATTATTTCATTTTTTTTCAAATTTTATTATATTTTGTTCTTTAAAATGTCTTAAAGCCCAATTCAGTCAATTTCTTGTAAGCAGTAGTGAAATCCTTAAACAAGATTTTTTCATCGTTTTTATATATCTCAGCCCATTTCCTGAATTCAGGATCATCTCTTATTTCCAAATCAGTGGGCAGCATCATTAATTTCCCTTGTGGGTCTTCATATTGTTTGGGTCCATCCCATTTTTTCTCAGTCCATTTATTATCTAAAAGTTCTTTAAAGAACAAATTAGTAAAGTTCAAAGGCGCATTTGTCCAAGGTCCATCATATCCAGATCTATCCTTATGGCATCCTCCAATAGCATGTCCTCCACCAACCAAAGCCACTATTTCTTGATCATTGAATCCCATTCTATAAAAAACATCTCTTATGTGTTTTCTATCTTTAGAAGCATCTGGCAAACGACCATTTGCTGGGCATTTTTTCCCATCTTTTGCATCAATTCTGCCAGGTGTAAACTCAATTTTCGGACCTCCCATCTCTTCAATCGCTACATAAGAAGCTAAAACCCATAGATCTCCATAAGTGATTTCAGGGTATTTCTTCTTAATACTCTCTAAAAAGCCTTGGGCTTGTTCCAAACCTGCATTGGCTCCATCACATATTTCTGGCTTAAATCTCATGGTAGCTCCATTTGAACCACCTGTCTTATCAGCTTTGTTATATGTTCCAGAAGCGTGCCAGCCTAAACGAAACAAAACTGGACCAAGATGGCCAAAATCATAGTTAGGTTGAATGAGGATACTCTTTATCTCTTCACGAATTTTTGGATAATTAGGAGCTGTTTTGGAGAAGAAGTTTTGGGGTTGGTTGTAAAAGGAGAAAAAAGCAAAAGATTCGGAACGACCGAGGAAAAGTTTAGATTTTAGGAGGGATCTCATAGATTTTTTTGCTATTTTATGTTTTTTTTATTTAAATAAAAATTCTGGCTTATAAATCTTTTTAAGTAATAGTTTGAAATTTTTTTGAGAATGTTTGCTTTTATCATATTTTTTCAATGCCTTTTAATTTTTTGTCATTTTCAAAAAAAAGCTTTGATGGGTTTAAATAAAAGAATCAAAAATTCGCGTTCTCCTTTATAAAACT
>JFJP01011181.1_pt1 | contig 14342 bp, 11 predicted proteins | sample 431651 | NCBI WGS metagenome assembly JFJP01 (sample SAMN02602958, study PRJNA72255) | Microbial mat metagenome, whole genome shotgun sequencing project. | biome: fresh water; feature: sink hole; material: water; isolation source: purple microbial (photo- and chemosynthetic) mats found in... | reverse complement strand
CGAGCCGGTCGACCTGATGCCCACGCTGGACGCCGACGTGCCGACCATGCCGTTCGGCGGGCTCGAGGAAGTGGCCGTTTCGGCGGACGGCTCCACCGTCGTCTTCACGGCCAAGATCCTGCCCGGCAGCGAGAGCGCCTGGAGCACCGACCACGACCTGTACGCGGTGCCCACCGACGGTTCGGGCACGCTGCGCTGCCTGACCGAGTCCAACCAGGCCGTGGACACCGAGCCCGTGTTCACGCCCGACGGCCGCTCGCTGTGGTGGCTGGCGATGGATCGCCCCGGCTACGAGGCCGACCGCTACCACTTCGAGATCATGGAGTGGCCTTCGGGCACGCCCCGGCGCCTGGACATCACGTTCCCCACGACCGAACTGGACCGCCCTCTGGACCTGAGCCCGCACGGCCTGAAGTTCAGCGCCGACGGCAAGAGCGCCTGGTTCACCGCCGGCTGCCTGGGCCAGACCCCGGTGTTCCACCTGGACCTGAAGACGAACAAGGTCACGCGCCTGCTGGCCGCCGGCAACGTCACCGACGTGGGCGTGCTGAAGAAGGGGCTGCTGATCGGCATGCAGCACCTGAAGTCGCCGACCGAACTGTACACGCTGTCGGCGGACGGCAAGACGCTGAAGCCCATCACCGGCTTCAACGGCGCCAAGCTGGCCGAAACGAAGATGGGCGAGCCCGAGCAGTTCACGTTCAAGGGCTGGAACGACGAGACGGTCTTCGCCTACGTCGTCAAGCCCTGGGACTGGACGCCCGAAGCGGCTGCTTCCGGCCGCAAATGGCCGGTGGCCTTCCTGGTGCACGGCGGCCCGCAGGGCAGCTTCGGCAACGACTTCCACTACCGCTGGAATCCGCAGACCTACGTGGGCGCCGGGTTCACCACGGTGGCCGTCGACTTCCACGGCTCGACCGGCTACGGCCAGGCGTTCACCGATGCCATCAACAGCCACTGGGGCGACCGCCCGCTGGAAGACCTGGAAAAAGGCCTGGCCGCGGCGCTGGCCAAATACACGTGGATGGACGGCGGGCGCGTGGTCGCCGCCGGCGCCAGCTACGGCGGCTACATGATCAACTGGATGGCCGGCCAGCCGTTCGCCGACAAGTTCCGCGCGTTCGTCTGCCATGACGGCAACATCGACGAGCGCATGGCCTACTTCGACACCGAGGAGCTGTGGTTCCCCGAATGGGAGCACGGCGGCACGCCCTGGGCCGAGGGCAGCGACTACGGCAAGCACAACCCCGCCGATCAGGTGAAGAACTGGCACGTGCCCACGCTGGTGGTGCACGGCGGCAAGGACTACCGCGTGGTCGATACGCAGGGCCTGAGCACGTTCACGGCGCTGCGTCGCCAGGGCGTGCCGGCGCGGCTGCTGTATTTCCCGGACGAGAACCACTGGGTGCTCAAGCCCCAGAACTCGATCCAGTGGCACGAAGAGGTCATGGGCTGGCTGCAGCGCTGGACCAAGTAGGCAGCGACAAGTAGGTCCCGACAGCCTGCAACAACCGAACGGGAGCCCGTCATGATGCTGAAAGACCGCCTCGCCCTGATCACCGGCGCCAGCGCCGGCATCGGCGAAGCCTGCGCCGAGGTGTTCGCCCGCGAGGGCGCGCGCCTGATCCTGGCCGCCCGCCGCCGCGACCGCTTGACGTCGCTGGCGGCGCGCCTGGAGCGGGACCACGGCACGGCCTCGCTCCTGCTGGAGTTGGACGTGCGGGATCGCGAGTCGGTCGCAGCAGCCATCGGCGGGCTTCCCGACGGTTTTGGCGACATCGACGTCCTGATCAACAACGCCGGCCTGAGCCGCGGGCTGGACCGCCTGCAGGACGGCGACCATGTCGACTGGGACGAGATGATCGACACCAACGTCAAGGGCCTGCTGTGGGTCAGCCGCGCCGTGCTGCCGGGGATGGTGGCGCGCGACCGCGGCCACGTCGTCAACGTGGGCAGCGTGGCCGGCCACCAGGTCTACCAGGGCGGCAACGTGTACTGCGCCACCAAGTTCGCCGTCCGGGCCCTGACCCAGGGACTGCGGCTGGACCTGCTGGGCACGCGCGTGCGGTGTTCGACCGTGGACCCGGGCATGGTGCAGACCGAGTTCAGCGAGGTCCGCTTCCACGGCGACCGGGAGCGGGCCGCAAAGGTCTACCAGAACTTCCCGCCCCTGCAGCCGGCCGATGTGGCCGAGGCCATCCTGTTCTGCGCCACACGGCCGCCGCACGTGGTCGTGCAGGAGATCCTACTGATGCCCCAGGATCAGGGCGCCGTCTACGCTTCGCACCCGCGGGGCCTCGACGATTGATGGACCACGGTATGCGCCCGGCCCGGCGACGCCGGCCCCGACCCCGTCAATGGATTTTATACTAAAGCCGATAACGACCTGGCCGATCCCCATTCCCGTAACGCCACTGGACAACGCCGGTGCGAACGCCCCGCACGGCTGGAAGCAAGTGTCCGGCGCCCGCGCGAAAGGAATTGAGACATGGCTAATCGGAATCGCTTGGATCGCACCGGCTTCACGTTGATGGAGATCGTCATTGCCGTGGCCATCGTGGCCATCTTCGCCGCCGCCATCAGCCCGATGGTGTTCAAGCACCTCGAGGACGCGAAGCTGACGCGGGCCCAGAACGAGTCCGAGAGCCTCGCCACCGCCGTCCTCAGCTACTACAAGGACACCGGCGCCTGGCCCTACACCAATGCCGACGGCCCCACGGGCAATGAAGTGGCGCGCGTGATCAGCAGCGCGAACGTGCCGGCCGTGGCCGGCGCGGACGCCGGCACCAGCGCCGCCAGCTGGGGCACCCAGGGCACGGCCAAGCTCCTGGGCGACTACCTGTACTACAACAACCCGGACGACGACTCGTCGGCCACCGGCGCCAACGCGGACGAGGCCAGCGCCGACTGGCGCACCAACGGACGCGGCGCCTGGCGCGGGCCCTACGTGAGCGAGTACACGTTCGACGACCCCTGGGGCAACGCCTACGTGATGAACGTCAACTACGCGCCGGGCGGCAATTATTCGGGCACCGTGCGTCACAAGGTGTTCGTCCTGAGCGCCGGCCCCGACGGCCAGTGGCAGACCCCGTTCGCCGACGACACGGTCGAGGAGATTCTCGGCGACGACGTCGGCACCGTGGTGACGGTCCGCTGACCCCTGTTGCGACGGATTCGAAAAGAGGCGCCCGGTACTCCTGGAGAGTACCGGGCGCCTCAGTCTCGGCACGGGCGAGGTACCTAGCGTCGGACATCCATCGTGGTCCGGCCGTTGGCGGCCGCTTCCGCGACCCGGGTATCGTCCATGATGGTGGGCGTGAGCATCATCACCAGTTCCACGTTGTACTTCTCGTGGGTGACCCGCCCGAACAGCGCGCCCAGCACGGGCAGGTCCTTCAGGATGGGAACGCCGCTGCGCACGCTGCGCTCGCGCTCGGAGAGCAGGCCGGCGATCAGCATCGTCTGCCCGTCGCCGATCTTGCCCACCGTGTCCAGTTCACGCACGGACACCACCGGTGCCGTGTCCAGGTTCGGGCTGGTGACGACGCCGACGACATCGGAGATCGTCGGATGCACGTTCAGCGTCACCACGCGGTCGCGGCCCACCTGCGGGGTCACGTCCAGCACGACGCCGACCGGCACCCGCTGCGCGTAGTACGAAATGACCGCTTCGGTGGCCACGCCGTCGCTGACGATCGCCGGCTGAACCGACGCCAGGTAGTAGACGTCTTCGCGCACGATGCGAACGATCGCCTTCTGGTTGTTCAGCGTGGTCACCTGCGGACTGCTGACCGTATGCAGGTCGCCGGACACCGACAGGGCCTGGATGACGCCGTACAGGTGCTTGGTGTTCGCCACCATCTGCACGAAGCCGGAATCCAGCGACGGCGGCGTGCCCAGCGTGTTCTGGGAGAACTGCGCTTCGCCGTCCAGGAAGGTCTGCCAGTTGACGCCCATCTCGGTGTTCTCGTCCAGGACCACCTCCATGATGCGCACCTCGATGGCCACCTGGCGCTGCAACGACTCCTTCAGGCGCTCGAGCAGCTGTTCGACCCTCTGCACCCGGTCCCATTCGGCCGTCACCTGCACCAGGCTGGCCATGGGATTGACGACCAGACAGCGGCCATCCACGTCGGCATGGCTCAACGCCTGCTCCTGGGCGCCTTCGGCGGGAGCGGCGACCATCTGCGCCGTGGCCGGGAAAACGACCGTGCGCAGCGACTTCATGACTTCGGGCCAGATCGTCATGGTGGCCGTGCTGGTCACATGGGACTTGTTCTGGTTCTCGTCGCCGCCGGAGCCGCCCGAGTCGTCGTTGCGCGTGGCGGAAACCTGCAGCTCGCCGCGGCCCTCGCGCTGCGTCACCGGATAATCGAAGGTGAACCAGCGCGTGACCATGCCGCGCCGGTAGACCACCAGGGCGCCCTCCACGACTTCCCAGCCCAGGTCGATCGGGTCGCAGAGCGAGGCCAGGCAGCGGCTGATGGTGACGTTCTCCAGGTGGACGTTGACCTGGCCGTTGACGTCCGGCGCCAGCTGCAGCCCCAACCCGGCGTTTCCGGCCACGCTGCGGAGGATCTCGCGAACGTCGGCCCAGCCGTTGGTGACGATGGTCACCGGCGCCAGATCGCGATCCCAATCCGCGGACGCATCGGAGTCGGCCGGCTGCGCCGCCGCCGGGATCGCCCAGACCAGCAACGCCGCCGCAACGAGGCCCAGGATGCGGACCGCAATGCCGCCGCGCCCGTCATCACCGAGGATCGACCTGTTCATGCTCATTTCCTTTCACTATCGGCGTACTCGACCAGGCTGGTGCGCCCCGCCCGGTCTCCGGTCGCCACCCCGGTTACGAACACGTTGGCGCCTTCCCCGGCCGAGGCGACGCCCACCGGAAGGAACAGACTTCTCTCGCCGCTGAGCGACACGCCGCGCGCGTCGATGCGTTCGACGGTGTATTGCTGGACGAGGTCACCGACCCGGCACAAGCGGCCGTCGATGAGAGCCGCGGGCGCCCCGGCGCCCAGCATGACGGCCGTGCAGACGGGCCGGCCGGTGCGCGTGACGCGGACCGGTGTCCTGACACCAACGGCCGCGGGCGCGGACACCCGAGCGGCAGCGCCGGCCACGAAGGGATCACGCGACATCTCGGGTCGGGGCCCGGTCACGGGCGCGCCCAGGTCTCCTGCCGGATGTCCAGCCTGCCGCAGCACGTCTTCCAGATCCTGAGGCAGGGACGGATGGGCCTGCACCCGCACCTCGCTCGCCGTCCGGGCACGAACGCCGGAGCGCCGCGGCCCGAACGTGCGGACGTTGACCGCGATCAGAACGGCCAGTACCACCAGCACGCCGGCCACGACCGGCGGGCTGCTAAGATTCGGTCGTCGAGGCGACATAGACATCCAGCTCCAGTTCGACGTGGACCGCGCCTTTGGCGGGTTTGATTTCTAGATCGTGGACAGCCACCGCGCGCTCCAGCCGGCCAAGCCCGCCCAGGAACCCCGCGACCTCGGCGAAGTCGCCCTCGAAGCGCGCGCGCACGCGGTAGCCGCCCAGCGCCGCGGACGGCTCCGGATCGGTCACTCCCGGCGCCCCGGAGTTCAGTTCGTCGGCCCGCAGCTCGTGCAGTTCGAACCTGGTCACACCGCTCTCGTCCGCGACGCGGGCGAGATCCAGGAACAGGGCCTCGCAGTGTCGCTCGGACGGAAATAGCCTGTCCCAGACCGGCGTGACCGCTTCCTGTCGCGGGACCAGCGTGCGCTCGAGCCACAACCCGGCGACGGACCAGCGGTCCAGATCGGCCAGCTTGGCTTCGACCTGCCTCACTTCGCGGTGTTGCCGCAGCGCCGTTTGCCAGGCCGGCACCGCGCCCACGAACAGCGCGCCCAGCCACACCACGGCCACGCCGCCGATCACCACCGCGCGACCGCCGGGTCGGCTGCCTGCTTTGAGTTTCACGTCAGATCTCCTCCGTCACGACGGTCGGCTTCAGGCGCAGGTCGAGGCTGAACACGGTGCGCTCGCCACCCGCGCGGTTCTCGCCGGGCTTGATGTGCATGCGCTGCGGCTCGCCGTCGACCGCGACGAAGGCGGAAGCGCGCAGCGCCTCCAGGAAGGCGACGAACCCGGCCTGCGCTTCGGCGCCGCTGGCGGCCGCGCTCTCGCCTTCGATGTGGAGCACGAACGTTCCGGGTTCGTTCTCCCGCAGACGCAGCGACTTGAACACCACGCTGGGCGGCGTGACGAAGGCCACCTGCCGCATCACCGATTCCAGATCGGGGCGCGCCGCCGTGAACTGGGCGATGCGGCTCTCGCGCGCCATCAGGACGCGCTGCGACCGGTAGACCTCTTCGGCCTGTGCCGCGCGTGCCTGCGCCTCGTGCAGTCGTCCCTTGGCCTTGTCCAGGTATTCGCCCTGGATGCGCGCGGTCATCAGTCCACCGACCATCAGCAGCGGAACGGCCGCCGCACCCACGGCGCCGGCGCCGATCAGCGCCCGGCGACGCGAAGCCGCCGAAAATGCCCGGTGCATCGGCGTCGTCAACAGGTTGTAGGGCAGCCCCTCGCCGGCCAGCAGGGCCCCCGCCACGACCGGCAGATCGTCGGGGCGCGGGACCGCCGCGCCCCAGACGAACAGGCTCTCGATCTCCCAGTACAGGGCCGGCGCCAATCCCTGCTGCTGCAGTCGATCGACGACGCGCGGCGCCATTTCGTGGTCGCCGCAGACGATGATGCGCTCGACCTGCGGGGAATGCTCGGTCTGGCGCGCGAAGAAGATGGAACGCTCGATCTCGGTCGCCATGCGGCCCAGATACTCTTCCGGGTCGGCTCCGTTCGACAGGTCCTGCGGCAGGCGGCGCGTCAGCAGCACGCACTGACGCGTCGAGATGCACAGATACGACGCGTCCTGGCCGATGAAGACCAGATTCCAGGCCGCGTGCTGATCGCACTCGGGACCGTGGCGCCGGTAGAGCTGATCCAGCATCAGATGCGCCGGCAACATGAGGCCGGGACGAACACCCCATCGCGCGGCCTCGGCCAGATGCTCATCCACCACCGGCCGGGAGGCCTGCACGATGAAGACGTCCTGCAGCTTCGGGCCGTCGCCGCCGCCGACGCGTCGCGTGGCCCCGAGCACCTGGCTCCCGACCGTCCACGTCTCGGGCGCTCCGCCGTCGGCCCTGGCGACCAGACCCAGCGCCGCCCGTTCCAGGGCGCGTCCCTTGAGCGGAGGCAGAGCCATGACCGACGTGCGCGCTTCGGTGTCGTCCAGCAGCCAGGCCACGGTGCCGGCCTCACGCGCCAGGGCGCGTCCCAGACCGGACGATGGCGCGTCGCCGGCCGGCACGCGCTCGAACTGCGCCACCGTCCACCGGCCGCGTCCGTCGCGCCGCACTTCGACGGCCAGCCGGGCTTCGCCCTGGCGCAGGACACCGAATCCACGCTTGGTCTTCACGTCCGTTGCTCCCTCTCCGGGCCCGCCTGCCGTCGCCGGCCGGGATCATTCACCGAACTGTCAGTTCTTGCCGTTGCTGCCGGCGCCGTCGCCGCCGCCGTTTCCATTCCCGTTGCCGTTGTTGCCGTCGCCGTTGCCGTTGTTGCCGTCGCCGTTGCCGTCGCCGTCGCCGTTCCCATTCCCGTTCCCGTTTCCATTGCCGCTCCCGCCCCCGGTCCCCGGCCCCACGCCCACCGGCAGGTTGTCATCGGTGGTCTCCGCATCGCCGTCGGCCCCGGCGGAGAAGACCGCGCGCGAGGCGACGTTGATCTCGAAGTCGCGGCCCCAGCCGTCGGTGTCGAAGCCGCCGGCGAGACTCAGGGCGGCGCGGTCGGTGGCGCTCCAGTCGCCGCTGAGGGCCAGGCCCGTATCCAGGTTCAGCGCTGTCTGCACGATCTCCAGCTTGTACAGCGTCGTCTTGCGCGCCGGCGGCAGGCTGCTGACGTTCAGACTGACGTCGTCGTCGCCCCCGGTGTCGTTCGCCCGATCGGGGCCCCAGCTGCGGGCGATGAAGTCCGGCGGATTGGCCCCCGCGTCGTCCACCTGCACCACGTAGGCCCGTTGCCAGGGGTCGGTCAGCGCGTCGCCGTCGACGCCGGCGTCCAGGTACGCGTCCGTCAGCGCGGCCGTGGTCGTCGGGAATTCCGCGTGATCCTCGAAGTAGCGTCGCGCGGCGTCCGCGAGCGCGGCCAGTTCACGCTGGCAGTCCTCCAGCTTGTCGCGGTTGACGGGACCGGCCACCACCAGCGAGAGCAGATCATCGCCGTTGCCGGCGACCGTCCAGGTCCCGCCTGCCGCACCGAACGTCAGCGCGCGATCGATGCCGCCGCTGGCGATGATGACGTCCGCCGTGCCCGCGGGCACGGTGGTCGGGCCCAGATCGTAGACATAGGATTCGCCCCAGGCGTCGGTCGTCGTTTCGGCCAGCGGTTCGCCGCGGTCGCCGCCGACGTACGGCCCCTGCCAGCCGTCGGCGCCCGGGTCGGTCAGCAGCGCTCCCAATCCTTCGCTTTCGCCGGGGAAGCGGCCGGTGTCCTCGTAGAACTCGAGCAATCCCTGCTGGAGGGCCGCCAGCTCCCTGAGCGTGGCCTCCTCGCGGGCGCGCGTGATCTCCCGATAGGCCAGCGGCGTGATGGCCGCGGCCATGATGGCGACGATGGCCACCGCCACGATGATCTCCACCAGCGTGAAACCACCGCGCCGGAGCCGGCACGCTTCCGGTTGCGAATCGCGACTATCGTTCATCCGTCACCACCTAGTGCATTGCCGAACGGATCGACATGATCGGCATCAGCAGCGACAGCGCGGCCAGGCACACGATCGCGCCCAGCAGCACCAGCACCAGTCCCTCGAACACCGTGAAGGCTTTCTTCAGATCGCGCGGCAGTTCCTTGTCCAGATGCCGCGAAACCGTCAGCAGCACCGTATCCAGCGAGCCGGTCCGTTCGCCGACGGCGATCATGCGCTGCACCAGCGGGGGGAACGTGTCAGCCGCCGCAAAGGCCTCGGTGAGCGTCAGGCCGCTGGCCACCTGCGCGCGGATCATGCCCAGCTGCGCGGCCATCACCCGGTTGCCAACCACGCCGCGCAGCAGGTCCAGCAGCCGCAGCAGGTCGACGCCCGACGAGAAGATGACCGAGAACGACTTGGCGAATCGCGAAAGGGCCAGCTTGCTCATGAACGTGCCGACGACCGGCAGCTTCAGCAGCAGCCGGTCGCGCAGGTATCCGCCGCGCCGCGTGGCCAGCAGCAGCCGCAGCACCGCCGTCAGCGCCGCCCCGGCCGCGCCCAGCGCCCACCACCAGTGGCCGCAGAAGCGGCCCAGCGCCAGCATGGCCAGGGTCAGCTTCGGCAGTTCCATGCCCGAATCCGAGAACAGGCTTTCGAAGCGCGGCATCACGAACAGCACCATCAGCAGGAACAAGCCGATGACGCCGACCAGCAGCATCGCCGGGTAGATCATGGCCTGCACCGTCTGGCCGCGCAGGTCCTCCTGCCATTCCAGATAGGCCGTCAGTTCGTTGAAGGCGTTTTCCAGGCCGCCCGAATTCTGACCCGCCGACACCAGCGCCAGGTACACCGGCGAGAACACGTGCGGATGGCGGGCCAGGGCTTCGTCCAGCTGCGAACCGCTGGTGACGGCGGCCCGCAGGTCGGCCATCAGTTCGGCGAAGGGCCCGTCGCACTGGGCCTCGTAGTCGCGCAGCGCGGTGACCGCCGGCACGCCGGCGGTCAGGCAGGTGGCCATGTGCTGGGTGAACGATCGCAGGTGACGGCGCGCGGCGCGGCGGATCGGCGACCAGGAGCCGCCCAGCGACCCCATGGTCGGACGGCTGCCCAGCAGCACCAGGCCCTGCTCCAGCAGCATCGCCGCCAGCTGGTCGGCGGTGGCGGCGCGGCGCACGCCCGAGATGGTCGTGCCCTGGCCGGTCAACGCGCTGTAGCGGAACTCCCTCATGACACCACCCGCAGCACTTCGGACAGCGTCGTGCGGCCGTCACGGAATTTCGTGATCGCGTCCTCGCGCAGGAACGTCTGGCCGGCGTCGCGCGCCGCCTGCTCCAGTTCGGCGACGTCGCGCCGCTCGGCGATCATCTGCCGCAGCCGCGGATCGACGTTCAGGTACTCGAAGACCGCCATCCGGCCGCGGTAGCCGGTCTGCCGGCACAGCCCGCAGCCGCGACCCGCGCGCGGCTCGGCCCCGGCCAGGGAACTTTCGTCCAGGCCCAGCATCGCCAGCTGCGCGGGATCGGGCGCGGCCGGCTCGCCGCAGCCGTCGCAGACCTTGCGCACCAAGCCGTCGCAGACCTTGCGCACCAGGCGCTGGGCCACCACGGCCACCAGCGTGGCCGACAGCAGGAACGGCTCGACGCCCATGTCCAGCAGGCGCGGGATGGCCCCGGCGGCGCTGTTGGTGTGCAGCGTGCTGAAGACCAGATGCCCGGTCAGCGCGGCCCGGATGGCCAGCTGGGCCGTCTCCACGTCGCGGATCTCGCCGACCAGGAGGATGTCCGGATCCTGGCGCAGGATCGCCCGCAGACCCTTGGCGAAGGTGAAGCCCTTGGCCGTATTGACCTGCGTCGACCGGGTCTTCCAGCGTGATGATCTTCGTGTCCGGCCGGTTCAGGAACGTGAGAGCCGAATAGAGCGTGGTCGTCTTTCCCGAGCCCGTGGGCCCGGTCACCAGGATGATGCCGTTGGGCCGCGTGATGTCGCGCTTGAACGTCTCGAGCATCGGCGCCGGCATCTTCAGGCGGTCCAGGCCGACGATCAGCGCCTCCTTGTCCAGGATGCGGCAGACGATGGTCTCGCCGTGCACGGTCGGGAACGTGGACACGCGCATGTCCACTTTCTTGCGTCCGGCGTCGAACACGATGCGGCCGTCCTGCGGCACGCGGTTCTCGGAGATGTTCATCTCGGCCATGATCTTCACGCGCGTGACGACGATCGGCAGCAGTTCGTGGGGAAGCACCGCGCCCTGCACCAGACGCCCGTCGATGCGGTAGCGGCAGCGCAGCACCTTTTCCTCGGGCTCGATGTGGATGTCGGTGGCGCCCTCGCTGACGCCCTGGCGCAGCAGAGCGTCGACCAGCCGGATGTAGGGGGAATCGTGCTGGCCCAGGTTGCCCCCGGCCTCCAGCGTGCGGCGCGCCGCCTCGACCAGTTGCGGAATGTCGTCGCCCCCGCCGCTCTGCCCTCCGAAATGGCGCAGCGTCGCGTCCTTGATCTCGCTCTCGGGCGCGTGCACGACTTCGATGTACTTGCCGGTCAACCGACCCAGTTCGTCGGTGGTTGCCAGATCCAGCGGATTGGCCATCGCCACCTGCAGCGTGCTTCCCCGCAGCCGCAACGGCAGCAGCGACCGCGCTTCGGCGAACTCGCGTTCGACCAGGTGAAGCACGGCGCGGTCGATCTCCAGACGCGTCAGATCCACGCACTCGACACCGGCCTGGCTGGCCAGCACCCGCGAAATCTCGCGTTCCGAGCAGATACCCAGACGCTGCAGCGTGGCGCCGAGCTTTTCCCCGGTCTGCTTCTGTTCGCGCAGCGCCAGATCCAGCTTCTCGGGGGTCAAGGTCCCCGATTCGATCAGGATCTGCCCCAAGCGCTTGGTTTTTACCTGGGACATACCCCCTCCTTGGGCGAAGCTCCGCCGATCTTGATCCGACCCGCTGCCACGCAAGAGGCGTTCCCTGTTCGTTTGTGGGTTTAGGAGACGGCGTGTGGCTCCGGGTCGGAACCGCGGCGGGCTCGCATTCGCCATATTTTGTTTATTCGCAAACGATTACGAAATTCGTCGACGCCAGCCCATACATAAAGATTGTTCGTAGTCAGCCATCGCAAACCAAACGCCGCCAGAGCCCGCGGCGGCCAGAAGCAAACCGGGCGGGACAGGAACTGACCAATGGGCCGGGCACAAAAAAAGCCGGCGGACCCGATCAAAGGTCCGCCGGCCGTGCAGGCAGCGGCTACAGGGCCGCTTCGATCTCGAGGATCTCCCAGGTGCGCTTGGCGCCGTCTTCACCGTAGGTCACCGTCTCGCCGACCCGCGCGCCCATGAACGCCTGCGCCAGCGGCGCCTGGTAGTTCAGGACGCGGTTCTCGACGTCGGTGTCCCAGGGGCCCAGGAAGGTGTAGATCTCCTCGGCTCCGGTCTCCAGCTGACGCGCCGTCACGCGCGTGCCCACGTTCACGAAGCCCGTGGTGCCCATGTCCAGGTTGATGACCCGGGCCGTGGACAACTCGCTTTCCAGTCGCGTGGCGCGGCTGGCGAGCTGGTCGCGCTTCTCCAGCGCGGCGGTGTACTCGGAGTTCTCGCTCAGGTCGCCGTGCGATGCGGCTTCGCCGATCTGGCGCGCCACTTCGGGGATTTCGACCTGGACGATGAAGTTGAACGCCGCTTCGGTGCGGCGCATTCCGTCTTCGGTCGTGTAGATGACCGCGCCGTCCTGCCACTCGCGCGTGGCCTCGATGAAGATGTCGGCGTAGCGCGCGCGCAGGTAGCCCAGCAGCTGGGTCCTCTGCGCCGGGCTCAGGCCGGCATTGTCCTCGATGACGCGTTTGAGGCGCAGGGCGCCCGCACGATCGGCCTCTTCCAGGAGCGCCAGCAGCGGCCGGTTGTTCTGCACCGCGAACGACGTGCGGGCGTTCTCCAGCATCTTCAGGTGCTTCTCTTCGCCCGACATGCCGTACAGGCGGCCGCTGCCGTCCAGCAGCGCGAACATCGCGTCGGCCACCTTCGCGGCGGGCAGGCCCGACTGCGTGGCCAGGAACGCAGCGGCGTGGTTGCCCGAATGCATCGAGCGCCACGCCCAGCACAGCAGTTCCGGGCTGGCGGTGGGCTTCTCCATGGCCTGGCGCAGGGCCGAAGCCAGCACGTCCAGCTGGTTGGCTTCCAGCAGCGCGCGCGTGATGGTGTCGCACAGGCGCCGGCCGGTGCGCATCAGCACCGAGGCCCACACGGCGCCCCAGGTGTCCGGCATGGCCTCGCGGAGGTAGTTGAGGACCCGCATGAGCAGGTTCTCGGGCAGTTCCTGGCAGAGATGGCCCGGGTCGCCGATGCGTTCGAGCACCTGCTTCGCGGCCCGCGGGTTGGGTGTGGCCACGGCCACGCCGCGCGCGGCGATCTCGGAGTGCAGCGCCAGTCCGGCCAGCGCCATGGCGGGATTGACCGCCAGCGACGTCATGGCCAGCTTCGCCACGCCGTTGCCCAGGTACACCATCAGCGCGTCGTCGACGGCTGCGGTTTCGCCGCTGCGCTCGCCGCGGTTCAGCTCGTCGAGCAGGCCCAGCACCTTCTGCAGTTTTTCCTGGGTCGTCTTGGCGAAGTCGAACTCGCGCCGCATGCGGTCTTCGAAGCGATCGGCCTGACGCAGCAGCTTGAAGCTGGGCTGCGAGCCGTCGGACATGCCGATCATGGGGTCGCGCTTGAGCGCCGGCTTGGCGGTGTTCCACCAGTCCTTCCAGCCCTTCTCGTCGAGGAGCTGGACCAGGTGACCCTTCAGGTCCTTGTACATGACGCGGCCCTCGCGGCTGGACCGCAGCGCCAGCTTCACGAAGGCGGCGGGATCGCTCGCGGCCAGTTCGCGCAGCTTTCCCGGCACGTAGAGCAGCATGGCGCCGAAATCGTCGGCCGGCCGCGGCGAGAGCTTCAGCACGCTCTCGGGGCCGTACTCGGCGCGGCGATCCTGGAAGATCAGCGTCAGCTGACCGGTGCGCGATTCGACCTTCTCGACCATGCCCGGCACCAGGAACGAACGATCCAGAGCGAACGCACCCGGCTGCAGCCGCACGTAGAGATCGACCAGCACCAGCGCCGCATCCAGTTTGGGCTCGCGGTCCAGCAGCAGGTCCAGCAGATCCGGCAGGGCCTCGAACGCAGGGTACTGGCTCTGGTAGAGCCGGCGCGCCAGCTTGCTCAGGCCGGCGGCGTTGGGCTGCTGCGAGGCGGCCTCGCGCACCGCGGTCAGTGCCGTTTCGGTGCCCTTCTTCGTCTCGACCCATTCAACCAGGGTGATGAGCATGCGCTCGGCGCGGGTGGGAGCGTTCTGGCGGCCGACCTGTCCGGCGATGGGGATCAATTCGCGCCAGGTGTAGTCGCCGCCGGACAGGGCGTCCGGCCACAGCCCTTCGAGCTTGTCGAAGTCCCGGGCGTTGGCCAGCTTGCCCAGCTTGATCAGGGATGGTCCCGCGGTCACGTCTTCGCTCATTCTCCGCCTCTGGGTTGGTTCCGCGAAAAAGGCTAGCGGCCCAAAATAGTCGATGGAAGGCGTCTGCGAAAGGTCGGTGCTTGAAAGGTGTGGCTGGGAGGGTGGCGGGGCAGTCCTCGCGCCTTCGGCGCTGCGGTCGA
>JFJP01039150.1_pt1 | contig 14344 bp, 21 predicted proteins | sample 431651 | NCBI WGS metagenome assembly JFJP01 (sample SAMN02602958, study PRJNA72255) | Microbial mat metagenome, whole genome shotgun sequencing project. | biome: fresh water; feature: sink hole; material: water; isolation source: purple microbial (photo- and chemosynthetic) mats found in... | reverse complement strand
TCCAGGGTTTCTGCGGGAGTAGCTCAGTTGGTAGAGCGATACCTTGCCAAGGTATAGGTCGAGAGTTCGAGACTCTTCTCCCGCTCCAGATAAAAAAAGGGAAAGTGCACAAGCGCTTTCCCTTTTTCCCTTTTCGGGGCAGGTATAATCAGCCTGCTTCAGCCTGGATGGTGAAATAGGTAGACACAAGAGACTTAAAATCCATTGACGGTGTATAGTTCTCAACGAGTTACAACGGTTTGCGTAAATTGTGCGTAAATTATTTGATAACCTTTTGAGGACGCTATCATGGGATCAATTGTCGAGAGCAAGAAGGTGGATAAGGTCAGCGGCAAGACCATCACCCAGTTCCGGGCGCACGTTCGGCGCGTTGGTTTCAAGAGCAAATCAAAGGTCTTCAGCAGCAACACCGAAGCCAAGACGTGGATCCGTAACAACGAAGGCGACGCCGCGCTTGACAAGAAAGCAGCAGGGCGCGGCCTGACGTTCAAACGCCTGATAGAGGACTTCACCGCGTCTGCGCATTGCAAGTACGCGACCTTCGCCCAGCTTGAGTTTTGGCTTGAATTGTTCGGCGCCCTGAAAGTGGGCGAGATTAGCCGGCGCGACATCAATGGCGCAAAGTTAATCCTCAAAAACAAGTTCGCCAGGCGGAACACGCCGATCGGCGTCAAAGACACCAACACCAAATTAACCCCCGCGACGATCAATCGTTATCTGGCCACGATTTCGGCCGTCTTCAACTTCGCCCTTGATCAAGAGGTGATTGACGAGCACCCCATGAAGGGGGGCAAGGTCAAGAAGTTGAAGGAAGGAAACGGCCGCACCAGGGTGCTTAACGATGATGAAGTGACGCGCCTGCTTGATGCTGCGAAAGCGAGCGACTGGCCAATGATGTATCTGTTCGTGCGCATGCTTCTGACGACGAGCGCGCGCAAGACCGAAATATTAGGTCTGAAATGGCGAGATGTGAATCTTGAAGATTCTGTCGCCATCGACAACAATACGAAGAATGGCAGCGCCCGGGCCCTGCCGCTTGTGTCCGAAATCAAGGAACTGCTCGCCGCCGCTTCAAAAGTTCGGCCATTGACCTCCGACTATGTTTTCTTCGACCCCAAGCATCCCGAGAAACCCAAGAATATCGATACGGTCTGGCGTGCCTGCCGCACGGCAGCAGGCCTTTACAAGGACCGCGAGGACGTACTTGACCGCGTGGTGTTGCACACGACGCGGCATACTGCCGTGACCAAGATGCTGAAGGGTGGCGCGAATCTCGCTCAGGCCGCAATCGTGTCAGGCCACAGAACACTGGCCATGCTCAAGCGCTACGAGCACCTGGCGGCACAGGACTCCGTTGATATAGCCGAGCGGCTGCTCGGCGGGAAAGGAGCATAACGTGGAGGATCCAACACCACAGGTCGCGCCCGCGTCCTATGTCACGGTCAAGCTGGCATCCTTGCTGACGGGGCTTTCACAGGGCGCCATCCGGCGCAAGATGCAGGAAGGGAAATGGTTAGAGGGGCGGGAGTATCGGCGCTCCCCTGACGGCGGAATCTTCATTTCACTGAAGGGGTATCAGAAATGGGTCGAATCGGCACCTCTCCGAAAAACCTGATTTCACGGTAAAGCGTAATCTTTTGACGCCGCCTTCGGGCGGCTTTTTTATTGCGGTTGTTCAGTGTTGTTGCTATAGCAAACCCCCTCACCTATATTTGGTAACGAGACGCGGACTCGTTCAATCCGCGGGTGGGTGGTAGCACCTTGAGCTATTTCCGTGCGTTAAGTTGCCAGCGCGATCACATGCCACTGGAGCTTACGGTTAACACGTTGTCTGCACCCCAAATGAGGGGGAGTCGTGTGGCACATCGTTGCCATGCCCTTATTTTGCACGTGTCGGACACGGCAACTCGAAAAGGAGTTGCGCCATGCAAACACCCATTCTGCAAATCGATACCATCACGCTCGACGATCTCTTTTCTGTCGAAGCCCTCGCGGCAAAGCACTCGAGCATCCTGACCGTTCCCACCTTGCGCTGGCAATTACGTTTCCGAAACCGAAACGGCCTTGCGTCGGCATGCTTTCACCTTGGCAAGAAGCTGCTCATTTCAAAGTCTCGGTACGAACAGTGGTTGTCATCACAAGCCGAGCGCGCGATCGCCTGACCGCGCGCGGCGCCACAGAATATCCCGCCGAGTGCGGGATTTTTCATACAGTAAAAATACTGTAGGTGCACGTATCTCCAAACAACGCATATTTAATACGAAGCACTCATTAACAACACCAAGGAGCGCTTCAAATGTCACACGAAATCAACGTATCAGAAATACAGCTTGACGATCTGCGCACTGCGGAAAAACTCGCTGCGGAAAATCCCGGGATCCTGACCGTACCCACCTTGCGCTGGCAGTTGCGCCACCGAGACACGAACGGCCTTGCGGTCGCTTGTGTGCGGATCGGCAAGAAGCTGCTCATTTCAAAATCACGGTATCAGTGCTGGCTCGGATCGCAAGCCGGTGGCGGGAGGGCCGCAGCATGAACCTCGCTTTCCGGATAGCACTGAAACAGGCTGTGGGCGCTGGGGGGCCGCTGCTTCTGGACATTGGGAAGCCAAACCCATGGAAAGAGGACGACCGGCAATGGTTCGCAAATAACCCGAATCGATCTTTTCGAGTTCGTCGCATCTACGTTGGCGAGTTTCCAAAGTCTTTGCTTGAGGGCGCAACGCATACGATCGTTCGTCAAGTATCTCCTGGCCTTCGAGATAAGCGACCCGTCAGCGGTAGCGGGGATGAATTGCCCGATTCGGAGTGCTTTTGCCTTGTGCTGTGGGAAGCGTTTGACCAAGGACGAACGGTCGGGAGCAATGACGCTTTTCGGCGGGCTGCTTCTATGCAAATCTCATCGGTCGGAGGTATGCAATGACCAATAGCCCAGATGTGACAACGCCGGGGCGCAACCCGGCGAAGTCGGTAGAACAAAACGGTGTGGTTAATATATTGCCCGTAGCACCCGCTAAAGTCAATGCCGACCCCGGGCGCCTCATGACGATCCTTCGACATTCGACGAATTTGCTGTGCAAGACCTGGCAGGCCGACGGCACGATCAAACCTTATGACAACGCAAAGCACTTCACTGTCACCACTGAGGAGGTCGCAGGAATTGAAGGCCTGTCGCATTTGCTCGCCAAGTTGGAGCACGACCCACACGCTTGCGTTATTCGTGGCGCCTACGTCGGCGAGCAGGCGGCCATCGAAATCGACCGAGAGCACAGGGCTGGATTCGGGCGGCGCATCCTCGACCTCTTCGCTGACGCCCCGCGGCATTGGGTACTGATCGAGGTTGACAACTTTGTGCCGCAGAGTGCCGACCCTGTGCTCGAGCCCGTCAAGGCAATTGACGAGTACATCGTCGCCAGCTTGCCAGGCGCGTTTCATGGTGTCGATTATCACTGGCAGCTCTCGAACAGCGCCGGCAGCGCCAAGAACGCCGGCAAGCTCAAGGCGCACGTCTGGTTCTGGCTGGCGAAGCCCTACAGCAGCACGCAGCTTCACGCCTGGGCTACGGCGCACAGCATCGACACCGACAAGTCTGTATTTAATCCGGTGCAGATCCACTACACCGCGGCGCCGGTCTTTGATGGTGCCGCAAACCCGGTCCCAGTGCGAAGTGGCTTTGTGGTCGGGCTGACCGGATACGCGGTTGAACTGGCCATCGACGACACGCCGATCACGGCGCCCGTCAAGCCGACAACCAGGCAGCGCTTGGCCGATCTTCAGACCACCGACCCGGTAGCGCGGATGCTCAACGAAAAAGGCATGATCAAGTCGTTGAGCCGCGATGGCGAGCAGCTAAATATCGTTTGCCCGCGGGAGTCGGAACACAGCGCCGAAAGCGGGGGCGAAAGCTCGACGGTATATCGACTACCGCATACAAAGGGCATCGCGCGGGGAAACTTCATTTGCCTGCACGATCACTGTAAGGGGGTTTCGCAGGCGCTGTTTAAGGACGCGTTGGGCTATGTCGATGAAGAACTGCTGACCGAATTCGAGGCGATCGCTGGCAGCATCGGCGATGCGCCCGCCCAAATCGCTGACGATCAGGGCAACACCGTCGAGCTGGACGCTCTCAGGGTTCAGACTGTTGAGGGCTTTTGCAGCAAGCCTCTTCCAACGTGGATCATCAAGGGCGTGCTGCCGAAAGCCGAGTTGGGCGTGATCTTCGGTGCATCAGGTTCCGGCAAATCCTTTTTGCTTCTTGATCTGGCCGCCGCGATCGCGCGGGGCATCCCCTGGCGCGACTTGAAGACGAAGCAAGGCCGAGTGGTCATTGTCGCAGCCGAAGGGGCCAGCGGGTTTAGAAAACGGCTGAAGGCCTACTGTCACCAGCACCAGCTGGCTCAGGCTGATCTAAACATCGGTATCGTTGACGCAGCACCTGACCTTACGGAAGAGGCGGTTGCGCTGGTTCTCGCCAAGTCCATTAGCCACCAGGGCGCGGATCTGGTGATCATTGACACCCTGGCGCAGACCATGCCGGGCGGCAATGAGAACAGCGGCGAGGACGTGGGCCTTGTGCTGAAGCATTGCAAGGGCATCAGCCGTGCGCTGAAGGGCGCCATGGTTATCCTGATCCATCATACGGGCAAAGACAGCTCCAAGGGCGCGCGCGGCTGGTCTGGGCTCAAAGCTGCGGCCGAGGTTGAGATCGAGGTGATGAGGAACAATGAATCGCGGGCAATGGTAGTTGGCAAAGTGAAGGACGGCCCGGATGGCGCCGAGTTCGGATTCAAGTTGCACACCGTGACCATAGGCTTTGATGAGGACGGCGAAGAGATCACCAGCTGCATCATCGAGCACACCGCAGGAGGGGCAACTCTGAGCCGCACCCCGAAGGGATGTAAAAACACGTTGGCTCTTGATACCGCGCTCGAAATTATTCCAATTGAAGGCAGCATTGCATCTGAGGAACTGTTCAAGAAGATAGTTGAGCAGGTCCCCTTCGATGGGCGGCCAGACGAAAACGGGAAAAAGCCGAGGGACCGACGGCGGGAAAAAGCAATGCTTGCTGTCGATGCGCTTATCGAATCCGGGTTTTTACGCAGAGTGGAAGGGGGCATTGCACTGCCCCTTGCCCCGAATGCGCCCTAAATGGCAATCAGGGCAAAAGGGCAAATATCGCAAGTCTGCCCTGATTGCCCCCCTTGTCTACAGACAGGGGCATCGGGGCAAGCGATTTGAGGGCGAACTAGGGCGCTACGTGCAGAAAATTGCAGACTCGACAATGCACCGTTCAAAAGGCAGTCGGCGATATGCAAAAACAGGAAGCGCAGCGCTAACCGCTAGATTTTACGCGTTCGTTGCGTACGTGAAGGATTACCCCCGGCCGTTTTTGCGGGATTCAGCCGGCAGTGCCCGCCAAGGTTTTTCGCGTGTGGCTCTTCGAATGAAACCCCCTGTTTTTGACTACAACGGATTCGAGGACTTGCGCCGACTCAGCAACGGCAAGGCAATTGGCGCAAATGCGCAAACGGTGCGTAAGCCCACCCCAATAGGGGGTGCGCGTATCTCAAATGCGCCCCTGTATGGTCAAGTCCTGATGGACAACGGATAGCCCTTTGCAAGGCCTTTGAAAGCTGCGATCTGATCTGAGGTGCACGTATCGCAAAAGGGCTCAAGTATCGTCAATTCCTGTCAAACACTGGATACCTTTATATGGCCCTGATCACCCTGAACGAAGCCGCAAAAAGCGCTGGGGGTAGAGCGATGAACACCCAGGCGGCAGTGGTTGCGCGTGACAGTCGCATCATGATTACGCGGGAGAGGCTGCGGGACAACAATGCGTGCCCCGTGGGGTATGCTTTTTTTGTTCGCGTTTGCCGGAAATATGCGCGGCGAGAATTCGAGCTACAGGAAATGCTAGACCTGCTGGCGAACGCTACACCTTCCGATGACCCTGAAGGCTTGGCTTACTGGTATGCACACTGGCTGCTTGCGACACTTGGCAGCTACTCAGATACCGTCGAAGTGGATTCGCTGGAAGCACCCGGCCACTTTTTCACGGCCGGCAATCTCGTTGTCCGAAGGAATGCGAGCATCGCCGGCCGGCTGGTTGCTGGCGGGCATGTCTCAATAGGTGGGCACCTTGATGCCGGTCACGTACAGCTTGCCGGAAGTCTTGATGTACGGGGGGATATTCGCGTTCGTGACCGCGTTGAAGCGACATCTATCAGCGCAGGGGGCGATCTTGAATCTAGTCACTCGTTCATCCATGCCGATAAAGGGGACGTGACAGCGGGCGGGAACATTCTTGCCGCTGGCGAAGTGTGCGCGGATGTTGGCACGGTGCGCTGCCTCGGTGATTTGGTTTGCGGCGATGGCGTCCATGCTCAAGGGCAGGCAATCGGCGGAATGCTGCAAGTCCTCAACGCGACCATAGAAGCCAATCCTGAGCTACTGCTGCTGCCAATGTTCCCCAATGGCATAGGGTTTCCGCTGTCATTGAACCGGGCTGCCCGACGGAAGATGAAATCGAAAGGCAAGGCGAAGGTGCATGTATCGAATCCGGGCTCAAGTATCGTCAAACCCTGTCAAACACCGGATACCTTTACATGGCCCTGATCACCCTGACCGAAGCCGCAAGCCGCGCTGGTGTGTCCCGCTCCACCGCCGAGCGGATGATCGTCCGTGGTGAATTTATCGCGGTCTATCGGCTTCCGTCGGGGTGCATGCGCTTTGATGACCATGAGCTGGGCCAATGGATCGCCGCGTGCCGTACCAAACCACCCATCGAGGAAACCGCACCATGAGCCGCGAACAACAACTTAACGAGCAACTCGCCGAGCGCAAAGGAGCGCTGTCCCTGGCGCACGGCAAGCTGTCCCATGCCATCGGCGCACTTGCCCGAGATCCAAACGACGCACAGCAGATGGCCGAATCGATCAAGGCCAAGGCGACTATCGCATCATTGGTGCCAGAAATCGAGAGCTTAACCTCAGCCCTCGACGCCGCCAGAGCCTTTGATACCAGCGACGAGGCCAAAGTCAAGCGCGCCCAGCGCGCTGAAACACTCGCAAGCCTGAAGCGCGAAGCGGGGAAGCTGGCCGCAGCCGGACGTGCCGTGGATCAGGCCGCGAGCGAACTGGTGAAGGCTGCTACTGCCCATGCTGCCCTTCGTAACCAGGTGGCCGCCCTCTACGCCGAACACCTGTTCTTGCTTCCCATCACGCAAGAGCGCCGATTCAATATCTGTGCGATGGCGGCTCGGGAACTGTCTCCGGATTCCGATGGCTTCGGCTACGCGCTGGCCGTCGTCATGCAGGATCTGGCCGCCGCCGCTGAGCTGAGCTGCCACAACGTTGTGACCTTCAACCGCTGGACCAGCTATCCGCCAGCCATCAGTTCCTACTGTTGCATGGGTAGCGCTGGCAAGGCGATTGCCGAGATCGTGACGCACCGTGCCGACGACAACGAGGCCCAGCATGCCGGATGATGCCGCGCTGGCCGTGCTGTACCCGAGCATGGCGCCGGCTGAAGGGGTGCGCACTGAAATGTACCCCTCGATGCCCAAGCCCGAGCCGGAACAGCCCGCAGAGCCGACGAACCCGACCGGCGAGCCCAAGACCCCAGCGGAAATTCTCTACGGCAACAAGGAAGCGCCGCTGCCCGTGGTTGATGTGCCGCGGAGCATCAAGGAGACGCGCGATGCTGACGAGCTGCGCCAGATGTACAACCCCCAGCAGCAGCTTTCCCACGTCATACGGGATGACTTCTTCACCAAAGACGGTGCTGAAACGGATTTGCCCGTGCCGATGCAGAAGGCAATCGTCGCCGAGCTGCGCGAAATGGCTACGGATCTGGGCATGGGCGCGGACGATGTGCGCGGCCTTCGCGCGATCGGCCAAACCATCAAGGAAGCACCGAGCGACGCCCAGCGCATGGCGTGGCGCGAGCAGGCCGTAACGCAGCTCAATGCCACCTACGGGAAGGACGCCAAGGGGGCGCTACGCGATGCGGCCAAGTTCATAGCCCAAGACCCCCGGCGCGTCAAGATGCTCGAAGCCCGGGGCATGGGCGACCATCCCGACGCCGTTCTGCTGTTCGCCAAACTGGCACGCCAAGCGCGCAACGCGGGGAAACTCAAATGATGCCCGCCGTCCATGCGCAGCAACTCCCTGCAATGAGCGATGAAGCCATTGACAAAGTGCGCCGGCTTGAGTCCGCGCTGCTCGACATGCCGCAATTGCCTCTTGAGACCACGCATCTATTCAGCCGCGGCACGTATGCACGAACGGTACGCATCCCGGCCGGTGCCGTGCTGACGGGCGCGCTGATCAAGATCCCGACAGTGTTGATCCTCAGCGGCCATGCCACGGTCTTCACGGGAACAGAAAGCATTGAACTGACCGGGCATCACGTTATCCCGGCCAGCGCTGGGCGCAAGCAGGTCTTTGTCGCCCATGCCGAAACACATCTGACCATGGCCTTCGTGACCAGCGCAACGACTGTGGAAGAAGCCGAAGCCGAATTCACTGACGAGGGGCATTTGCTCATGTCACGCCATCAGGCGGACCACGACTTAACCACTATCACCGGAGAACAAGCATGTCAGGTGTAACCGCCATGACCGTAATGGCCGCTGCCGCAGTAGCGGGTACCGTTGTGTCAATCAAAAACGGCATCGATCAGAAAAAGGCCGCAGAGAATTCAGCGAAGCAACAACAGGCCGCGCAGCAGCAAGCGCAAGCCAACGCTGCCAAACAAGAGAGTGCCGCCGACCAGGCGAACAATGCCGCAAACCGGAAATCACCCGACACCACGGCCCTTCTGTCGGCGGCTTCTCAGTCGGGGCGCTCGGGGCAGTCCGGCACGATGCTGACCGGTCCGCAGGGCGTGGGCGCGGATGAACTCAAACTCGGCCGTAACTCTTTGCTGGGGCAATAGCGATGGCTGACAAATACACCACCATTGACCAGCCGATTCAAAACGTGCCACGCGAGGTGAAGCCGATAGAGCTGGTGTATGCCGGCAACTTAAAGGAGATCGCGAAGCCCACGCCGACGGCGGCCGCCACCTCCTGGCTCGACAAGATGGCAAACGCCAAGTCCGGTTTCACTGTCGTTTGAACCCCCCGTCATTCAAAGGAGATTTACCCATTATGGCTAAGTGCAGAGTTCTCGAAAAGTCGTTCATTGAAAATCACATCTGTGAAGTAGGCGAGATTGTCGAATATGACGGCCCTCTCGGCGCAAACCTTGAGCTTGTCGATGACGAGCTGGTAGGAAGCACCGATAAAAAACCCGCCAAGCGCAAGGAGCAATCATGATCCTCGACGCCCTCACGATGGTCTCAGGCAGTATCAATGCCCTGAACGTCATGGCTGGCCAGACTGTCACCGGCGCCGCCAGTGTTCTCTCGACCAATACCATCGATCTGCTTCAAAACCGGGACCTAGGCGAGGGCGAGGGCGTATGCATGCTGTTTCAGCCGTCCGTTGCTTTCACGGGGCTGACCTCGTTGGAGTGCCAATGCATCACGGCAGATGATGCCGCGCTGACCACCAACGTCAACGTACTCGGCACCACAGGAGCGATACCCGTGGCTCTCCTAGTCGCTGGTTCCCAACACACTGCAAAACTCTCTGGGCGCTTGATCAGCAGGGGCCAGCGCTTCCTGGGCGCGCGCTACATCCCGACAGGCACAGGTACGGCGGGCGCGCTGATTACCAGCATCGTGGCCGATCTTGAGGACGCCAGCCCCACCAAGCTGATTACATCAGGCTTTGCGGTGATCTGATCACGACCGCAACGCCACTTGCCCATGGCGTTGCGGTAACGAGCCCATGCGAATCATCACGCTCAATGACCAGGGCTATCGAATTGGGGAAGATCACCCCAACGCGAAGCTGACCGACGCCGAGGTCGAGCTGGTCCGCCAGTTGCACGGGGGCGGGATGATCTACGCCGATTTGGCTGAGAAATTCGAAGTCAGCAAATGGTCAATCAGTCGCATATGCCGGTATGAATTGCGCAACCAGACCGCCAGCAAGTTTAGAAAAATAGAGGAATAGCTCAGATGCAAGCTGGTGAAGACATCACCCCCGCGCCAATACGTGGCCCTGGCGGCAAGCTGCTGCCCGGTTGCCGCCTTCCCGGTGGCGGACGGCCAAAGGGCACATCGCAAAGCGATCTGGTGCGCAAGCTGCTCGAACCTCACCGGCAGCAACTGATCGAGCGTGCGCTCGCGCTGACTCAATCCGAAGATCCGCACGCCGCAGCCAACGGGCTGCGCATTTGCCTTGAACGACTGGCGCCCGCCCCTAAGCAGGAAGCCGAGAAAATCAACGTGCCGGGGCTGGCCGAGGCTTTAACCTTCGCCGGCAAGTGTGATGCAGTGATTACCGCCGTCGCTCTGGGCGAAATCTCACCCGAAGCCGGCCAGAAGACGCTGGCGCTACTCGACATCTACCGGCGCGCTCACGAAACAGACATCTTCGAACGCCGCCTTGCCGCGCTCGAGTCCGGCCGGGCGCCGGTAACCATCGAAAACGGTGAAGATCTTGCCTAGCCTCCAACTTGCACGGCGACTTGAGAAAATGGAGCAGTCAGAAGCGGCCGCCGAGGTCACCGACTTGCGCACACAAATTATTGACGCCCGCGGGCATCCCCCAAAACCGACACACACGGCCGCTGAGCTGTCCGCGCTGTCGAACCTGAGCAACGACCTAGGGCGCATTGCTCGCGGCTGGCTGCGCATCGGCTTCACCCTGCCCGATGCCTTGCCGAAGCGGCGCGCGGCGCCTGTTATCGACCCGGCGAAGTCTTTGGCGGCAATGGCCGGTTATTTCTTTGACAAGCCTCTCGAGTTCGTTCTGTTCAGCTACGAGTGGGACCGTGACCGCTCGCTGCAAGTAGTCAAGCTGCCGGAAGCGTACCAGCTGGTCTATCACCTCGAACACGGCCCGGATGCCTGGGCGTGCGAGCTGCTTGAGGAAGTCGGGCACCAGGTGCGCGCACGGCGCTTTGACGGGCGCACCGCGGTGGATTCAATCCGCGAGGCGATCAGCAGCGGGCACGGCATCGGGAAATCAGCGACGACGGCCTGGCTGGTCGATTGGATCATGAGCACCCGGCCGAACGCGCGCGGGATCGTGACGGCCGCCACATCGCCCCAGCTCGAGAGCAAGACCTGGGCGGAAATCGGGAAATGGACGAAGCGCTGTATTTTCGGTTCGTGGTTCAACATCACCACCGGCAAGGGCTCGATGCGCATGAGCATGCGGGAACACCCCGAGAGCTGGCGCTGTGACGCTCAGACCTCACGCGAAGAAAACAGCGAGTCGTTCGCCGGCCTGCACGCAGCCGACTCGACACCGTTCTATCTGTTCGACGAGGCGTCAGCCATCCCGGCCGCCATCTGGCAAGTAGCCGAGGGCGGGATGACCGACGGCGAGCCAATGTGGTTTGCATTCGGCAATCCGACGCGAAACACCGGCAAGTTCTTCGAGTGCTTCAACGCCCAGCGCCACCGCTGGACTACCCGGCAGATTGATAGCCGTGATGTAGCCCTCACCAACAAGACGCAGATTGGGCAATGGGTCGATGATTTTGGCGAAGAGAGCGATTTTGTCAAGGTGCGCGTGCGTGGTGTTTTCCCGTCCGCCAGCAGCTTGCAGTTTATCGGCCGCGAGCTGGTGGATGACGCCGCAGGGCGCGAGCTGTTCGACCAACGTGGTGAGGCCGTCATCATCGGTGTGGATCCTGCCCGGTTCGGTGACGATAGCAGCGTGATCTGGACACGATGCGGGCGTGACGCTCGCAGCTTCGAGCCGATCCGCTTACGCGGCATCGATACCATGACGCTGGCCAGTCGCGTTGCCGAGCACGCCAACAGGCTGCGCAACACCGGCCGCTTCGTGTTGATCAACGTCGATGGCGGGGGCGTAGGGGGCGGTGTGGTTGATCGCCTGCGCTCGCTAAATTACGACGTCAACGAGGTGCAGTTCGGTGGCAAGGCCAACGACCCGAAGAAGTACGCGAACAAGCGCGCCGAGATCTGGGGCGCCATGCGCGACTGGCTGGCAGGCGGCGCCATCCCCAAAGACGAGGGCCTGGCCACTGACTTGTGCAGCGTCGAGTACGGCTTCAATGCCAGCGACCAGATATTGCTCGAGCGCAAGGAAAGCATGAAGTCGCGCGGCCTGGCATCGCCGGACGCTGCGGACGCTCTGGCGATTACCTTTGCCGTGCCCGTGCCGATCGTGGAAGGGGACGGCGCCCGCGGCTGGGATAGGCCGGTGAAGTCGCAGAGCGCACAGCGGGACTATGACCCCATGGCCGTGCTGAGCAAGGAAAGCTATGACCCCTATCGATGATGCCAGCGAGTCGCCTTGATACCGAACCGCTACCACTGCCCCCTCGATCCGGTCGAGGCGCTGGCCGAAGGGGGAGATTTAGCAAAGCTGGAAGAAGCCGCCGAAATGACAGGCAATTGGGCGCTGCTGCATGTGATCCACGCCTTGAACGCACAGGCCAGAGCGCGACAGCGACGCGAGAAAAGACGATTTAGCAAACGCTAAATTAACGTTTAGCATTTGCTAAATTACTGTTTAAATGGAACTTTATTTTAAATAAACGGTCGCGTACCGGGAATCAGGTAGTAGAATGCGCAGCGGTCGGCGGTGTTCCAAGCACCCCCGACCGCCTAACCAATAATCAATCTATCTGGAGATTGCATCATGGCTACACGTCATTCTAGCGGCATTTCTGTCGTTGCGCTTGCCCGTATCATTCGTCAAGCGCGCCCCTCATCAGTTGCAGAGAGCCGGGCAGTAGCCCGTCGAGTAATCTGGCTGGATCGCCACCCCGAGGAAGTCGCCAGACTGAAAGACGCCTTGGTCAATCCCCCTCAGTAGATCCACCAGGCGGGGGCGCTTCTGCCCCTTGCTCACCGCGCGCCCACTTCTGCATTGCCGACTCGTAGGCATTCCCGGCCGCCAGCTCGAAGGCCGCCGACGGGTTCGCGGCGTTGGCCGCTTCTTGTTCTGGGGTTAATCCGCTTGGCTTCGACGATTCGACTGGCGCGTGGTCCATGGGTGGCCGGTGCTGACGAGCCAGCCACAGCGAGCGCAACACGGCGATGTCAGGCACTACACCAGTCATTTCAAAATACAAGACGGCATGCGTCTTGAGGATGCCGAGATTTCCCCAGCGCGCTTGGCCACCAATGACGCCGTGCGCTTTTTCGAGAGTCAGAGCGAACGTGTCAATCAGTCCCGGCAATTCTGCCCGCGCCTCAAACCCGTCTGGTTTGTGCAGATGCGCCAGACCGAGCCATCGATCATTGGCGCGAATCCTTCTCTCAGTGCGCACGACATCTTCGGGCAGCTCGCTGCCGGCGATGACGGCGAGCAACTGCACTTCGATGGGCCAGTCTTTATAGGCGTCGGCGGCGCCTTGTGGCGAATTGATTTTAGCAACCATGGTGCAGCTCCTTGCTCCCAGTCAAACCCGGCGTTCGCCGGCGCCCTGGGAAGGAGCGTCTGCAACGTTTAGCTGAACTTGATGAGTCGCCCGCAAGTATCGGTAAATCGGCGACGGTGCTTTCGAGCACCAGTGATGACTATACGCTTTTCTTTAATGGGTGGATTACACTCGCCTGTGGTGGCGTTGGGGCTATTCCTTCACTGGCCAGCGGGCTTCGTTGGCGGCAACGTCGGACGCGCTGCGTACTTTTTCAGGTAGTCGCGCTCCACGGGCATGCACTTTTCCCGTAAGTGCATCGGGTACGAGCCAATCCGCTGTGGAACATGGTGCAAGGTGAAATCTCGTGCCCGTTGGTCTTGTTCGGGCTCTGGCATGTCACCAGCGAGGCCAAGCTGCTCGTATTTCAGCGCGAAAATCTTTTCACGCAGCAAGTGCTTCTCGGCCGGGAGGGGCATTGGTAGCGCCAACAGGGCGTTGATCTGCTCGGTAATTTCAACGAAGCGTTTGGTATCCACGCCGGAATTATAGCCAATCCCCTGACAGAAGCCCCATTTGGTGCTATACGTAACCGGCTGGGGGTTGATGGTGCCGGGAGCGGGAATCGAACCCGCACGCCCAATGAGCTTCAGATTTTAAGTCTGATACGTCTACCTATTTCGTCATCCCGGCAGGGTAGGGCGCATTGTACATCGTGCGTAAAGTGCGCGTAAAATCTATGCACACACCAGCGCAACGGAGCACCATGCAAAAACAGCGGAACACCAGCAAACCGAGTAACGGCAGGGCCGTTGGTTGTGTTCCGGTATTTATTGTTTGTGCTGTGTTGCGATAAGCCTTGACTTAAAATCTCTCGACCGTAAGGTC
>JFJP01039422.1_pt1 | contig 14346 bp, 7 predicted proteins | sample 431651 | NCBI WGS metagenome assembly JFJP01 (sample SAMN02602958, study PRJNA72255) | Microbial mat metagenome, whole genome shotgun sequencing project. | biome: fresh water; feature: sink hole; material: water; isolation source: purple microbial (photo- and chemosynthetic) mats found in... | reverse complement strand
CAACACAGCCGAAAGAAATATTATTGACCACAGCATGTTGCACCTCGATGACGGTGGAGGTTTATATTGCTATAACTCATTTACCCACAGCAGTATCGTTCGCAATAATTTCGTTTATCACAGTTCGGCACAGGGAAGTATTTCGAATGGAATTTATGTTGACAACAAGGTATATGACATGAAAATTGAGGAGAATACAGTTGTCAATAATGCAGGAAGCGGATTAGTTATCAATGCCGAAGCACACGATAATTTTGTATGGCACAATGTTTTTTTTGGAAACGGTAATGGTATCTGTTTTTCCGATTGGTTAACAAATCCAATTACAGGAAATAAGGTATATGGAAACAGGATAATTTCACTTAACTCATCAGTTCCGGCGATTCTTATGTTATCAAATGCAAACAGGTACAACATGGCTGAGTACGACTCAAACTACTATGTTAATCCTTTTAGCACCAAAATCATTCAATACGACTGGTCGGTGAAAAAAACGCAGGATTTCAATGCCTGGCGAAACGAATTTCCAAATAATGATATCCATTCGAAAGCGGTTACTAAATTCGCAACACCACCAGATACATGTCTTTTCCTTTTTACCAATAAAACCGATACTGTTAGGGTTGTGAATCTGAGCGGCTGTGCGTTTGTTGATTTGGATAATAATCCGGTAAATGAAATCAGGATTCTGCCCTTTCATTCCGAAGTTCTGATAAGCAATGACCTGTCAAAATGTGCTGATCTTGTAAGCGATCCGCCTTACATGATTAATGAAAATGTCTGGGCTTCAGAAGGATTTGACAAGGGCATTTTTGCCGATACTACTATTGTTCCCGCAGTTGGAGGTATAACATCTATTCGTTCAAATACTGCAAATAACATTAAAAACCTGCATGTTTATCCAAATCCTGTAAAAGCGGGTGAATTGATTTACATTGAAGGATTGGATGTTGATGCAAAGAACTCCCTCATTGTATTATATGATTTGAATGGTAATAGAATAAAATCATCCAATATTTTTATGAACGAAAATGCACAATTTCAAATTCCAGATCTTCCGGCAGGAGATTATATTATTGGAATCCACCACACAAAAGGAATAATAAGTGTGAAAATAATGGTTCAATAATTTATCAAAAAAGCCAATCAGATGAAACTAAACAAATTATATCAATCTTTTGCAGTGTTCTTTACATTGATTTCTGTAACACTTTCAGCCCAAACAGATTTGATTTCGGCATTTAGGATTCCGGTCGGAAAATTTCCGGTCACATTTCTCGACCTTGACCACGACGGCGACCCCGATGTTTTACGGACATTCATCAACGATTCAATCCCTGTTCAATGGATTGATGATGACGATGATATGAAACCCGGCGATTTGGAAGGCGATACCGATAACGACTGCCTGATGATTGACCGAAACAAAGACGGAAAATATGGCAATGAACTTGATTTGATGATTGACTGGTGCGATGAAAATGGTGATGGAAAAGCCGATTTGCAAATTGTTGCCGATAATGCAAAACTGACCGATAAAAGCTGGGGGCCTGGTCATTTTATGATTTCAATTGATATCGACAAAGACCAGGTATTTAATTACATCAATTGGAATACTTTAAAACTTGAACCATGGGATCATTCGGGTCAATGCCGTTTTTTTCAGGACTATTCAGGCAAAACCATGTTTCTGAAAATACACACTTCCACCTTTAATATTGAAGATTTGCGGTATAACTGGGAGAATCCATTCCTGTTTTACGATCCCGATAAGGACGGGCTTTCTGAAATGGCCATCCGGTTAATGGATACTCCTGAAATCGATACATCGAAAACAAGAAGCACATCGATGACTAAGCGAATTACCGATGTCCGAATGTCATTTGATCTGGATAACGACAATCATTCGGGCAATGAATTTGATTTCGATATGAGCCTTAAATTTTCAGGCGATGGTTTTGATTACGGCAGGAACGCGCATAAATTCAGGAGTTTGCGTGGATTGGCCGCAAGCGATGTTTTCTTTACAGACCCTCGATGGAGGCAGATTGAAGAGTTGATTTATGTTGATCACGAACAGGCTTATCAAACAGTTTTTAACGACGGGAAATGGTCGGAATGCTCGATGGTATTTGATGAAGATGATGATTGCCAGCGTTGGGAACGGGTAGAATTTTATGACCCGCTTTATTTGTACAAAATTGGAGCAGAAAAAGGGGGCCTCGACAACAATCCGCAGGCTGATGTAACCGGCGACCGCGGAGAATGGGATTCGGATAATTCAGGAAACGGGAAACTTTATATTGGCAAATTCGATAGCCGTATTCATTTATTGGGTGCAGAATGGGGCGCCTGGCGAATCGACCAGAATGCGACTTATTCTCAGGGATGGCAGGGATGGAGAGGTGGCGGAACCTCGATACCCAACGACGGTTTCGATTTTGAGCCAACAAAAATTCCTTTGATAAAATACAGAGACACTGATAATAACGGTTTTTTTGATCTTATTGAATATGATCTGGATGGAAATCAGCAATTTGAAAGTATAATTTCACTCAAAGAACTGGGAATTGATGACAGGAATGAAGTTTATGAAACAAAAAGGATGAACTACCGCGATTTTCAGAAACTGTTCAGAAAAGTTACCGATGAGCAATGGAAAAAAGCTCAAAAGGCTTTGAAGGTTGCAGTTAAATATGGTATCAATGTTCAATGGTACTCACTGCTTTTGCACCCTCAAACTTTACAGGAGAAATACCACAATGGTTATTGGGTAAATTATTTTATCTATCACGATTTACGAATTATCGGTTCTCAAAATCCAGCGGGCGATTTATTAAAAAATATTGATCGTGCCTATTTTTCCGGTAATTGGGATATCCTGTAGAATTTTTATTGAAAAAAATAGGTGTGTTTTCAAAATGGTTTTATCAATCAATAAATGTACCCCAAAGTATCTATGTTTTTATACCCCCGGAGGATATTCTGAATTCTAAATTTGAACGTTAAAAATAGCTTGAAGGCTAACATTTTACAAAAAAACAACAAGTCTAATCTTATAAAAAAATCTTTATGCTAATTCAATCGGTATGGTTCGACAGAAAGAAAAAAGTACGAATAATTTTTCTGCTGATTTTATTCGTACAAATGGGTGCCCTGCAAATTAATGCATCACCGGTTTTTGATAAGCAGATTCAGCAGGAGAACAAGGTTAACGGCATAGTTACCGACAAAAAAAGCGGGGAATCAATTATTGGAGCTTCAGTTGTTGTAAAAGGCACAACCACCGGAACTGTAACCGATGTGAATGGGAAATTTACACTTTCAGTTCCTGAAGGCAATTCTCAAATCGTAATTAGTTATATTGGATACACAACACTTGAATTGCCCGCAAATACTGCATCACCCATGAATATTGCATTGGCCGAAAACGTGGTTGAAATGGGAGAGGTTGTTGTTGTTGGATACGGTACACAGAAAAAACTGGATCTCACATCTTCAATTTCAACCATATCGGTCAACGATTTAAAATCGGTTCCTGCAATAAGTACCGAAACTTTCTTGCAGGGCAGGGCAGCTGGTGTTCAGGTGGCTACCAACACCGGGGCGCCAGGATCGGCGGTTTCGGTTAAAATCCGTGGTGTGGTAACTACCGGTAACAGCGAACCTTTGTATGTAGTTGACGGAATGCCAATGGCCTCCGGTGGTGGCGATAATAAATTTGGGATCAATTCACTAAATCCAGGCGATATCGAATCCATCCAGATTTTAAAAGATGCATCATCTGCAGCTATTTACGGTTCGCGCGGTTCAAACGGGGTTGTGCTTATTACCACCAAACGTGGCAAATCGGGTAAACCATCCATTTCAATTGAAAGCTATTATGGAATGCAATCGCAGGCCAACCGGATTGATGTACTTGACAAAGCGCAATTCAAGCAATATTATGATTTGCTGGGAGTTTTCAGAACAAAGTACGATGATTTTGAGGATCCAGCGCAATTTGCAGCTTTGCCCGACTTTGACTGGCAGGATGAAATATTCACACCTGCACCCACTTCCAATATTCAGCTTTCATTATCAGGAGGTAATGAAAACTCGACGTACATGGTTAGTGTAGGGAATAATTCAGTTGATGGTATGGTAAAAAATACCTCTTTTAACCGCACCAATTTCCGCATCAATTCCGATCATACCATTACAAAGTGGCTTAAATTCGGGGAAAGCCTTAACCTGAGCTATTCTGCACGCGACAGGGTGATGGAAAGCGGCGTTGGTTATAATTATATTTCAGCACCACCAATAACCACTACGTTGGTGTCAGATCCTACAACAACAGCTTATGCCGAAGAAGGAACTCTCAACTACATGAAGCACACCGGCTCATTTAATGGTGCCGGTATCCGCGACAGGGCAAATTATACTTACAATAACAAAAAAGTAAGTGGCAATATGTACTTTGAAATCAGTTTTTTAAAAGAGTTGAAATTCAAATCGAATTTGGGATTGGATTACAATCTGGGGGAAACGAAGGAATTTTTACCATCATTCAATGTTGAAGGTTCCCCATTAAATGAAGGTCAGCAGGTTCCTTCGCTTAAACAGTCGGATGCACACACCACTTATCTTGTAATGGAAAACACCCTGACTTACAATAAAATTTTTGGCAAACATTCGCTGAATGCAATGGCAGGTTTTACGGTTGAAACGAATGATTATTACGACCTGGGTGGTTTTAATTCAACTATATCAGGCAATGAGGAATACCTGCAATATTTGAGCGCCGGCAATCCTTCCGATCCAAATCGTTCCGTTTACGGTGGAGCAGCTGAGTGGAGAATGTACTCCTATTTGGGAAGGATTAATTATTCTTATAATGATAAGTATTTATTTACAGGATCAGTTCGTCGTGATGCTTCATCCCGTTTTGGCCCGAATAACAGGGCCGGGGTTTTTCCGGCAGCTTCGGTTGCATGGAAAATTAAAAACGAAGAGTTCCTGAAGAATATTAACTGGCTGTATCAGGCTAAAATTCGGGTTGGCTGGGGACAGGTAGGAAATCAAAATAACATTGGGAACTACAGTTATAACACAGTGATACAGCCAAATGCCAACTATGCACTTGGAGATCCCAAAGTTTCAATACCAGGTGTTACTGCCGGTGTCAATTATTTTGGTTATCAGGGGACAAGTGGAGGAAAACCGGGAAATAGGGACTTGACATGGGAAACCACAGCAACTACTGATATTGGACTGGACGTTTCGTTGTTAAAAAACAAACTTTCATTCACAACCGACTGGTTTTTGAAAGACAATACCGGAATGTTGATGCAGAGCACAGTTCCTGATTATCTGGGAATTATCGGGCCCGATATTAACGGGGGAAAAATATCAAACAAAGGATTTGAGTTTGAAGCAACTTATCGCAAACTGGAGGGAAAGTTCACTTACGATGCAGGCTTTAACATTACTTATATTAAAACAAAAGTAAACGAACTGGATAAAACAAAATTCTCGAATTATATCGAAGGTATGGAAGCCGTTTCACGCACTTTAGCCGGAGGAGGTATAGCAGATTTCTGGGGATTGAAAACCGATGGTACATTTAAGGATGCTGCAGATGTGGCCAAAGGCCCATTTCAGAAAATAGGCACCAAACCGGGCGATCAACGCTTTGTTGATATGAATAAGGATGGCAAAATAAATGAAAATGACTACACGGTTATTGGAAGTCCGATGCCTGATTTTACTTATGGTTTCACCTTAAATATGTATTATCAGAATTTCGACCTGAATTTTTTTGTGCAGGGTGTTCAGGGGAACGAAATTTACAACAATTTGTACCGCGTAATGATGGGGCGCTGGGGAGTTAACCATCATACTGATATTCTAAATTCATGGACTGAAACCAATACTGATACCGATATTCCCCGTTTTGATGAATCTTCATCAAACAATAATCTGCAACGTTTAACCGATCGCTGGATTGAAGATGGGTCATACCTTAGGTTTAAAACAATAACGCTTGGTTATACAATTCCTGAAAATCTGGTGGGCAAAATTTCAATACAACATTTAAGGATTTATGCTACTGTTCAAAACGTTTACACATTCACAAAATACAAGGGATTCGATCCCGAGGTTTCTGAAAGTGTTGCCTGGGGCTCTGGTGGCCTCGATTTAGGTGTTGACAATGGAAATTATCCTTTACCGCGAATCATAATGTTCGGGTTTAATCTTTCGTTTTAACAATAAAAAAACTGGATATGAAAAACATAAAATTACTGATACTGATAATAATAACCGGAACCATTATCGTTTCGTGCAGCGAAAGTTTTCTCGATTTAAAAGAACCCATTAAACCAACCCTTGAAACCTATTATACCGACACAGCAACGGCATACAATGGCCTGGTTGGTTGTTATAACAGTTTGCAACTGGTGCCTTCGGCTGAACGTCCAACCGGTGTGTTTTTTATTTTAGACATTCGGTCGGATGATACCGATTATGCCGGAAATCCCCGAGGAGCATCAGAAGAAAACAACTATTACAATGCAGCAGGATTTGCCAACTTCGATATTTATTCTGACAATACTTATGCCTGGCAAATCTGGAACTTTGGATTTCGGGGCGTGAACACAATTAATAAATATCTCGAAGGTATTGAAGTTATTGAATTATCATCAGCCTCTCAGAAAGCTTTAATTGATCGTTTTAAAGCCGAGGCAAAATTTATGCGTGCCTATTTCTATTTTATTCTGGTAAAGAATTATGGCGCGGTACCACTAATTACAAAGACTTTGGATCAGCCTGATTGGTACAATCAGAAAAGGTCGCCCGAAAGCGATATATATGCACAGATATTCAAAGATTTACGCGAAGCCATTCCAATTCTTCCTTTAAAAAACGGTTATAAAAAATCTGAAGCAAACCGAATTACAAAAGGAGCAGCACAAGCCTTGCTTGCCAAAGCATTAATTACCAATGCCGAAATAAATGCTTCGAGTCCAAACTGGGCCGAAGCCTATAATTTATGCAGGGAGATTGAAAACTCAAATCAATACAACCTAAATACCAACTTCAAGGACATTTTTACTGTGGCAGGACAATTCAGCAGCGAAGTTGTTTTTGATATTGTTTTTGATGAAACAATCAGCACTGAAAATGATAGTTACATCCATTATTTAAGCCCGAGATTTTTATTTATCAATGGTAAACCCGACCATTCTGAAAAAATGAAATATGGTTTTGGCCTTTCAGGCATAACCGAGGATATGGCCAATCAGTACGGGTACACGCAGGATGCTGATAGTCTGACTTATGTGAATTTAAATGATGGGCGCGGGCGATATACTTTCTGGGCACGTTTCGACCGTTATTGCGGGTTGAGTGTTGTTGATAAACTGACAACACGTCCTGAAACCCGGAATCCAAACCATACCGACGATGCCAATTATTACAGCCGGAAATACAATCGTGAAGCTCCTACAAACAACTATTATGTGGCCGGTTCCAATTTTCATGTAATAAGGTATGCAGAGGTATTGCTGCTTGGAGCGGAAGCAGCTTACCATACAGGCAAAGAGAGCGAGGCTCTTCGTTTGGTGAATTTAGTCCGTGAGCGCGCTTTCCGCGAAGCCATTGCTGCTGGTCGTGTTACATTAGAAAGCATCAAAAAGAATTCAACTGGTACTAACTTACTGAAAGATATCTGGCAGGAACGCCGTCTTGAACTGGCGGGAGAAGGCGACCGTTTTTACGATTTAAAGCGCACTCACCGGTTGGATATTTTAAAAGTTAAAAAACCGGATATCCTGTTTCAGGCTGGCAAACATGAGTTTCTTCCAATCCCTTCCAGTGAACTTTCAAAATCTCCGTATTTAACGCAAAATCCAGGATATTAATTAAATAAAGTAATTAGAGATGAAAAAGATATTAAAAACAGGTTTTTTCCTGAGCTTCATGCTGGCAATATTTGTCGCTTGTAATGATGAGTTGCCAGTGCCTGATCCATCGTTCAGAATTGAAAAAGACACAATTATCAACAGCTTAAAACAACGCATAGAAATTACAAGTGCCGATACTATAAATCCGATCTATTTTGTGTACGATGGCAGTGCAACTTTTAACACTGTTTGGCCCGGTGATAAGTATAAATCTATTGTGTCGGTTAATTATTCCCCAACCGAAAAGAACAAAAGAGTACAATATTATACGATACAGGATTTTGATACCCGAATGGACTCGGTTATAATGAGCCTTGTTATGAAGAGGGATACTGCCTGGTCTCAGGCTGCCATCATTTATCAGGGAGTTGCCTTACCCTACGGGACAAATGAAATTCAATATACTTTCAGGTCGAAGGGAGATTTAACAGTAACCTGGATTTCGCGTAATGCAAATGCTGAAGAAGCCAATGAGCAGATTCTGCAGAAAAAAATCAGGGTGAGGTAATTAGTTTGATAGCTTAAATGAAATACAGAACCTATCCAGTTTTAGCGAAACAGTGCAGAGAATAGATAGGTTTTTTGCATTTTCTTTTGACAAGTAATCTATGGGATTTTTTTGTAGAAAAAATTCTTTCATTAAAACCGTTGGAACATGAATAAAATAAATACCTGCAAAATAAAAATCATAAGAGCATTTTCATCAATATCGATATTGGGAACTTTGTTATTCTGTATAGCCTGCAATCATAAAGCGGCAGTAAATACTATCAATGAAGTTCGGCTGGAAGTGGTTGAATTGCAACAAAATCCCATTATTAAAGCCGGAGACCCCGGAACAGAAGACATCAGATTTGGTTTTGAAGGTGGCACCTGTCGAAAGGTCAACTGTGTTTACTACCTGTTCACCACCGAAGTATTTGATGAGCCAAAAACGGCAGCAGTTCGTCTGGCTATATGGAAAAGTAACGATGGCCTGAAGTATCAAAAACACGGTATAATCGTTGAAACCAACCGGAACTGGGAAGATACCACCCACCGGATGTCGCCCTGGGCTCCAAATGCAGTATTTGATTCATTGCGACATGTCTGGAGCGTTTTTCATGTGGCTTACAAACGAAAACCCAATTCATCGAATGTGTTTAACATGACCGGAAAAATATTCCGTTACGATTCGCAGGTTGAAGGAATAGAAGGAATTGGCGGGCCATATCAGGAAGGTGGCTGGGTTAATCTGATGGGTAAACCCGATTGGTGGGAAGGTCCGGGTGAGATTGTTTCTTTTTATCCTTACAAAGTTGGAAATGAATGGTGGGCATTTTATGGAGGCAACAGTGTCCCTGACCATGTGGATGCCAATGGGACTTTAAATCCAAATGCTAAAAATATTTTTTATGCCGGTCTGGCAAAATCAGAAGGAAGTCTGACTGACAACTGGTTACGGCAGTACCAATTGAATCCTGTTCAAATGGATCCCGAATTTATCGAAAACTCAATAGTGACAAAAGTTGCCCCAAACCTTTACATTAACCTTTATGATGGGGCTAACAAACAGGAAATATCCTATTCTTGGTCAACTGATGGCATCCAATGGAATAAGGAGCAATTGATTCAACTGCCGAATGCTCCGGCATGGATTAAAAACACGCGTACACCTTTGAGTTTGATTGATGAAGGAGATGGGATTTATTCGATTTATTTCACAGCTTTCGACGGAAACAATCCCGATAAAATTGAACCCCTGTGGCACGATGGATTTGGGAATGTGGGATTGGTAAAAGTTAGATTGATAACTAATTAATAATAAAATGGAAATGAAAAAATATTTTATGATTAGCTTGTTCCTGATATCAGGTCTAAGTCACCAAATAAAAGCTCAAATTTTCGAATCCAACTGGTCATCACTCGACAAGCGCCCCATTCCGCAATGGTTTACCGATGCAAAGTTCGGAATCTTTATTCATTGGGGCGTTTATTCGGTTCCGGCCTGGGCACCAGCCAGCGCGGATATTGGCATTTACGCCAAGTATGCCGAATGGTACTGGCCGCGCATCAATGGTGGCAAAGACCCCAATCCGCAACAGGGCGATGTAAATAAACTGTTTACCGATTATCACAATCGGGTTTGGGGAGAGAAATTTAAATACCAGGATTTTGCACCCATGTTTAAGGCCGAACAATTTCAACCTGACCAATGGGCTGAAGTCTTCAAAAATGCAGGTGCCAAATATGTGATTTTGACCTCAAAACATCACGAAGGTTTCACGCTTTGGCCAAACGAACAAAGCTGGAACTGGAATTCGGTGGATATTGGTCCACACCGCGATTTATGTGGCGATCTGTCAAAAGCAGTGAAAGACAAGGGGCTGCACATGGGATTTTATTACTCGCTTTACGAATGGTTTAATCCGCTTTATAAATCCAATCCCGAAAAATATGTGAGTGAACACATGCTTCCCCAATTAAAAGATTTGGTAAACCGCTACCAGCCAGAGTTGATTTATCCCGACGGAGAATGGGACCATCCCAGTTCAATGTGGCAAAGCGAGCAGTTTCTGGCATGGCTTTACAATGAATCGCCGGTAAAGGAAACCGTGGTGGTGAACGACCGCTGGGGGAGTGAAACCCGCAGCAAACATGGCGGTTATTACAGCACCGAATACGGACAGGTACACGGCGACCAGAAAGCAGGCAATATGTCGGCTCATCCCTGGGAAGAAATCCGTGGTATCGGGACTTCGTTTGGCTATAACCGGATTGAGGATTTGAGTCATTACATGTCGTCGGAAGCACTGGTTCACATGCTCATTAAAATAGTTTCAGAAGGTGGAAATTTATGCCTGAACATTGGCCCGACTGCCGACGGTTTGATTCCGGTAATCATGCAGCAACGCCTACTCGACATTGGCAAATGGCTAAAAGTAAACGGAGAAGCAATTTACGGTACAAAAATCTGGAAAGAGCAAACGGAAATGTCTGAAAACCCAACCGTTTTTTATACTGCAAAGGGCAATGATATTTATGTGATTTGCACCCGCTGGCCGGAGAAACAATTGATTGTACCGGGTTTGAAGGGCACAGGAAAAGTGACCTTGTTGGGAAGTAATCTTTCTGTAAAATCAACCTTTTCAAGTGGAAAATTGCAGATTACACCGCCCGTAATTAATCCGGGTAATAATCCGTGTGAATATGCATGGGTGTTTAAAATTGAAAAGACAATCAATTAATCATTTAAGAATGAAAAGTGCTATCCATTTTCTGAAACTTACAGGTTATTCAAAAATCAACCTACTCTTTATTTGTTTCCTGGTTTATTTATTACCCGCAACATTAGTTTTTGCTAGTAGCAAAAATGATGGCAATGGTAAAAATATTACCTTGAAAGGAAAGAATGTAAACATTGAAATCACCAACGCAACCACTGAACTTTGGAAATACCAGGTACCGGAGACAGGCAAGACATTTGCTTTTACCGGCCCTGATTTTGAAGTTGATGGCAAAATCTTGGATTGCAAACTGGTTGACATTGAAAAAATTGGTGTGCCTGTTATACTAAATTCAGGAGTAACTGAATATGTTGTTCAGGGAACCTACTTGCAAATGCCCGACCTTACTTTGCGCATCACTTTTCGCATTCCCGACAACAATCCGGTTGTCCGTTTCCGGTACGAAATCATCGGAACAGGCAACCACCAGTTAACCAAATCCGCGGGGGTTGATAACATCAGGTATTTAAGTTTGGCGGTTCCTGAAATTTCAAAAATGAAAGAGGTTAAGCTTTCAGAGTTTAACGAGATGGTGCACAGTTTCTGTCTTTCTGAAAGGGAGATGGATGCACGTAACTTTAACAATGAAACCAGCTTCATGGGACCAATTGTAGTTGGCAGCGATGCTGCTAACTCCTTTCTGATTGCTTACGAACATGGTTCGCAGGCTCCTGATATGTTTTTAAAGTACAGCCTGTCGCCTGATAAATCAATCAATTTGTCTGCGGTGAAAGGAAATTATTCCGCCGGTTTTCCCATCAGTAACGAAAATCCTTTTCAAACCGTTTGGTTTGAAGTAGCTGCTATTGCGGGGAATAATGAAGATGAACTGGCAGAAAATTACCGGGAATTTGTACTCCGGAATATGAGTACCAATTTGGAGACACGAAAACCCTATATTTTTTACAATACCTGGAATTTTCAGGAGCGCAACAAACATTGGAACAACAAAAAATACCTGACGGATATGACGATGGAACGGATGTTACAGGAAATTGACATCGCGCACCGGATGGGAATTGAAGTTTTTGTTATCGATGCCGGATGGTTTGAAAAAACCGGCGACTGGATGCCCGACAAATCAAGGTTTCCTGATGAGTTGAAACAGGTAAAAGCGAAATTGGATGCTTATGGAATGAAACTCGGTTTGTGGTTTAATCCGACGGTTGCTGCAAAATCGAGTGCCATGCTGGCAAAAAATAAAGATTATCTGAAATCCTTCAATGGCAAAAATGATGGACCCTGGCCAATATGGGAAACCGAAGAAAGCTATGGAATGTGCCTGGTGAGCAAATACCGCGATGCCTTTGCTGATGAATTGATACGGCTGGCAAAAGAAGTTGGCGTACGCTATTTTAAGTGGGATGCGATTGCCCAATATGGTTGTGACGACCCGAATCATTTTCATGGAACAACTTCCAATTCATCGCAGGAGCGCAGTGATTGTTATGCTTTCGAGATTGGGCGGTCAATGAATTATGTGGTTGACAAACTGTGCTCGGTTTACCCTGATGCCATTGTTGACTTTGACATTACCGAAGGAGGTCGTTCCGTTGGGTTGGGATTTCTGGCTTCTGGTAAATATTTTCTGATTAACAATGGACCGTATTACCAGAATTACGACGTTCCGATTAATCCCGACAAAGACAACTGGAACATCTTCTTTTATCCGGGTGCTGCCAGAAGCTGGATTTGCCGCACTCCGCTGACTTTTGATAAATGGATACCTTCAGTATTATTTTTAACCCATTATTTGCCCGATGACCCTTATGAAAACCAATCGATTACTGTTGGGTCGCTGATTTTGGGGCAAAATGGAATTTGGGGCGATTTGCTGAAAATATCTCCCGAAGGTGTTGAATTCTTTAATGAGACATTGGGACATTACAAACAAGTTCGCGATGACATCACCAAAGCTACGATGATTCGTGATGGAGCCGTTGGCGGAAGTCCCGAAGTTTATGAAAAGGTCAATAAAGAAAATGGGAAGGGGGCAATCGTCCTTTTTTCGAGCCACAAAGGAAGCTACGAATATGTTTCCAAAAGTAAACCCAATCCGAAATACTGGTCAACCAAAGGAGTTGATATTAAATTTGATAAAGAAGGATTTGCAGTTATTAAAGTTTCATTCGAAAAGGCCGAAGCAAAAATCATTTTCTTTGGAGTACGTTGTAATTCTCTTATCTGCCAATCAAATTATTGCATCATCCAACGATTCTCCCGAAACCAAATACAAAGCCATACAAACCAAACTACAAACCGGATGGGGAACTTTCAATCATAAAAGTGTTTTAAGTCATGTGCTTTTACCCGAAGGTTTTGCAATGAATATTGGCATCAAATTGCACCAGAATAATGCCGACAATTACCTGAAAGAAGCGTTTATCTCATCGCGCGGCCTGCGGCCTGAGAAAATTACTCCGGGCTATAAAGCTTATTATGGCAGCTACTCTGACCTGACCGTGGAATGGAACGGCGTAAAATTCAGGATTGAAAGTGCCACCACTGAAAATCAGGATTTGATGTTGCTGGTAACGCCAATTGAAAATCCTGAAAATATTCCGTCTGTTGTTTTGGAAACGGGAATGTTGTGGAATCGTCCGGGAACACTTGAATTGGATGGAAATACAGTCCAGATAAAAACTAATAACAAAAACCTGACTGTTCGCTCAACCGGTGCTCCTGAAAAGGAATTTCTTGCCAACACCTCTCCATATCTGGCTGTAAAGTTGAATCAGCCGGTAGCCTTTTATACCGGAGAAACCAAAAACATTGAACAAATTAAAGCACTGGTTGCCAAACAAAGAGCCGAAATTGAAAAGATGTTTTCAAAATACGGTGAACTTGCCCCGACTTATCAGGCTATTCAGAGTGTGATTGGCTGGAATATGATTTACGATGCTTCCAATGAGCGGGTCATCTTTCCGGTGAGCCGTTTGTGGAACGACAACTTTGGCGGGCAATATGTTTTGTTCGACTGGGATACCTATTTCGGGGCATGGATGGCCAGTCTGGAAAGCAAGGAGCTGGCTTATGCCAATGCAGTTGAAATCACCAAAGCTATCACACCCGGTGGATTCATTCCCAACTTTTCGGGTTCGTATGGAAGCGCTTCGTTCGACCGCTCGCAGCCG
>JFJP01027320.1_pt1 | contig 14346 bp, 14 predicted proteins | sample 431651 | NCBI WGS metagenome assembly JFJP01 (sample SAMN02602958, study PRJNA72255) | Microbial mat metagenome, whole genome shotgun sequencing project. | biome: fresh water; feature: sink hole; material: water; isolation source: purple microbial (photo- and chemosynthetic) mats found in... | reverse complement strand
ATTCTAAGGTAAAATTCCGTTGGACATCCTTTGGAAATCATCGTATTTTATCGTTCTCCAATTATCCAGACTCATTTCAATGAGTTTTTCTACGAGATTCATTGTCTTTATCCATTTTTAAAAAAATTATTAGAAATGAAAAAAAATTTTTTTTTTTTTTTATCACAAAAATCATTGTGTTTTTTACTTCTAATTCTGTGTTGGTCTCTCCAAATTTTGCTTTGAAAGCATTAAAATCAAATTTTTGAAAGCAAGGGAGATTGGAATCTTCCATCATCACTGAAATCAGGCAGGTTAGTTCCTCAACATGTTTTTTCAAAAGGATCAACATCTTTATCATCAGAACTTTGAAATAAAAGTACATATTTGAGTCCAAACCCCCCATCAAATCTACATATTCCTAAGGAATTTTCGATATTTTATCTATTGAATTACGTACTTTTGTGAGTTTGAATGGAGCTTTTTCGAAATTAATTCCTCCAGGAGTGAAACAGAACATAAAGCCAAAATCAATATGAATAATATGTCCTCGATTATCGATCAAAATATTACCATTATGTCTGAAAATCAATAAATAAATTAAAATTTAACAATAAAATATAAGAAAATTCATTTAGAGAAATAATAAATAAATAAGAAAATTCAATAAATAATGAGCAAAAACCTATCTTTAACATTCAAAAGATAACAGATAATGGAATAAGCAGCGAGACTCTCTACGAAATTCTTCTGTGCTTCTTCGAAATGCACCCCGAAAATATCTAAATAAATGTCCATTAAATGTGTTTCTTGTTTTTTTTGTAAAAAATATTTCTTCAAATGGTCAACACTCATTGTATTCGGAATGAATTCTATGAAAAATTCCCATAAATTAATAAAAACCGTTAAAAATTTCAAAAAAAACAAACCTATAATTCCAGAATTAGAGCTTGTTACAATAACTTCATAAGGTCTTAAATATACCATAACCTTTTCATTTATGAATATATCCTTTAATTTTCTTATGAGTTGCATAGCCAAAACCTCTTGTCTCAGATCATCTCCTCCTTTCACGATAATAGGTCTTAATTTATAGCTCAAAAAGTGTCCATAAGGAGAATTCTGACGAATAAATTGTTCTTTTTCTTCCCAAATTTCTCCCCAAGGACCGAATTTCTTGATTTCTTTTTTAATATTGACTAATTCGAGCATATTTTGTGAAGAAATCTTCATTTTTAAGACTTTGAATTTCGATTCTTGAATCTGTGTCATCGAAGTGTTTTTTATCATAATATCGAGAAAATTCAGTGTTTCACAGATTGGCAATGCTGTTTCTGAAGAAATTCTCGAAATTTTCTTGATTTGTCCTTCTTTTTTCTCCTCCTCATATTCCTTAGAATGTGAACGATAAAACTTTTTTTCTGGAAAAATTTGATTGAAACTTTCTTTTTTCGATATAAACGCTGGTTTTATTTGAGGTTTTATCGAGTTCTGAAAGAAAAGTTTTTTTTTCTCATCTTTTTCGATAATTTTCGCAAAACCTTCAAGTCCTTGATATTTATTCTGTTCAATTCGTGCTAATTCTTCAACGTTTTCGAATTGGAAAAGGTCAAATTCTTCTATAAAATCATCGATTTTTTCCCATTCTTGCAATCTTAATCTTGGTGATGAGAATTCTTTCTTTATAATTGGAGATCTGTCTTTATTCGAATTGTTTGAGCCTTCGGATAAATTATCTGCGGTTGATTGGCTTTTTTTGAAAGGCATTTTATGTGGTTCGAACTCTCGTTTTTCTAATTCTTTGACACTTTATATATAAAATTAAAAAAAATCAATTTTTTTTTCAAAAATTAAGAAAAGAAAAAAAAACTAAATAAAATGAAAAACTCAATAGTTTCAATTAAAATCATGTAAGGTATGCGTTTTCTTGTAATAAAGATCTTATAATCCTCTTCAATGATTCTGACGACTAAATTGGATTGAAACTCCTCTTCATAGTTCGCAAACGGCAGCAATATCCCTTCAAAAAGATTCAAAGCTTTTGGAATGGAATTCCAGGTTTTAGTTTCTTCTTTTATTTGTAATTTATTTGATCGAAGCCAAATATTAGTTTGATGAAGAAATTCCTTTAATTTTTTTGGTTGATCACTTTCTTTAAGAGTTTTCAAATAAATTGAGATTTTGATCATTTTATTGAGAAATTTCATCACAAGATTGTGATAATTTGATTTGGCCTCTTTTTCTTGGAATTTTGTTATAATTTCTTTTGTTCATGAGCGAGCAGGAAATTATAATGGAAATTCAATAAAATTTATAAAGTAAAATTCAATAAAATTTATCAAACTTTCTTTAAATTCAGGCAAATTAATAGCAATTGAAGCGTTCATATTTTCTTTATTATTTCCATTTACAACAGCAATTTCGCAATACTAATAAAAATTCATTTTATTTTTAACGAATTAAAAAATTTAACTGTTTCAAGTTTCGCCATTCTTTCGTTTTGCTTCTTATTTCCCCCTTGTCCAAAAGCATTCAAATTCAAAGAAATCTAATAAAAATAACAAGAGAACTTCATTCAAACACATACTTTTAAATAAGAAAGGAAACTTTCTGAACATTTTTCCAATAAAAATTGCTGTAATTCTTTCGATTCCTTTTTAATCAGCATATAACTATTGAAAATTTAATGAGAAAATTATCAATAATATTATAAATAACCATAATTGAGGGAGATAAAACTCTAGTTTTTGATCAGGAATAGTATATAACTGATTTATCAAATAATCTTGAATTCCTTTATTTTCAAAATATTTCTTCAAATAAAATATATGCATCGAAAGAGTGAAATATTCCGATTGAAATAATCTCAATAAACTGCCAATATCCATATTTTCCTTGCCAAAAATTGGCTTTAATTGGTAATTTATATCCATTTTCTCCCGTTTTAAGTGAATTTTCTGATCAATTTTTCTTCCGATTTGGCTTTATATATTATTATTTCAATGATTTTTCAATTTTTTCAATATGTCATCTTTTTTTCTTAATTAATCTCACAATGAAAAAAATATTTAAAAAAAAAACCAGAAAAATCTGAAAAAATTCATATAAAACTCACCCAAAAAACTACCCAAAACCTTCTAAAAACCTTTAAAAAACAAAATAAAATGGATTTCGATAAATGGATTGAAGAAATTAAGAAAGGTAAATGTCTTCCTGAACAAGATATTTTCAAACTGTGCGAGAAAGTAAAAGAAATTCTCATAGAAGAGTCCAATGTCCAGCCAGTTCGAGCCCCTGTGACTGTTTGTGGAGATATTCATGGCCAGTTCTATGATTTATTGGAATTATTCCGAATCGGTGGAGAAATCCCAAAAACAACCTATATTTTCATCGGAGACTTTGTAGATAGAGGTTATAATTCAGTTGAAACCTTCGAAATGTTGTTATGTTTGAAAGCAAAATACCCAGGTCATATAGCTTTGCTTCGTGGTAATCATGAATCCAGACAAATAACCCAGGTTTATGGATTCTATGATGAAATATTAAGGAAATATGGGAACACAAACCCTTGGAAATACTTCACAGATTTAATGGATTATTTGACTTTAGGAGCATTAATAGAAGGTAAAATTCTTTGTATTCATGGTGGTTTATCTCCTGATCTCAAAACGATTGATCAAATAAGAACTATTGATAGAAAAATGGAAATACCACATGAAGGACCTTTTTGTGATTTAATGTGGTCAGATCCTGATGAAATACCTACTTGGTCTCAGAATCAAAGAGGTGCTGGATGGCTCTTTGGCTTCAAAGTTACCAAAGAATTCAATCATCTCAATGATATTGATCTGATATGCAGAGCTCATCAATTGGTTCAGGAAGGATATAAGTATTGGTTTGATGAGACCTTAGTTACTGTGTGGAGCGCACCGAATTATTGCTATAGATGTGGAAATGTTGCAGCTATTTTGGCTTTTGATGATATGCTAAATAAAAAGTTCTCGATATTTAATGCAGTGGCAGAAAGTTCCAAGGCACTAAACCCAAAGAGTGTTTTACCCTATTTCTTATAAGTTGGAATGAAGAAGAAAAAAAAAATAATTATTCTTTTTTTTTTTTAGAGAAAACAAAATTTTGAAAAAGTTTTTTTTAAAAAAATGAATTTAAATTATTATTATTTTTTTTAAATTAAATTATTAATTGAAATAAAACAATTTCCAGTTTTTTTTTTTTTTTAATTATTTTTGTTTTTTTAATTTATCAAAATTTTTTCAATTTTCCAAATAATCAAGAATAACGAAAAAAAAATTTGGATTTCCTTTTAGATTTTTTAAAAATAAATTCAATAACTTAGAACGACTTCGAAAAGAAGGAAGGTTTTAGAAACGTTTTTATTTATGTTGTTCACAATTTTTATAATTCATCTTTGTATTTCAGATATTTCTCATCATTGAATTCCTCTCCCAAAGTTGCTTGGTCTGTCAAAAATTGATCAATCAAATCTTCAGAAATATGAGGGAATTCTGGGAGATTAATCCTTCCATCTGAGTTTTCAGCCACAAAATTCATTAATTTTTCAGCCTTAAATTCAATAATTCAAACTCAACAATTTATAGTTAAAAAAAAAAGAACCTTAGCAAGTCCTGTGTAGATTAAATAATTATTTCTATCTTTTCCTTTTGGAAAAAGAACGATCAAAGGATGATCCACAAATTCCTTTTCAAAGAATTCATTCATTTATTTGATAAATTTTACTTACTTTAATTAGTTCTGGTTTTTCGAAATAGAAAATATCGAAAAGTGTCACTTGAACAGAATCCAATAGAAAATCAGAAAATCTTTTAGAAATTTGGTTGTAATTCATCGCTAAAGAGGTCGAACTTTCTCACCCAAAACACATTAATTATAAAACTCTTCAAATCATTTACTTGACGTCTCTTCTCGAATTCCAGAAAAGGACCATTAAATCATTTTCTTCATTTCGAATTTTCTCAAAGCTTGTTTCATTCAAATTCTTGACGTTTCTCAAATAGCTATAAATAATAGATTTCTTCAGTTTCTTTTGATTTGTTTCATATTTTTCTCTAAATATAAAAGAAAAAATTAAAACTATTCTTCAAATCAAGTGTTTTTACATCATATTCACAAGAGGCATCGTCAGATAATCATTGATAAATTCTTTTATTGTGTCCTTATTTATTGGCCAATCAGCAGGATAGGAGATTTTATTCTCGAAATCTATTCTGAAAAAAGCCATTGTTGGCATCCTTTAAAAGTAAAAAAATTTAATGAATTCTTGATTTGAAGAAATATTGTAACTTATTATGTTCAATGCCTAAAAGCTTCTTCCTTTCTAAATTCAAATTGCCATCGACCCATCCAAAATAAACTTTTCCTAGAAATTCTTTTGCGACTTCTTCCGCGAGTCTCAATATTTTTTTCGAAATCTCAATATTTACGAAACTATCAAGCACAAACACGAGCAAAGGCTTTTGTTTTTCATTGTAAAATTTGAAACTTTCTGTATGTATTTCATCAACTAATTTCAGTGCTTTTCTAATAATTTAATCATATTTCCATTAAAAATATTAAAAAACGATTCAATTGCAGAGCTCAATTTTTTTAAGCCAAGAACTAATTCGGAGATATCTATTACAGTGTATTTTCCTGGGGTATGTTGAATCACAACACTGGTTAATGTGTAATCATCAAACCATTGTTCTTGATATTTTTTCTTGGCTTTCTTGATCTCTGTTTGATTGGTTAATATACAAAAATACACTTCAGTTCTTTTTAATAACAAATATGCTGCGTTTTCAAATTCCCTTTGATCCTCAACTGTCTCTTCAGGATCGTAAAAAAAACCTAAGACTTTAACTGGATTTATCGTGTTTCCTTCATAATCTTGCTCATTCCTTGTAAGAAAATACTCTGCTTGCTCTAAAGTCTTGACCTTTACAAACTTTTTTTTTAAAATAAAAATAATTAAATGAGAATTGTATCATAAAGTACAGGCTGGTGGAGTCTATTTATAAAACGCATGATCTTTGCATGATCTAGAATGTCATTATAGGGATAAGGTCTTCCATCCCTTTTTAGCGGTTTTTATTTTTTTTTTTATAGAAAGAAAGATTTATTACATAAAGAAAATAATGAAAGGAACTCTTAATATTTGAAACTCCTTATTGATTTCAGAGGATTCTGGAATAGAAAAATCCATTCCTGCTATTTTGGTCCAATTCGCCTTTTTTTTTCATAAAATTACATTATAAAAAAAAAGTTATTGGATTTTGTAATGAAATTTTACAAATGGATTGATGTCTTTATTGAGCAAATATCGCTGTTGAAGATTATAAAAAAACTCCTCATGTTTGCAACAAGCCTTGCACCATCCAGTTGATCCAATAACCATAAGGAATTTATTTTTAGCGATTATTCTATCAAAAAATTTTAATAAAATTTCATTTTTCTTATGAACGATGAGTAGTTGTTATCAGTTATTATCAGATCTCTGACACTTTGAAATGGATATTTAGGATGACAATTTAGAGTTGATAAATGTGCTGGAGCTGGCAGTTGTTTCTTATTTTGAGCGTTCAACACAAGCAAGATTGTGGCGAAAATGAAGTAAATTATTTTCATATCCATTTTTTTTGTTTTTGAAAAAGTAATAAATTTTTTTTTATTTTTTTTATACGTGTCTTTTTTTGTTTGTTTCAAAATTATTTAAATTTTTCAAAGAAAAAAATTCAAAAATTTAATCTAATTAAAAAAAAAAAAAAAAATTCATTTAATTATAAAAAATTAGCATTAATCAAATACAGAAAAAAAACTGTTTTTTTTAACAATGATTAGATGATAATAACTTATTGAAATAATAACAATATTTATGAAATAATAAAAGGGAGAGCAAAACTTATTTTTTAATATCTAAAAGTATGCTGACCCTAAAACTGTGAATCTTTAATTTTTGATATATTTAACTTAATAGATGAACAAAAAAAATATATGAAATTCATTAACAAAATAAATTTTCAAAAATCTCCAGAAAATCCTTTTCACTCACCGGTTTCAGCAAATATGCATCCATTCCCCTTTCCATGCAGTTTTTTTCATCGCAATATGCTGTAATTGCCACGATCAATGCTTTTTCATATCCGAATTTATTAATTTTCTCTTTAATAACCACAGTCGCTTCATAACCATTCATAATAGGCATTTGACAATCCATGAAAATCAATTGTAGAGGCTTAGTATCCCTTTTTTGAGGAATTTTTTTCAGTGTATTATTTGATCCAATAGCCTTATTATGTTCTTCGAAGATTTCGCAGGCTTGAGATCCGTTAACAGCGGAATAGACATTAAAAGAAAGATTTGTCATTTTTTTGAGATAATTCTTCAAAATGAAGATATTAAATGGGTTATCATCGACAATCAGTATATTCAAAGCGTTTTTCTCGCTCAGTTTTATTTTCGACTCATTCAGATTATTCAAAGAAAAGACTTTTTTAATTTGTTTTTTCGAATCATTCACTATCATATCTCCTTCAAATATTTCCATATTCTCAGAAGTGTCGTTTTTTCTTGATTTGCTCTTGGCTGTTAAAGGATTCTTCGTTTGAAATTTGTGAACGGAATTCCAATTTTCGGGAATAATTTGCTCTTCTTTGTGATTTTCTTGTTTTTCTTCAATCGAAAAATCTTCGTTTTCTGAAAAATAAGACGAAACATCAAGTTTTTCATTCAGATCTAATTCTTTTTCACTCATAGAATTCTCCAATTCCGAAAGTCGAAGTTTCGGACTTTGCCAGGTATAATTAAAGCGTTCTTCTTCGATTACTTCTCCTTGAACTTTCGCTAAAGGAATTTGGCATAAAATGTCCATGTTAACCTTATTTGTCACGATTTTAAAATCATTTTTGTCCCAAATTATCTTATTTATATTCAATTTCAGGCTCGAATTGTCCACTTTTCGGATCTTTGTGAACAATAAACACCCGAATTTCGCTCCTTTTCCATATTCTGAAGTCACATAGACCCTATCACAAGGTCCTAATAAAGAAACGATCATTTTACAAATACTTAAGCCAAGTCCGATTCCATATTTGTTATTAAGACTTTTATCAGAAAAAGTGGAAAAAGGCTTGAATAAATGAGGCATTATTTCAGGCTTTATTCCAATTCCAGTATCAATAACCTCGAATTTCAATAAATTACTATAAGTTGTCTTGCTGATTCTGAGACAAACAAAGCCTTTGACAGTGAATTTTATTGCATTTCCCAATAGATTTATCAATAACTGACATAATCGACGATCATCGGTTTCCATCATAATATCATTAGCAGGCTCATAATCGAGATATAGCTTCACATTCTTGATTTCAGCTTGATATCGCATCATATTGAAGATTTGATCCACGATTTCATGTAATGAAAAAGTCTTTATCACAAGATTCAAAACCCCTTTTTTCACTTGGGAGAAATCAAGGATATCACCAACTAAATGCAATAATAAATTCGCGCTTATTTTCGCATAATCTAATAGTTTTTCTCTGTCTTGTTTAGTGATATTCGACTCCAAACTTTGGTTGATAAAGGCGATAATCCCGCTTATAGGATTTCGTAGATCGTGGGCCACATTCGCAAGCATTTGGTCTTTGAATTTTGAAATTTCCTTTATATTCGCGAAATCTTCTTCTGGAATTAGATCAGAAAAATGGAAAAAAAGGTAGGTTTGACCATTGTTTTCAAAAGTCGTGAGATTTAAGCGAGCAGGCTTTTTAATTATTTTTTTGAAATTTATGTATCCATTAAGAATTATATTATCAGAAGATTCTTGCAACATTGTGCTTTCTAAACGATTTTTTATCAGAATTAAGAGATTTCTTTTTTTATTTTCTTCATTAATTAACTCACTTTCTTTCTCACTGGATGACATTTGCCTTTGACTCTCTTTGAATTCTAATAGGTTTTGCTTCTTATAAATATAGCTGATTTCGAAATTGTCCAGTAATTGAATAAAATCCGTTTTTCTCTCCAACTGGTATTCTTTGCAACCTTCGTTGAAATACATCAGATTTGAACTCACACAAAAGCTCTTTATAGGGGAATTATCATGCTGATTAGTATCATTAAGAGTTTTTTGTTCAAATATTTGTATTTTTTGAGTTTGTGTTTGTTGTTTTTCTCGTTCGAAACTCATTAAAAAAAACACGCCAGGAAACACGTTTTTAATTAATTTTAGCATAATATCTGATGTTTCTCCCGAAATCGACATTTCAGAACTATGTTCTTTTGAATGAATATCGTTATTTTCTTCATTCGGTTCAATTTTGATCAGAATTATATAGATAAACAACAGGAAATAATACACATAGATCAAAGGCTCTTTTGACGCTTTCACGAAATAAAAGAAATAAAGCAGGCTCGAAACAAGCATAGACAGCCCTCCCACGATTATTGGGCTTCTTTGGATCATGATTATTTGGAAAATAGCAGAAAGAAAGCCTAGGAAATAATTCACGCTTAAATTTTGCGAAATGCCAGTATCACGTGAATAAAAGAGAGTTATCAAAAAAAAACATAGCAGGATATTGTGAAATGGATAGATATTCTCGATTTTTTTCTTCATATATGCAAGTAAAATTACAGTTATTAAGAGTAGTAGCGAAACAAAGATGAGCAAAATGATGAAATCATTGAACTGGAGCATATCGAAATTAAAAAGCAAGATGAGAGTTAATAATTCAAAGAAGGAATTTAAAATTAAAAGCAAAGGGGATATTGAAGAAAGAGAACATTTTCTAGTGTTTCGTAGAAAATTCAAAGGTTTTTGCTGGATTTGAGCCAAATACTTCATTTTATTTATTTTGCTGCACGTTTAATTGGTTTGATGTTGATTTATTTGATAAATGATTTTTATTAATTATTTTATTTTTTTAAATTAAAAAATTTTTCAATTTATTTTCAATTTTTTGCTTTATTTAACAAGTTTATTAAGGGTTTGAGATAAGAAACTCTTCCCAATTAATTTCAAACCCTTCAATTTTACATAATTTTGCATTTCTTCCACTTTTTTTTCATGTTCTAAAAATAAAAATGACAGAATTCCTTTAATAAATATGAAAAAAACCTTTATTGCATTTATAAAAAGCGTATAAATTGATAGAAAGGAGCAACAGAGCCAAAGCATTTAAAATTGCCTACACATTGAAGAAAATAAAGAATTACAAGTTTTTTTAATAAAAACCCAATAAATATTAAAGGTGATCATATGATAAAACGATAGCAAGCCCCAGAAAACTGCACAAATAATTTGTGGAGTCCAGAAAAATGAAGAATCTACGATATTTAGCTTAACATCTCCATCATAAGATTCAAAAATCCAGACTTCATTCCCATCTTCTTTAAAATCGCTCCACCATCGAAGCCCAACCAATAATCTGTTATATTCATTAAATGGATGCAATGAATAATTTGATAGATTGTTTACCTTCCTGTGATATTTTTCAAAGTCCAGAAATCAAAAGCACAAGCCACAGCTACAACAATAAATGTGAGAGTATTGCCAGCTTCAAAAAGTTCCATTAAATAGTAGCTTTTTTATTTAAAGTTAAGGTTTTCATTAGATTTATATTTAAAAAATTGGGTTTATATTTGTAAAAAAATGTGTATTTTATGGGTTTTTAAAGAAATATTATATTGTTATTTTACCTTATTATTGCCAGTGCTTTAAAAAGGATGGTAAAAATACAGGCGATTGGATGGTTAGCATGAGAAAGATCGTATGTTGAAAGTTTTTCTTTAATTGTTTGATCTGGTTTCGATTTTTCAAAAGAGAGAGATGAAGTTGTTTTATTAGAAAGCTGGATGTTTTGGTTATATTCGTGGTCAGATGATTTCTTGGCGAGTGTGTCATCAGTGTTCTGCATCGGGATGTTGAAATTAAAATCCTAAAAGAGTTTTTATTCACAAAAAAATGAAAAATCTACCGTGAAATCTTGTTTTTGCTGCATTTTTTTCTTTAATTTTTTTTTTTTAATCGAATTTTTTTTGAAATTTTTATTATTTAAAAAAAAAAAATTAATCTAATATTTAAAAAAAAAAAATTTTCTTTTAAAATTTTTTATTAAAATAAAATTCATTTTTTTGCATTTTTACTTTTTTTACTTTTTTTTAATTTTTCGAAAAAATCGAAATCCTAAAAACCTAAAAAAAATCTTTCAATAATCCCTTTTATTTCCTCATTTATCTTGTGTGAACATCACCCCTGTGCCTTTGTTTGCCAACTGCGTATTTTTGATACGATCAATCTCTTTCACACATCTGCCTGCCAACACATTATTTACAGCGATATTCTTGCTCAAAATACTAACTGGATCTTCAAAACCCCCAATAAATTAATTAATTTCTTATATTTTAATGTGAAATCCCACTATTTTTAATCATTTTCTCTAATTCAATAGGGGTATAAATCTCTAAAAACTCTTCAACTGAGATATATCCTCCTCCAACTCTGACTAAATTCAAAAGAATTGCATAAAAAGTGTTTAATATATTGAAAAAAGTACTATAAATCTTGTCTTGTTCTATTTTAACATGAACTCTTTTAGTCCCGAATTGATAAACTCCTTCCCCTTCTCTTACAAACATGATCTTTAATCTGCTGGGATCATTCAAATTTGTGATGAAATTCGCTAGTTTCCTATCTGTAGCGTCATCCTTCAATATTTATCGTATTTTCCTCACAAAAAATACAATAATTACCTTAAATGGAATATATGAGCCTTCTTTTTCCCTCATTTCTAATATAAGTTTCTTCAAATTCATGTTATACTATATAAAAAGATCAATAAATTCATTAAATTATCGTTATTTCTTACATCTTCTCTTTCATTAATGGAACTTTGCAAATCCTTGATAGAATTCTTGAGATCTAAGGCATTATTATCCTGGAAAAGAACTTTATCGCTCAAAAGAGTGATTTGTGACCGATAATCCTGGTTTTGTTGCGATAATTTATCCTCTCTTTCTTTCAAAGCCTCAACTTTAGCATTCTGGCTCTGATTTATCAAAACCTGCTTTTCAAATCTTGCCGATTCATTTTTTACATCGAAAATCTGTTTTTTCAAAACTTTTTTTCGAAATAAAAGTAAAGAAATGAAGAATTTCATTAAATAACGTGAAATTTGGTTGTTTTTTTCATTGTTTTGGATCTCGAAAGAGAGAATTTTTTGTTCTAAAAAGTTATTTTTTTCGAGGATTCGCTTGCCATCATCATCAACTTCTCGCATTTTATTAATGGACTCCACTTTTAATTTCTCAATCATTGCGGTTTGGCTTTTAATTATCATAATTTTTTTGTTTTTGTTCAAAATTAAGAAAAATATTGTGTTTTTTCTTTACTTTTCCATTGAAATTCTTGATTCTTTTAGCTCTTCTTCCACCTTTTTCTTATCTTCTTGTGCTTGTTTCAATAAACTTTCATTTAACTAAAACAAATGAATAAATAATAATCTAATTTTTTTTTGTTTATACAGCTAATGCTTGTATTTTGCTGGATAAACCATTTATTTCATAATGTAATTCCTTTGTTTTCGATTTTTCTGATTCGAGTTCTAGTCGAGTTTCATTGAGTTCTGAGCTCAAAAGTATCTATTATTTGTAAAAACAACATAAATTACAATGAAAATTTTCAAAGAAAACAACCTTTTCTTTAAAAACATCGTCTCTTTGCTCTTCAATATCGTGAATTATTTTATAGAATTCTTTCGATTTCTATAGAAATATATAGAAAAAAATACAAAGAAATCCTCTTAAAATTACATTAGAAACTGTATCATTCAATTCCTGTATCTTTTTTTCCTTTATTTCAAGCTGATTTTTTAAATAAACGTTCTGTTTCTTCACTTCTCTAGAAAAAACCGAATTTCTTTAATAAAAACCAACAATTCAATATAAAAAATCAAAACTCGAAATTCCTCAAATTAATCTTCGCCTCTCTCAGTTCATTTTCCACCGAAATTTCTGGTGTTTTACTATGAATTCTTTCGAAATTCTTATTCATTTCCTTCATTTTCTCATCAACCACATGTTTCTCCTCCATAATTTTATTGAAAATCGTCTGATTTCCCATCTGATCTAATTTGGCTTGATTATTCGAATCTCTTAACGCTTTTTCAAATTCTTTTCTCATTTCTTCTGATTTACCCAATTCCATTCCAAGAATTTCGTTATCTTTTTCCACATTTAATAAGCCTTTCAATTTCGAATCCAAAGCCAAAACCACGACTTTCAGGTATTCTGTTTGATTTTTCTGATCAGTAGTGAATTTCTGAAGCTCATTTTTGAGATTATCAAGTTGAACAGCCTTATTTTTCTCCGTTTTATCGTCTTTTTCAAAGCGATTCTTGAGTTTCATCGGCGATAGTTCATAAGGCTGTTTATTATTAAGTTCTTTCCTATCGATTAGAAGTTCATCCCTTTGAGTTTTCGTCAGTGTTGTTTGATCAATATCATTGAGGCTCGGCATTTCTGTATCATTTCTCAATGAATTCAAATAAAGACAATCGTTTATGGCTTTCTTATCTTTTTCGAGAGTATTGATCCATTTTGCTGAGGTTTCAAGACTTCTGTTTATCGCCCTATTGATGCCATCAGCTTTAGCATCTTGAGCCATTATCTCCATTATTTTGCTTTTCTTACTTGATGAGCTTTTTAAATTGCTTTTTAACCGAGAACCTGCTGAATTCACTTTACCAAGGCTTCGATCTCTTGTAGAATTGGAGAAAAGACTGAAAGTTGTTTTGTATCGATCTGGTGTTAAAGGATAATTTTTAGGGGAATGATGTGTGATGCTTTGACTGTTCGATTTTCGTAACTCATGAGAAGATGAAGAAAGAGTAGTATCAGGTTTTAACAGCATTTTCTTGGTATTTAATGAAGAAATCTTCTTTAAATTGAGAGTTCTATTGAAAATCACAAGGAAAAAAGCTCCTTCAACGGAATTGTCTAATTTGAAGGAGTCTCCGATCTAGAGAAAAACCGTGAATATTGAAGAAAATATACAGGAAATACTTCGAATTCTTCCTTTTGGTCAATATCTTTGGGGATTTCTATAGAAAGAGATGCTAAAAGCTTTTGTTGGGCTATTTAATTGATAATTATATGGAAAAAGATGATAAAAGAAAGACTCGTTTCATGAAAAGTGAGCTGAAAAGAAGAAAGATCCATTAAGTCATTTACTTCACAACTGACTAATTCTCGCAAATGAACCTTGTAAATTTAAAGAAATATAAAGGATTTTAAGGATTGTAAAGAAGAACTTGGAACTCTTTATCGGAGATTTTTAGTTTTGATTCAATGTTT
>JFJP01039149.1_pt1 | contig 14348 bp, 12 predicted proteins | sample 431651 | NCBI WGS metagenome assembly JFJP01 (sample SAMN02602958, study PRJNA72255) | Microbial mat metagenome, whole genome shotgun sequencing project. | biome: fresh water; feature: sink hole; material: water; isolation source: purple microbial (photo- and chemosynthetic) mats found in... | reverse complement strand
CGTGGTTTGGAACTTAAAGGCACGATTGGAAAAAATGTTCAATACCATACCTCTTTTTTCGAAAATCAAGCATTTTTTACCGATTATCTGAAGCAGTACATCGACTCTACGATTGTAGTTCCCGGACAAGGTGCTATTAAAGTGTTTGAAACCAATGGTTTCGATTATGCACGGGCTGAGGGATATTTGCGAATCAATATACAACGCAGTCGGTTTGCCATGAATATAGATTTGGGCAACGGTAAACACTTCATTGGCAACGGTTATCGCTCTTTGTTGCTTTCCGACAACGCTTTTTCGTACCCATATCTCAGTGTTTCGCTTGTGAGTGGCAAGTGGCAGTATTCGGCTATGTGGGCTGCCTTGCAGTCGTTTAGTGAGGTGTATTACAATCAGCATTTGCGCCGCCATGCCACGTTCAATTATTTGTCGTGGAAACCCACGCAACGCTTTGAGCTTGGCTTGTTCGAATCCATTATTTGGCACACTTCCGATGATAAGACGTTTAAAAACAAATTCCCAATAAATTTTTTCAATCCACTGATTGTTAGCCGAATAGCATTCTACGGACTCGATAACGAACACAATATGCTATTGGGTGTAAATTTTTCGTACAGCATTGCTCATTCGGTGCTTCTCTACGGACAGACAATGATAGACAATCTGAGTTTTGATACATCTTTGGAGAATAAATTGGGGGCACAATTGGGTATAAAATATTTTGGCACCAAAAACGGCTTGCTCAAAGGGCTGTTTGCTCAGGCAGAAATCAACGCAGTGAGTTCCAATTCATACGCACATCAATCTGTTTTACAAGGCTTTACACACTACAATCAGCCATTAACTCACCCTTTGGGGGCTGGCTTTGTGGAGCAGTTGGCAATGCTGCAATACAATTTGTACCACTTTGAAGCGAGTGCCAAGTTTGTGAACGCCCGTTTTTTTGATAACCGAAATGTGAATCATTCTCAATTCATTTTCAGTTATTTAATCAATCCGGCAACCCATCTCAAAATATTAGCTGGCTACAGTTTGCGTACACTTACCACTCCGGCGGCAACCAACAGCAGTCCCTACCTATTTTTTGGTATTTGCTCCACACTCAACAATTATTATTACGATTTTTAGTCGCTAAATTTAACGCATGAAACCGCTCTTTTTTCATTTATCAAAAGCATTGAAATTCATTCCTTTATCTTGGTTGATAAAAGCAAGCGCGCAGAACATTATTTTACCATTTTATCATGTCGTATCCAATCGTGAGGTAATTCATATCAAGTATTTGTACAATGTAAAATCGGAAAAAAATTTTGAGCAGGATTTAGATTTCTTTCTTACTCATTATCAACCTATTGACTATTTTCAATTACATTCTATTCAGAAAAATACTATCAAACAAAAAAAATATTTTTTTCTTTCGTTCGATGATGGATTAAGCGAATTTTATGATGTAATAGCTCCAATTCTCAAGCGGAAAGGAATCCCTGCCGTATGTTTCCTAAACTCAGCATTTATCGACAATAAAGCATTGTTTTTCAGATACAAAGCAAGTGTTTTAATTCATCAGTTCCGAAATATGTCGGTATCGCACAATCTCAAAAATCAAATCATTTTAGCGTGCAATCAATGGAATGTAAAATACGATAACCAATTTCGTTTTCTGCTCTCAATCAATTATTTTCAACAAAATTTTTTCGATACGTTGGCACATCTTATTGATTTCGACTTTAATGAATACCTAAAAAAGCATACCCCCTACCTCAGCACCGAACAAATATCATCGCTAATTGAGCAAGGATTTTTGTTTGGAGCACATAGCATTGACCACCCTTTATACGCCCATTTGAACCAAAATGAGCAACAAATACAAACGCAAAGCAGTATAAACGAAATAGTTACAAAATTTGATTTAGATTACAAGTTATTTTCATTTCCATTTACCGATAATGGAGTCAAAAAAAGTTTTTTCGATTATATTTTCAACCCACAAAATTCAATAGCCGAAGCCACATTTGGCGTTGCCGGTTTGAAACACGATAGTTGTACGCAAAACAGACAACGAATCCCCATAGAAATTGCCCATTTTACGGCACAAGAAATAGTTTACGGCGAATATTTTTATTACTTACTCAAAGCACTGTTTAATAAAAATACCCTAAAAAGAAGCTAAAAATAAGCAGCAAAACTTTGGTAAACAAAGATATTGTATGTACTTTCGCGGCTCGAATTTCCGAATGGAAACGAAGAAAAGAAGTATCAAAAAAAAGTTTTAACTGATTAATTTAAAAACAGATACACAATGTACGCAATTGTAGATATCGCGGGGCAACAGTTCAAAGTAGAAGCTGGTAGAAGAGTTTATGTAAACCGCCTCGACGCGAATGAAGGTGATAGTATCACTTTTGACAAAGTATTATTGACTCAGGAAGGGAAAGACGTGAAAGTAGGAAAACCAGTGGTAGCAGGCGCGGCTGTAGAAGCAAAAGTGTTGCACCACATGAAAGGCGATAAAGTGCTGGTTTTCAAAAAGAAAAGAAGAAAAACCTATCAAAAAATGACAGGTCATCGCCAATATCTCACAGAAATTATGATTGAGAATATTAAGGCATAATTTTAAAAGAAAATAAACGAAAGTAAAACATAGTAAAAACATATAACGATGGCACACAAAAAAGGAGCCGGTAGTTCGCGCAACGGTAGAGAGTCGGAAAGCAAACGATTGGGAGTTAAAATTTTTGGCGGTCAAAAAGCCATAGCTGGTAATATTTTGGTTCGTCAGCGCGGAACCGTACACAACCCGGGCGAAAATGTTGGAATTGGTAGAGACCATACTTTGTACGCTCTTACGGATGGAGTAGTACAATTCAGAAAAAAGAAGAACAATCGTTCGTACGTTTCGGTTCTTCCTGCTGCAATAGTGGAATAAACTACCATTTTCTGATTGAAAAACTCCTTACATTTGCAGTTGAAATTGCTGCAATGTGTGGAGTTTTTTTTTTATAGATAGTACAAAAAAAATGATTTTTAAAATATAGTTGTATGCTAACTCTAAAAGTATTACAAGATAACAAAGATTTCGTTATCGAACGCTTGAAAGTGAAGCGTTTCGATGCAAAAATGATAGTAGAACAGATTCTGGAAGCCGACAATGCCCGCCGCAAAACGCAGGTAGAACTCGACAATGTTCTGAATGAATCGAAAAATTTGGCAAAAACTGTTGGGCAACTTTTTAAGGACGGCAAAACAGCCGAAGCCGATGCCGCCAAACAAAGTGCAGCCGACTTGCGTGAGCAGGAAAAAAATCTGAAACAAAGCCTCACCGACCTCGAAACAAAACTAAACAGCCTGCTTGTGCTTATCCCCAATATGCCAAGCGAAGCCGTTCCTGTTGGGCATTCTGCCGACGACAACGTGGTGGTGCGTTCAGGTGGCGAAATGCCAACACTGAGCCAAAGTGCAGTACCTCACTGGGATTTGGCAAAAAAATACGACCTCATTGATTTTGAACTCGGTAACAAACTCACTGGTGCTGGTTTTCCGGTGTACAAAGGAAAAGGTGCTCGTTTGCAACGTGCATTGATTACTTTTTTCTTAGACGAAGCCATTGCAGCCGGATATCAGGAAGTTATACCTCCATTTATGGTAAACGAAGCCTCTGGTTTTGGAACAGGGCAATTGCCCGACAAAGAGGGACAAATGTATCATGCCACTTTGGATAATTTTTATCTGATACCCACTGCCGAAGTGCCGGTTACAAACATTTACAGAGATGTAATTGTAGATGCCGAACAATTTCCTATCAAAAATACCGCCTACACGCCTTGTTTCCGCCGCGAAGCCGGTTCGTATGGCAAAGATGTACGTGGATTGAACCGCCTGCATCAGTTTGATAAAGTGGAAATTGTAGAAATAGAACACCCCAACAATTCGTATCAAACCTTAGAGCGAATGGTAAACCATGTAGAAAGTTTGGTGAAAAAACTCCAACTCCCCTACCGAATTGTAAAACTTTGCGGTGGCGACATGGGCTTTACATCGGCTTTAACTTACGATTTTGAGGTATATTCGGCTGCACAGCAAAAATGGCTGGAAGTAAGTTCGGTTTCAAACTTCGAATCGTATCAGTCGAATCGCCTCAAACTACGTTTCCGCGAAAAAGGCGAAAAGAAAACACAATTGGCTCATACACTCAATGGTAGCGCATTAGCCTTGCCACGAATTGTAGCTTCAATTCTCGAAAATAACCAAAGCGATGAGGGCATAAAAATTCCAGATGTATTAGTAAAATATACGGGTTTCGATATTATCAACTAAGTTTTTTATCATCGCACAAAAAAAGCCTCTGTTTTTGTTATATCCATAGCAAAATAGAGGTTTTTTTATCAAAAAACACTACTTATGATTAGCTTGCTTCAAATTGAGAATGTTACCAAATCGTATGGCGAAACCGTTTTGTTCAACGATATTTCGTTTGGTATCAACAAAGACCAAAAAATTGCACTGATAGCCAAAAACGGAAGGGGCAAAACTTCGCTGCTCAATATCATAGCTGGCAAAGATACGCCCGACAGTGGCACTATTGCCATGCGCAACGATATGACAGTGGGTTATTTGGAGCAAGATCCACATATCAATGAAAATCTGACAGTTATGGAGCAAGTGCTATTTTCGTCGAACGAAATTATTCGAACCATTGACGAATATCAGCACGCCATAAAAACCGATGATAAAAAACGCATTGAGAGGGCTACTACCGAAATGGACGCTCGGCAGGCGTGGGATTACGAGGTGAAAATAAAACAAGTACTGAGCAAACTCAACATTACGGAGCACGACAAGCAGATGAAATATATGTCGGGTGGTCAGCGAAAACGCATTGCGCTTGCCAACCTTATTATCAACGAACCCGATTTGCTTATTCTCGACGAACCAACCAACCACCTCGATTTAGACATGATTGAGTGGCTGGAGGATTTTTTACTCAAGTCGCGCTCCACGCTGCTCATGGTAACTCACGACCGCTATTTTCTCGACCGTGTATGCAACGAAATCATCGAACTCGAAGACCGTACATTATATCGGTATAGAGGCAATTATTCGTATTTTCTCGAAAAAAGAGCCGACCGTATTCAAAATAGGAATGCCTTTATTGAAAAAACCAATGAGCTGCTAAAGAAAGAGTTGGATTGGATTCATCGTTCACCATCGGCAAGGGGCACAAAATCGAAATCGCGCGTGGATAGCTACTACAAACTCAAAGATGAGGTGGAGGGACTCAAAACAGACAACACTGAGGTAAAAATTGATATTCAAACCACTCGCTTAGGCAAAAAAATTATTGACCTGTATAATATCGAAAAAAGTTTTGGCGATTTGGTGATTCTCAACGACTTTACCCATAAATTTCATCGGGGCGAAAAAATTGGAATCGTTGGGAGAAATGGAAGTGGCAAAACCACTCTTCTCAATATAATGACAGGCGAAATGCCCTACCAAAGAGGCAAAATTGATGTGGGCGAAACTGTTAAAATTGGCTACTACAAACAGCAAGGCATAAAACTGCCCGACGACAAAAGAGTGATAGAGGTGATAAAAGACATTGCCGAAGTGATAATGCTGAAAAGTAAAAAAAGCGGTAGTCGCAAAGTTTCGGCAGCGCAATTTCTCGAATATTTTCTGTTTCCCACAGAAATGCACTACACCTATGTTTCAAAATTGAGTGGAGGCGAACGCCGCAGGCTGTATTTGATGACAATACTGATGAGCAACCCCAATTTTTTGATTCTCGATGAGCCAACCAACGACCTCGATATTGTAACTCTCAATGTATTGGAAGATTATTTGGCAAATTTCGACGGCTGTTTATTGGTGGTGTCGCACGACCGGTATTTTATGGACAAGGTGGTAGAAACGCTTTTTGTGTTTGAGGGCGAGGGCAAAGTACGTCATTTTCCGGCAAGCTATACTCTTTATCATCACGAAAAAAAGCAAAAAGAGATAGACGATAAAAAACAACAAAAACAAGTACGCGAAGAAAGCGAAACAAAGCAAACGAAAGAAAAATCGCCACGAAAATTCAGCTATAAAGATAAGCGCGAATACGAATTGCTTGAAGCCGAAATTCAGCAAATGGAAACCGAAAAAGCCACACTCACACAACTGATGAACTCCGGCACGCTAACAACCGAACAGTTATTCGAAAAATCGAAACGTTTGAACGATATTATGACACTATTGGACGATAAAGAAATGCGCTGGCTTGAGTTGAATGAAATAATTGAAGGATAGTGCATTCGTTAGTCTTCCTCAATAAATTCGCAAGAAATGTGCTCAAAATCAACGTTTACAATTGCATCGTAGTCTTCTCCAAGTTCTTTCATATCTTCGTCTTCTTCTTCGTAATGCCAACGAATGGTAACTTCGCTATTGGTATTTAGCACCTCCAGCCTTTTCATCAATTCAAGAATTATTTTCGATGTAGCTGTGTTGTAATACGTGAGTTTAAAATCGAATTTTGTAGCATGATTGGGCTGTTTGGAGTACGCATCCATCCACGAAAGTATGGGTTGATAAAACGAAACAACATCTTCGGGATTCGATTTCCCTGTGATTTCAAACTGCTCATTATCCGAATCCAATATTACCTTTGGTGTAGTAAGGCTACCTTTTATTTCTAATGGTTCCATAATTTTTTTATTTAGTCGCTGATTAGTTTTTTAAAATCTGAACAAACACTATTCCGATTTTTTCATTCAATTTTTTTGCAAAAATAATACGATATTTTTAATCTTACTAATTAAATTACTAAAGCATTCTATTCCAATGTAAAAAATATGTGCGAAAGTCATTTTGTAGCATGTAAGTTGCGTAACGAAAAAAAATAAGAATAGACTGAGATTTGAAATTAAAATGTACTTTTGTAAAGAATCTATTTGTAAACATTAAAATTGATAAGAACATGAAAACTCATTTTCAATCCCGTTTAGGTTTGGCTTATGTAGCTATGTTTCTTTTGATTGCAACGTATGGCTGTTCACAGCTTTCGGGCTTGGCATCGAAAAACTATCAGAATGGCGACTACGATGCAGCCGTGCGCTATGCAGTGCAGGCATTGAAAAAGAAGCCTACCAACTCCAAAGCGCAGGAGGTAATTGTACCCGCATTTAATGCCGCAGTTACGATGTACGAAACCAAAATTTCGGAAACCAAAAGTATGTCGGCACAATTTAGAGGCGACGAAACTGTTACTCAGCGTGCAAACGTGGTAGATTTGTATTCAAAAGTTATTTCGCTTCAAAATGAAGTTAAATCGCTGCCCGCCATCACTCCCAAAAATGCTTCCTCGCCTTTGAAGTTCGATTTTAAAGATTATACCCATCAGCTTTTAGATGCGAGAGAGTCCTTGCTCGATTCAAAAACTCAAGCAGCTGAATTGCATTATCAAAAAGGTGTGCAACTGATGGAAAGCGACAACTTGGAGCAAAACAAAAAAGCAGCCTTGGAATTTAAGCAAGCACTTGCATTTGTTGACCCCTACAAAGATGCCAAAGAAATGTACGACAGAGCCAGAGCCGCCGGTACAAAGCGAATTGCAGTAATTCCGTTTGACAACAAAAGTGGAAAAATTAATTTTGGTGCAGTGGGCGAAATTCAGAGCGACCTCATTATTTCGGCACTTATAAACGACAAGCAGGCTTCGGAATTTATTGAAGTTATTTCACGCGACCGATTGGACGATGTAATTAGAGAGCAAAAATTGAACGATTCCGGTTTGATGGACGAAAATTCGCTCGTAGAAGTGGGCAAAATTTTGGGAGTACACGAAATGATAACAGGCAAAATTACCCAAATTGCCACCAACCTTCCAAAAACGGTTACACGAAGCTACCCCGAAAAGAAAAGTGTAGTGATAGAGCGGAAAGAATATGTAGAATCTGGAGTAAAAAAATACAAAGATATTTATGGCGAAGTGTCGGCAAATGTAACTGAATATAAGAAAGTTGCATCAGCTAAAATGATTGGTTCGTTTTCTGTTATTGATGTTCGCACGGCAAAAGTAATCAAAAGCGATACCTTTTCGGAAGATTATCAGTTTGCTTGCGATTGGGGAAAATTTACCGGAGATGAGCGAGCTATGAGCGATTATTCGCGCGATTTGTGCAAAAAAGGAGAAAAAATTGCTCCATCGGAAGAAGATATGGTAAATAAAATTAGCGAAAGTTTGGCAGCAAAACTTGCCAAAAAAATTATTGAGTGGGCAAAATAATGCGCACCAGAGCGAACCATAATTTACACTTATGAACATACATACCAACGCAATAAACGATACAGATAAGGAATTTGAAGGTCAGTTGCGCCCGTCGAAATTTGATGATTTTAGTGGGCAGCAAAAAATCCTTGCCAATCTGAAAGTGTTTGTAACGGCAGCCAAAATGCGCGGAGAAGCCCTCGACCACGTACTACTGCATGGTCCTCCCGGATTGGGCAAAACCACGTTGGCATACATCATTTCCAACGAGTTGGGAGTAAACATGAAACTTACGTCGGGACCCGTTTTGGACAAACCCGGCGACTTGGCAGGTTTACTCACCAACCTCGAACCCAAAGATGTATTGTTTATTGACGAAATTCATCGCCTCAGCCCCGTAGTAGAGGAGTACCTTTATTCGGCAATGGAAGACTATAAAATTGATATTGTGATAGATAAAGGACCCAGTGCCCGTTCGTTGCAATTGTCGCTCAATCCGTTTACCTTAGTGGGTGCTACTACGCGCAGTGGCTTATTAACCAGTCCGTTGAGGGCACGGTTTGGTATAAAAGCACTGCTCGAATACTACGATACCGAAATTTTGAGGGGAATTATAAAACGCTCTGCGTACATTTTGAAAGTACCCATTGTAGAAAATGCAGCCATAGAAATTGCTCGCCGCAGCCGTGGTACTCCGCGTATTGCCAACGCCCTTTTGCGCCGCGTGCGCGACTTTGCGCAGGTGAAAGGCAATGGAGCTATTGACCTCGAAATAGCCCGCTATTCGCTTGAAGCACTGAATATTGACAAACATGGACTGGACGAAATGGACAACAAAATTTTGACTACCATAATTGACAAATTTGGTGGCGGACCGGTGGGGCTAAGTACTATTGCCACTGCGGTGGGCGAGGATGCGGGTACCATTGAAGAGGTTTACGAACCTTTTTTAATCATGCAAGGGTTTATAAAGCGCACACCACGCGGACGCGAAACCACACCTTTGGCGTATGAGCATTTGGGAAGAGTGATGATAAACAACTCGGCTCAGGTGTTGTTTTGAAACATTGTATATGACGGAATATGCAAACAGATAATTAAACGTAGTATCATGGTTTTTGTAACGGGAGGTAGTGGAATGTTGGGGGCATACTTAATGCACCTTTTGCTCACGCGGGGCTACGCTGTGCGGGCTTTGCGCCGCCGCACCAGCAATTTGAAATATGCCCAAATGATTTTCGACAGCTTATCGCCCGATGGACACGATTTGTTTCAAAAAATTGAGTGGGTGGAGGGAGATATTACCGACTATGTTTCGCTGACTGAATTTTTGAAAGACATTGATTATGTGTATCATACAGCAGCAACAGTTTCGTTCGATACCCGCTTGAAACAAAAAATATTGCAAACCAATATTCTCGGTACACGCACCATTGTAAATGCTGCACTCAACGCTGGAGTAAAAAAACTGTGCCACGCAAGCTCGGTGGCAGCTTTGGGCAGCGAAAAAGAAGGTACACCCATAACCGAAAGCAGTGAACGCGACAGCAGCCGTACTTCATCGGACTATTCGGAGAGCAAATATTTGTCGGAGTTGGAAGTTTGGCGCTGCATACAAGAGGGGCTAAATGCGGTGATAGTAAATCCTTCGGTGATAATTGGAGCCGGAAACTGGAATGCTGGTTCGCCATCGTTGTTTAGCAATGTATATAAGGGTTTTAGGTACTACACAGAAGGAGTTACGGGCTACGTAGATGCCCGCGATGTTGCCCAAGTGATGCTTTTGTTGATGGAAAGCGATATTACTGCCGAACGTTTTTTGGTTTCGTCCGAAAATGTAAGCTACAAACAATTATTGTTTCAAATGGCTGATAACCTTTCGGTGAAACCACCTCATATACAAGCTACTCCGCTGCTTACTTCCATAGCATGGCGACTCGATGCCCTACGCAGTTGGATGACTCACACTCCCCAAAAAATTTCGAAATCAACTGCCAAAACATCGTTCCGAAAACAATATTATTCAAATCAAAAAAGTGCACAAACACTTCAATTTGAGTATATTCCTATTGCTCAATCGCTTGCCGATGTTAGTAAAATATTTCTAAACTCTGTTTTGTCATGAATTTCTTCGACCTCTTATCGGCATTTTTTACCATGAATACTCGCGATGAAATACTTCCCAACAAAAAAGTATTGGGTTTTGGCAGTTACGAAAGCAGCTTTGCCATGCTTACCACACTTGTGGCACGCGCCAAAGGGCAGATATACAAAGAAGAGTTGAATTTTATCAAGGCATTTTTTACCGATAATTTCACCAGTTCGCAAAAAACCGAAATGTTGCGAATCATAAAAGTTTCGTGGAAAGAAGACATCAATATACACAAACACGCCAATATTCTCCACCAAAGTTTGAAATATGCTTCAAAGCTACACACCCTAAATTTTTTTTATCAACTTGCCGCTATTGATAAGGTAATAGACAAAAAAGAGAAACCACTACTCGAACAAATTGGGCTACTGATTGGCGTAAACGAAATTGGACGAGAAAACATTCGCAATAAATATTCTGCCTATTTTTATACCGAAAAAGAAAAGCAACAACACAAAAAAGAACCTTCTATAGAAGACACAAAACACACAAGTAGTTATTTAACTGCATATTACGAAATATTAGAAATTCCAGAAACCTCATCGGTTGCCGAAATTAAAAAAGCCTACCGACTGCTAATGATAAAATACCACCCCGATAAACTAATAGAACAAAGCGAAGAATACAAAGAAATGGCAAATGAGCGATTTATGATAATACAGAATGCCTACGAAAAATTGAAGCAATTCAAGGATTTTAATTGATAAAAAACTGTCCGTATTTTTTCTGAATTGATATATCAACATTATTTAACAAAAATGTCTGAAAAAAATTGGCAATTCATCTTTTTTTTCATAAATTTAAGACTTGTAAGTATAGAACTACTTCAGGTATTAGGAATTGAGAAGCAAAAGCCTTTTTTGAAAACGGTTTATGGTAAACAGAATAAATATAGAAACAGACATGGCTACAACCAACTCACGCAACAGCGGATACTGCCCTGTGCACGACATCGTTGCTGGGCAAGCTCTTTCGGACGACATCTGCTTAGAGCTTGATGTACCCGAACAAACCTACACACGTTTACTCACACTTTTTGAGCGAAATTCGGTTTTGCCGGTGCAAAAAACGTTTCACCGTTTGATAAATAAAAATATCAAAAAAGATACAACAGAAGAATTTATTATCAATGTTTTGGAAGGCTCTGCTTCGCAGTCGCCCATTGCCAACAAAAACATTGGCTTTATGAAAATCAACGGAAAACAAATCAAACGAAATCTGCTCAAAGGGGCTGATATTGAGCTTACTTTTGCCATTTCCGAGTTGCGCGACCTTACAATTACCGTTCACATTCCAATGCTCGACCAAACATTTTCGCAAACTTTTACGCCACAAAAACACTACTTGCCCAATCAACGTTTGTCGCAGGATATAGACGACCTCAACAAATTGGTTTCGGAATTTAAAGAATCGGCAATAAAACAAGAAGAATACGAAAATGCGGCTTACTTAAACAAATTGCAAAACGAAATTGAGATTTTAGCCAAACATACCCGCAAACTATCGAATGACGACATCACCGATTCGCGTTTTAAAATTGAAGATATGAAGCGCGAAATAGCCAAAAAATTGTTTGCCACCGCGCAGGAAAAAGAAATGGTGCGTTTGCAGGAAATGTATTTCGACGAAAAACTAAAAACACTCAACACACTTGAAGAGGCAAACGACGAAGCAGCCACACTGCGCTATAAAGCAATTATAAGCATGGAAGGCGAAGCAATAAATTCGGAAAATCCCCTAAAAATTGAAGCACTCACTGAGCAATTGCGCGACTTGAAATACGATTTGCTTTGGAAGTCGCACGAATACATTATTTTGGTGTTTGAATGGGTAAAATCGCAGCAACATCAGTTTCGTTCCAAAGAAGCGGGCACATCGCTTATCCAATCGGGACATACAGCTCTCGAAAAAGAAAACTACACATGGTTGAAACAAATTGTTTTTCAGCTACTTAATCTTTTGCCCGGAAATGTAAAAAAAGATATTGGTAGAACGACTGGCATAGTGTAATTGCCTCCAACCTTTTTTTGTACCTTTGCAATCTTCAAAACCAAAAAAAGTATGAAACGACAAATTCCATATACCATCACCAATTTCAAAGATATTGTTACAAAGAATTTTTATTATGTGGACAAAACCATGTATCTACCACAATTAGAACAATATCGTCATCCGGTTTTCCTTCGTCCGCGCCGCTTTGGTAAGTCGCTGTTTACCGAAATGCTACGCTACTACTACGACCTGAAATATGCCAATGAATTTGAGCAATTATTTGGCAATCTGTGGATTGGTAAAAATCCTACCCCCAATCATAATCAATATTTCTTTTTGGCTTTAGACTTTTCGGGTATGGGTGCGTATGCAAAAGAAGAAGAAAAATCATTGCGGAATAGATTTTCAAATTTAGTTATTTCGGAACTCAAACAATTTATCGAAAATAACGCTACTTATCTGCAATTATCGAAAACCGAAATAACAGATATTTACAATGATTTTATAAAACCCGATGTAGATGCCGGTTTTGCAATGAATATTGTTGCTAAAAAAGTAGCATCTGTGGGGGGTAAAATGTTTATTGCTATTGATGAATATGACTCGTTAACCAATTCGATGGCAATCTACTACAAACACGAATCAGAAAACAGTAATCTGTATCTTAATATATTGAGTAAAAGTGGATTCTTTCGTGCCTTTTTTGAAACATTAAAAAATAATTCTAAAACCAGTATCGAAAGAGTGTATATCACTGGTATTCTGCCCATTACAATAGCAGATATGAATAGCGGTTACAACATTGCGCAATGGCTTACATTTAAACCAGCTTTTGTAAATATGTTGGGTATTACAGAATCGGAATTTGATTTTCTTTTAACTGATATATATACAGATTATCAAATAAATATACCAAAATCGGAAGTAAAAGAAATCATAACAAAATATTACGATGGGTATAAATTTTCGGCAGAAAGCGAAGCGGTTTACAATCCTTCGATGACTATGTATGCCCTTGAAAATCTTGTTATTGAAGGACAAATGCCTAAGAAACTATTAGACAGTAATATACGAATTGACTACAATCAGATTGAATATATTTTTGGGAATAATACAGAAACACGCGATAAGGTTATTACAACAATATCTGATGAAAAACAACTGTTTTTCGGTTCTACTCTTGAGGTAAGTTTCGATATGAAAGCATATCGTGAGGGTAGGTTTATTACCGAGGGGTTGTATTATTCGGGCATTTTAACATTTTCAGATAATAATTACATTCTGAGAATACCCAATATTGTTACTTTCGATATGGCATTAAGCTATTTTGAACGTATCCAAAACTACCTACCCGATGCCAACGACAACAGTGATGTAATTAAAGACTATATTATTTCTGCAAATGCCGAAAGTCTTATAAATAAGTACTTTACCAACGTAATCCAACGGTTTCCCGGACAGTTTTTTTCCAATGCCAACGAGAGTTTTTATCATGGTTTGCTGTTTCACATTCTGTTCAATTCGCTTCAAAAAGATATGTACGAAGTACTGCCTGAATACAATCTACCGCAAGGCAGAGCCGATATTATGAGTCGCTCACTGCCAAAGGCAAAGGTTATGGCGCATTTTCAGGATTTATTTGAATTTAAACAAGTGCCAAAATCGGCAAAAGATGGTGTGTTTGAATCTAAGTTCAACGAAACAGTCGAACACGTAAAACGGTATACCCCAACCGGTTGGCGAGGTATTGCCGTTTGCTTTAGGGGAAATTTGGATTATAAAATTGAAATCAAAATATAGCAAAAATAGTTATGTCCATTCCACTCATTCATAAATATTACAAAGAGGTTGACGAGCTGGTGCAGTACGGTGGCAGCAATACGGAAGCCGTTGTTAGTCATAAGTTTGGCGACCTCATTGATGGGTATTGCCAAAAGCGCGGACTTAAACTCGTGC
>JFJP01039148.1_pt1 | contig 14349 bp, 11 predicted proteins | sample 431651 | NCBI WGS metagenome assembly JFJP01 (sample SAMN02602958, study PRJNA72255) | Microbial mat metagenome, whole genome shotgun sequencing project. | biome: fresh water; feature: sink hole; material: water; isolation source: purple microbial (photo- and chemosynthetic) mats found in... | reverse complement strand
TTTGCCAATACTTCAATAGCGGCATTCAGTAAGAGATTGAAGGAGATTGCCTTGCGTAAAACATTCGGCGGACAAAGGAAACAGCTTGTTGCCCAATTTATGTTCGAAACAGTTATTGTCTGTTTTCTTGCAATGATTGTCGGGGTTATTCTTGCGGAATTTCTTGTACCGGCTTACAGTAACCTCTGGGCTTATATGTCAATTGAACTGACACTTACCAAATACGGATTATTCTGGTTATTCCTGTTTCTTTTGTTGCTTCTGACAGGATTTATATCGGGAGTATATCCTGCAATTCATGTAAGTTCTTTAAGTCCGGTTTTTGTAATGAAAGGCGATTCTCCTTTCAGAGGTTCAGGAAAACTCTCTGCCGTTCTGCTTACCCTGCAATTTACAATATCGGTTATGTCTCTCGTAATGGGGATAGTATTTGCCAGGAATGCTGATTTTCAGAGGACTATTGATCTGGGCTACGACAGGGATAAGCTTATTGTGGTTCCTCTTCCTTCAGAGTACTATGCCTCTTTCAGAAACGATATACTCACAAATCCCAGCGTCATTTCTGCCGAGGGTACACAACAGCATATTGGCTGGGGCGGTTACAGGCGACCGGTAAAGGATAATGAGAAAAGGCTCGAGGTTGATATGCTGAATGTGGGTCCGGGTTATCCAACAACTATGGGACTTCGTCTTGCTGAAGGTCGTCTTTTCGATGAATTAAGAGCCTCTGCGGACCTGAAAAACGGATCTGTTATAGTTAATAAGAAGCTTGTTGCTGATTTTGGATGGAAAGAGGGCGTGGGTCACACTTTTACATTATACGATACAACTAAATTTACTGTGATAGGAGTTGTTGAGGATTTTTATACAAGTGGCTTATGGAATAAAATTGAACCTACAGTCTTGCGTATTTCAGGTAATAACAATTATGGCGTTATTGCTGTTAGGGCAAAAACTGAGGATCTTGCAGGGGTGCTCGATTACCTGAGCCGGAAATGGAAAAGTATGGGGACTAATCATTTCTTCGATGGGCAGCTTCAGGAGGATACGATGCAGGAGGAGAAAGATATTAACGGAAGCATTATGAAGATAAATGTGTTTCTGGCAATAACAGCTACCATCCTCTCTCTGATCGGAATGTTCAACCTGGTGTCGCTTGATATAATAAAGAGAACCAAGGAGATGGGAATAAGGAAAATACAGGGAGCATCAGTCGCGTTGCTAATGCTTCTTTCAGGGAAGAAATTTATAATAATTCTTGTCGTTTCATCAGTTCTTGGTTGCCTGGGCGGATACAAACTTTCCCTTATGCTTCTCGACAGTATCTGGGACTATTTTGTTGATATAAGTGCCGGTATGCTTTTATCTGCAGCCGGAATACTGATTTTTTCAACAGTTGTCACAATAATCTGGAAAATGCTCAGAGCAGCAAGAAGAAATCCGGTTGATACACTGAGGTATGAATGATAATTAATAGATCTACAATTACTTAAAGACTGTTTGCTTGTTTTGGTTTTGCCCCCTGCCCCCTAAAGGGGGTTCTAATTCACAACAGTTTTTAGCCCCCCTTTAGGGGGGATGGGGGGCAATAATAAGACGGTTTTTTGCTGAACCCCCCAAATCGGGGGCAGGGGGGTAAAAATAAGAATCCCGCCAATAAGCGGGATTCCAATATGTAATATTCGGGGGAGTATGTTGATTGAAAAATTCTCTAATACATTTTGTTTATCAACTGACCAAGTTCATCGCGGTTCTTAAGAGGAAATGAATGAGATTTTCCATCCCTTGTAACCACGTTTAATCCTTTAGGTGAGAAAAATCCGTTGCTGTAAAATATTACTTCAAGGATATTCTCAAATAAGATCTCAAGATTGAATTTTGCAGTTTCTTCGCTCAGAGTTTTAAAATAAATTCTCTGATTCGTTACAATCAGTTTGCCGTCAATCTTGTTGTTGTCTACCACCTGGTTTGTATCACCTGCTTTCAGGACAACCTCGTTAGCGTTTAATTTTACTGTCATGGCTCTTTAATTTCTTTTTCTATTTAAAAGACGCTTAGCTGAAAGAAATGTTGCATGTGATATTAAATTATTTTAGCAATTTATGTTTTATCAGTTGGCGGATAATGGATTCCTTTGTGTCCCTTTGAGTAACCTTTGTGACCCTTTGTGGTAAAATGAATTCAGTTAACCACAAAGGAACACAAAGTAAACACTAAGGTTCACAAAGGGAAGAATTAAGAAATTAGTAAATTAAATGTCTATTTATTTGACACATTTTGTAAATTGTGACGTCTTTGGATTAAACTGGCAAAATGATTAACGGTACTCTTCTCATAGCAGATGAAAACAGGGAGATTCTCAGATCTCTTGAACAAATAATGAAACCTGAGTTTGAAAGGGTTATTGCTGTTACTGATCCTGAACGGATTATAGGTAATCTGGAAAAGAATAATATAGATATTGTCATCCTAGATATGAACTTCAGGTCAGGAATTCACAATGGCAATGAGGGGCTTTACTGGATGAGGGAAATATTGCGTTATGACAGTAGTATAATTGTTGTTGTTGTAACTGCTTCCGGGGATATTGAACTGGCTGTAAGGGCAATAAAGGAGGGGTCGTTTGATTTTATACTTAAACCCTGGGATAATGTAAAACTTATTGCGACAATTAATGCAGCCTGGCAGCTGAGAGTTTCAAGGAAGGAGGCCTCAAATCTGAAGAAAGATAACCTGCAGTTAAAAAAGGAGATCAACAGGGGCGGGGAGAAGATAATCCTTGGTGCCTCACCCACAATGATAAATGCAATGAACATTGTGAGGAAAGTTGCAGGTACTGATGCCAATGTGCTTATAACCGGCGAAAACGGAACCGGAAAGGAGCTTGTCGCCAGAGAGATTCATAATCTTTCAAAGAGGCACGATGAGCTGATGGTGGCTGTTGATATGGGGTCGATTACCGAAACTCTGTTTGAAAGCGAACTTTTCGGCCATGTAAAAGGGGCTTTTACCGATGCCCGCGAGGATCGTAAGGGGAAGTTTGAAGTTGCCCAGAACGGAACGCTGTTTCTTGACGAAATCGGAAATCTTTCGCTGCAATCCCAGGCCAAACTGCTGAGCGTCCTGCAGAACAGATATGTGGTTAAGGTTGGCTCCAACAATCATATACCTGTTAATATCAGGCTAATCTGTGCAACGAACTGCGATCTTATGCAAATGGTTGCTGAGGGAAGATTCAGGGAAGATCTTCTTTACCGGATAAATACGATAATGATTGAAGTCCCTCCACTTCGCGACAGGGTTGATGATATTCCTATCCTTGCAAATTATTTTCTTAGAGTACAGAGCGAACGATACGGAAAATCCGGGATGAAGCTGAGTACCCATGCTCTTGAAAAACTTTCTAACCACGACTGGCCGGGTAATGTCAGGGAGCTTCAGCATGCAATAGAAAAGGCTGTAATTATGAGTGATTCTCAGGTGCTTAATCCTGCGGATTTCAGTTTCAAATCTGCACCAAAAGGCGGAATAAGTGTAGAAATGACACTTAATGATATGGAGAAGAAGCTTATAACTGATACGATGAAACGATACAATAATAATCTCAGTGCAGTAGCTTCAAAACTCGATATAACCCGACAAACTCTCTACAACAAAATCAAAAAATACGATTTGTGATATGTTTATGTTTGGTAGCTTTGAAAATTTCTCTGTGTAACTCTGTGGCACCTCTGTGAACTCTGTGTAAGTTCTTAGTTTTTGTTACACAGAGTTCCACAGAGGCCTGAAGCGCTTCGCGCTCAGGCTGCACAGAGTGACACAGAGAAAGAAAGAGGAGAAGCTTATCCATCCCTGGCCTTATGGCTTATGGTCAGGGACGGAATGGATTAATTTAATCTATACTTTAACTAACAACCTGTCCGTCGAACAGATTAACAATCCTGTGTGCATAGCTTGCATCTCTGTCTGAGTGGGTCACCATTATAATAGTTGTTCCCTCTTTATTAAGTTCAGTAAGAAGATTTATCACTTCAATACCATTCTTTGAGTCGAGGTTACCTGTTGGTTCGTCGGCCAGGATAAGCTTTGGATTCGCAACAACGGCTCTTGCAATAGCAACTCTCTGCTGCTGTCCGCCAGATAATTGCTGAGGAAAGTGTTTCGCCCTGTGACCGATTTTCATTCTTTCGAGTACATCCTCAACTCTTTTCTTCCTCTCGCTTGTTTTCATCTTCAGATAGATAAGCGGGAGTTCAACATTTTCATAAACATTTAGTTCGTCGATGAGGTTAAAACTCTGGAATACGAAGCCTATGTTTCCTTTGCGGAAAATAGTCCTGTCTCTTTCCTTGAGATCTGCCACCTCGGTTCCGTTGAAGATATAACTTCCTGATGATGGATTATCAAGAAGACCAAGAATGTTAAGCAGAGTTGATTTACCGCATCCTGACGGACCCATTACGGCAACATATTCACCCTCTTTAACATGCAGGGATACTTTATTGAGTGCTGTTGTCTCAACTTCTTCTGTTCTGAAGATTTTTGTTAAATCATTAGTTTTAATCATGACCTTAATTATTAATTGTTATTTATTTTTTTTGAGGATCAGTTTTTCATTTTTACCGAAGGTCTCGTAGCCCGATACAATTACCTTTTCACCTGGTGTAAGACCTGAAAGGACTTCATAATATTTCGGATTTTTTCTTCCTATGGAGATATTGCGTTTAGTTGCAAAAGATTCTGAAGGATCAAGGACAAATATCCACTGACCACCTGTCTCCTGGAAAAATCCACCGATCGGAACCAGTACAGAAACTTTTGGTTGTCCAAGTTGCAGACTGGTATAGTAAGTCTGTCCTGTCCTGATATTATCCGGCATTGTGTCGCGGAAAATCATATCAATTTCGAAGGTTCCGTTTCTTACTTCCGGATATACCCTTTTTACAACCAGGTTAAATTCAGTGCCCTGCCTGTCGAGAGTTGCAGAGAGCTGTGTTCTAACTCTGTCGATATAGTGTTCATCAATCTGGGCAACAACTTTATATGAAGTGAGTACGTTTATCTGCCCCATATTTGCTCCCCTTTGAATAGATTGACCTATTTCTGGTGTTAACAGGCCAAGCTGGCCATCGACAGGGGCTTTGACATTCAGATTTTCAGCTCTCTGGCGAACAAGGTTAAGATTTCTGCGCATATTCTCAAGGTTGTTTACCATTGAGTTTATATTTATTGAGTAGAAACTTGAGTCCTGTCTCTGTCTTTCAAGAAACAGTTCTTTTGACTGCCGGGCCATATCAACATCTTCCTTTGAACGGATAAATTCCTCTTTGGATATTAGGTTATCCTTCATAAGGATTTCATTCTGCTTGAAGTTACGTTCCTTTCTTTCAATCTCGTACTTAAGATTAACAAGTTCTCTCTTAATCTGAAGTCTTTGCTGCTCCATATTAATCTGAGTATTTCTCAGAAAGTTTTCTTTTTCAGCCAGCTGTGCTTCGCTGTCGAGAATGTTGAGATGAAGGTCTGGGTTGGAGAGCTTAAGTATTATGTCACCTTTCTTTACCATAGATCCCTCTTCAACAACTTTTTCCTCAACGCGTCCCCCCTCCTGTGCATCCAGATAAATTATTGTAATAGGTTCCACAGTTCCGGGAACAGTTATGTAATCGTTGAATTGTTCTTCAGTAACTGTTTCAATAATAAGTTTATCCTGTTCAACTTTGTATGTCGATGTGCGATCGGCAAAGAAGGCCATATAAATAAGTACAATCATTGCCAGACCGAGGCCGCCGTATATCAAATGTTTCTTCTGAATTCCTTTTTTCTTTGGGATGATTTTATCCATTGTTTCTCGATGAGTATCCATTTTATCAGTTTTTATGTTCTAGTTAATTAAAATATTTTCGTATTCGCCGGTAGAGTATAATTGAATTGTAAGTCTTCTTATCACAAGTTGCAGCTTTGTTCTTAACGATTCTGTTTCAGCAGTAAAGAGTGTTGTTTTAGCAGCGGAATAATCTGTTACATCTACAAGTCCGGATTCAAATTTTTTCTCTACAGCGTTAAATGATTTATTATTGAACTCAAGATTGGCAACAGCAGCGGTGTATTCATCTTTTCCTCTGTTGTAATCAAGACATGCATTTTCGATCTCGGTATAAAGTGTATTCTTCTCCTGCTCAAGCCTGAGTGTAGCATCATTCATTCTTAACCTGGCAACTTTGATATTTCTTCCTGCAGAGTAATTGTTGAACAATGGAATTCGAAGGGAAAGATAAACTGACTGGCTGTTGTTATTTTTCAACTGGGTGGTATATGAAGCCTGATTAATCCCTGACCCATTCATTACTTCATAATAACCTGTATATACAGCTCCTCCTGCAGTAAGGCTTGGAGAAACCATCCCTCTTGAAGCTGCTAACTGTTTCTTAGTGGCGTTAAGTTCAAATTCGATTGACTTTAATCTTGGCAATACCTTTGAAGCTACTGAATAGACAGAATCGGTATTATATGTCTCGTCAGCAAGAATCATGTTTTCGAGGTCTGGTACAACTATATCAAATGGTGTACCCGGAGCCAGCTGAAGCATTTGCTTAAGCGTTGTGACTGCCTGATTTGCCTTGTTATGAGCAACCGTGTAGGAAAGCTTGTCAGCAGAGGCACGGCTCTCCATTTCATACTGTTTCGACAAAGCTTCCTTTCCGGTTTCAACCAGTTTTTTAATCCTGAAAAGCTGTTTTTCAGAAAGGTCTGATTGCATTTTTGAAGCGTTTTCCAGACCTTTTAAATATAAAACCATATAATACTGCCCAAGCAGATCAACAACAAGAGTATTTCTTACAATTTTCTCTGTTTCAAGTCCGGATTTGAGGAGGAATTTGTTTGCTGCAATTGTATTCATTGTATTGAACCCATTAAAGATGTTTATACTTGAATTCAATGAAAATGAGTTACTTAAGTTTTGTTCAAAAGTTATGAGGTTTGTAACAGGGTTTACAGACCTTCCGAAACCCATATTCGCGTCTGAACCAAAATTTAATGTTGGCAGCATGTCCATTTTTGATTTAAGAAGATTTGCCGATGCAGACTCTGATAAAAGTTTCTGACGCTGAAGTCCGATGTTGTTGGCAACTGCGTAATTAATACAGTCTGAAAGAGTCCATTGTTTTTCCTGTGCAGATAACTCAGTGTTGATAAGGATCAGGTAAAGTGTAAATATTAATGTAATTCTTTTCATTTTATAATAATGATTTAATCTGATAAACCAATAATTGTGCCATTTTTGTAAGTATCTGTAATACATTAATATAGAAATATCAAATATGATTTTGGTGTCTATTTATTAGACAGTATTGTGAATGAAAATGTTACAGTTTTATTGCAGAATTAAAATACTTACTAAAAATCTCATGAAAATTGAACAACAATATTCCGGTGTTGTTAATATTATAACATTCAGGTTTTAAAAAAGAATTAAATTATATGAAACTCAATAAATTATTCGATCGTCTCTGGACAGATTATATAAACCAGAATCCCTCCGCCGGAAAGATTTATGATCTTTTTCTTAAAGAAGGTGAAATGCCTGAAAATGATCATATTGCTTTCAGGACGCTGGATTATCCTGAAATAAATATAGATGCCCTGGCAAGGCCATTTTGTGAGAACGGTTATGTTGCTGCCGGGGAATACCATTTTAAGGAAAAACATCTTTACGCGAAGCATTTTGAATTGCCGGGAGCTAAATCAGCTCCGCGAGTGTTTATTAGTCAGTTGAAACTGTCTGAGTGTTCTGCTGATATGAAGAGTACATTTGATAGCCTGTATAATAATATTGATTTTAAGAAGGTTTTAAAAGATGAATTGATTTTCTCAGGCACTTTTTTCACTCCTCTTTCTTACAATGTTTATACCCGTCTGAGGGACGAATCTGAATATGCAGCATGGTTTTATGTTTTCGGTTTCAGAGCCAATCATTTTACAGTTAGCATAAATTCCCTCAGAAAGCATGCAGATATTCTTAAGGTTAATGACCTGCTCAAAAGAAACGGTTACCTGCTGAATAGCTCAGGAGGTGAAGTAAAGGGAACTCCTGAAGAACTTCTGCAACAATCAAGTACAATGGCCGACCTTGTAAAGGTGAAGTTCGAAGAGGGGAGTTTCGAAGTGCCGTCATGCTATTACGAGTTTGCCCAGCGCTATCCCGACTCAACCGGCAAACTTTACAGTGGTTTTATTGCTAAATCTGCAGACAAGATCTTCGAGAGCACCAATTTTTACAGGAAGAAATAGTCTCTGAATACCTAACTCTAAAAGTGTTAATCAATTACCGTTGGCTTTAGCCAACGGTATAACATACTCACTATAAAGGACTTTAGTCCTTAACTGGTGGGCTAAAGCCCGAAAATGGGTAGTTCCTGAACCGTTGGCTAAAGCCAACGGCAAATGATCTAAATAACAGAATATCGAAAATACTTAACCTCTTTTTTGCGGAGTAATAACCTGTTAATATTATTTTTTTTACTTTATTATTGAAATTCAGTAACTTTGATAGACCTGAAAATATTGGATAGTTCTTTTAATCCCAATCTTTATATGAAAAAGGAATATTTCATTATTGAGTTTTTAAAGAGTGGTCCGGTACTGCTTCTTCTGGTACTGGCAATACTGATATTAATCGGCGTAGCTATTTCGAACCACAGAAAAAATATAATACAGATGAAAGAGGAGGTAATATATATTGCTCCTAAACCTAAAAATTAGAAGGACTGTAGCTATTTTACAAATTCATTGCATTTTACAATCAGATCTACCAGATCAGTGATTTTACTCAGATCGAGTTTTTTAATTTTAATATAGTTTTTGATCTCTCCTGACTTTTCCGGAATAGCTTTTCTGATCTGTGATGAAGTATTCGCTTTGAAAAATTCACCTTTGATATTTATCCAGTATAATGATGCGTCTGTAATATGGTAATCCCTAGGGAGTTCAAGTTTAAAAGAGCGGTATGAAGTCATGGATGCAACATTTCTTGAGGCACCGGTTTCAGTCACCCCGCCATAACCAGATGGATTTCCGGTTGCAAGCAGATTGCATTTGTGCTGCTTATATAATGAAACCTTTCCTCTTACCAATACTTCATAAAATACTTTGCCGTAAGGAATAAAAAGCCTGGAGTCTAAATTGACTGTATCGATTTTCATAATACTGTCAAGGGCCAGCACTACACCATCCTTGTCAAAAATCATCTCCTCGGTAAGCTGATTATAGTTCATTACAGCATGTTCAGAATGCCCGTCTTTCATTTTCACAGATCCAATAATAAATTCCGGAAGCACATAATGTTTTGATGTATTTGCTGTGTCGCTGAGATTCTGTCCGGATACTTCTGATACAATTAGGGATGCGAAAAGTAATATTGAATAAAATCTTAAAACAAAATTCTGTTTTTTCATTATTGTGATATTTCTGATGCAATTTACTACTATTTTTGATTAGCTTTCTTTCATTAACTATTTTTAAGATATTGTAAGATAAAGGGGATGAAGGAATATATATGACCTGATTTATTTGAATTTCAATTGAATATATACTGATAATCCAGCCCGATGAATTCTGTTAAAACATTTGTATCCTCCCTTAGCGATGAAATTAGATGGCACGGTGGCCATAATGAGAATAGCCGGCAACTTAACCTTAAGGCAGGCAAGTTGTCATTGGTATATGAATCAGGGAATCTCAGGTGTATCTCGGCTTGCGGCAAAGAAGTAATAAGAATGATTTATTCTGCTGTGCGGGATAGCTCATGGATTACAGTTAAACCTGTTATTTCAGACGAAATGTTTGAAATTAATACTGATTCATTTGTTATAACATATACAGCTCATTACAGTGCAGGCGAGATTGACTTTATTGCATATTATGTGATTACCGGGAAAGAGGACAATTCGGTTATATTTTCTTTTGAGGGTGAAGCGCTTAAGGATTTTGAAAAGAACAGAGTTGGATTTTGTGTATTGCATCCGATAGAAAGCAACAGAGGCAGAATCTGCAATATCGTGCACAGTAATAACATTGATGAAAGTTTAAATTTCCCTTTTGAAATATCTCCGCATCAGCCATTTCTTGATATAAAATCGATGAAGTGGAGCAGGGATGGGATAGATTGTAATATCGACTTTTTCGGAGATATATTCGAAACAGAAGACCAGCGAAACTGGACAGATGCATCATATAAGACCTATTGCACACCATTAAGCAATCCAAAGCCTTTAAAAATCCTTAAGGGTCAGAAGATTTCCCAGAAGGTTATTCTTGGTGTTAATGCCGGATGTGAAGCACCGGATAATGTTGGGCAAAAGATCTCAATAGCTATTGACAATAAAAATCTTCTACCCTTTCCAAAGATCGGGATTGGCAGGTCAACTCGCATAAATCCGATCACAAAAGGCGAGACTGGATTATTAAGAATGCTTGAGTTTGATCACTATCGTATTGATTTAATACTGTTTAAAAATGACTGGAAGTTGATAGCCGATAATGCATTTAATGAAGCGGTAGAATTAGGTTATAACCCTGAAATTGCACTATTCTTTGATGATGATTACCTTAGTCAGATCAGTCATTTTCTTGAATGGATCACCCCTAAGAAAACTCAACCTGTTGTTATACTTCTTTATCATAAAAATTATGCAGTTATCCCTGATCAGATAGCTGATAAAATTGCAGGAGACCTGAAGAAGGAAAAACCATCTCTAATTGTTGGCTGTGGCACAAATGCTAATTTCGTCAAGATTAACAGGATGAGATCTCAGTTGTTGCATACTGATTTAATTTGTTACTCCATTCATCCCCAGGAACATGCTTCTGATAATATGACACTCGTTGAGAACCTTCAGGGACAGAGCTATACAGTTGAAAGTGCAAAACAGTTTTCAGGAAATAAGAAGATATGGATCTCTCCGGTAAATATACAGCGCAGGTTTAATGGCAATGTCTCAAACTATGAGCTTCCTTCAGAAAACAACAGGTTTCCGGCACAGGCTGATAGCCGTTTAATGTCTTTATTCGGAGCCGGCTGGGTAAGCGGAAGTCTTAAGTATCTGTTTGAAAGCGGAGCTGCAGGTATTACATTACTCGAAACAGTTGGCGAAAGAGGAATTATTCAGGGTGATTACAATTCACGCTGGTCCGGGGAATTTAAGTCCACTGGAGGAATGCTCTTTCCTGTTTATTTTGTACTTGAATTTGTTTTAAAATCCAAAAAGGCGGTTGTTTTGAAAAGCACTTCCTCCGATCCGTTAAAAGTTGAATCACTTGTTTTTCAGGAGGGCAATTCCCTAAAACTTATTATTGTTAATTTTACAGAGAAGGTTCAGGAAGTAAGAATTGATGATCTGTCCGGAGAGGCTGATCTTCGATCCCTGAATAGTGAAACATTTTGCATTGCAGCCGGTGATAAAGATTGGCTTGAGAAATCAAAAGCAGAAAAAATCTGTAAACAGGATTTGTCGCTTGAACCCTATTCAGTAACCTTCGTTGAAGAATAAATTTAGATCCCGAAATCTTATTTAAATCCTGAAGAATAATGGCACTTGAAATAAATATTTCCGACAAATCCAGTACTCCGAAATATGAGCAGCTTGTTAATGAAATAGTCCGCCATATCGGTACAAAAAAACTGAAGCTTGGAGATAAACTGCCATCAATTCATGAGGTTATAAAAAATTATGATATATCGAGAGATACAGTAGTTGTTGCATACAACGAACTTAAATCACGCGGGATAATTAAACCGAAGCATGGAAAAGGATTTTATGTTGCTTCAACTACATTCAGGAATAAACTGAAGATCTTCCTCCTTTTTGATGTAATGAATAGTTACAAGGAGGTGCTTTACAGATCTTTTGTTAGTAGTTTAGGGGCAGATTATCAGGTAGATATATATTTTCATTATTATAACCTTAAAGTTTTTGAACAACACATAAAAAACAATATTGATAATTACGGTTTTTTCGTAATAATGCCCCATTTCAACGAGGATGTTTCACGTTCAATCAGGCATATCCCGAAAGAAAAATTATTGATTATTGATAAAGATCTCAAATCGGCACACTTCGATTATGCTGCTGTTTTTCAGGATTTTGAAAATGATATTTTTTCAGCCCTTATTGAAGCTGCTCCTCTTCTTAAAAAGTACTCAGGCATAAAATTTATATCAAATCATAATTTTCAGTTTATACCTTCCGGTATGGAATCTGGTTTTATAAGATACTGCAATGAATTTAAAATGCAGCATTACCTGTTTGAAGATATTTATTCCTCCAACCCTTCAAAGGGAGATGTTTTTCTCGTTGTTTCCGATCACGACCTGATTCAGTTGATTAAGATCTGTCTTCAAAATAACTGGGAATTGGGAAAAGATATTGGCATTTTATCATACGATGAAACTCCTTTAAAAGAGATCCTTGCAGGTGGAATTTCTGTAATTTCAACAGATTTTAAAAAAATGGGAGAGACTGCCGCTGGCATGATTAAAGAGAAAATAGTAAGGAGAACGGCAAACCCATATCTGTTCTTACCAAGAAAATCATTATAAGATTTCGGATTCCGGATTTGCGATTTCGGATTTAAGAAGTATGGTTTTCAATCCGCAATCAAAAATCCGCAATCCGCAATGCTAAATTCAGAATTAGATTTGTGTGCTTTAGAAAAGTGAATCAATTTCGGTCTTTGATTTGTATTATATTCTTTTTATATTTGTCATAACAGTACATAACACTTATATGGTTGTTATGAAAGATTTTAGTCCTCACCCTTAAATCTGTAAATATGGTACTTGTTCAGAATTATGCATTGGCTGTTTTCCTCTGTGCTCTCGCAATGATCTGTTGGGGCTCGTGGCAAAACACACAAAACCTTATCGGAAAAACCTGGAGGTTTGAACTTTATTACTGGGATTTCTCACTTGGAATATTGCTCTTTGCAATGCTGATGGCATTTACATTTGGAAGTATCGGGAGCGAAGGAAGAAGTTTTATCCCTGATCTTAAACAGGCTGATCCCGGAAACTTGTTATCAGCAGCAATAGGTGGTGTAATCTGGAATGTGGGGACACTACTGCTGGTAGCTGGCATTTCTGTCGCAGGTATGTCAGTTGCATTTCCTATTGGGGGTGGCATCGGCTGGACACTTGGAATATTGATTAATTATATTGGTAAGCCTGAAGGTAATCCATTGTTTCTTTTTGGCGGAACTACCTTCATAATTCTTGCTATAATATTAAGTATGTTATCATACAGGAAACTTGCAGTGCATCAGAAAAAGCCTACTCTTAAGGGTATTCTGCTTTCGTTTGCTGCAGGTTTATGCATTGCCTTCTTTTACAGGTTTGTAGCCTCGTCCCTTGCAGTTGATTTCTCACCGGCTGAAGCAGGGAAAATCAGTTCATATACAGCAGTAGTTTTCTTCTCATTGGGTGCATTAGTTTGTACCATCCTGCTTAATCCGCTATTTATGGCCAAACCGGTGCAGGGAGAACCGGTTAAGATTAAGGAATGGATTAATGGTGGTTCAGGAACTCATCTGCTTGGGATGTTAGGGGGCGCAATCTGGTGCCTTGGTAACTCTGTAAGCTTTATGTCGGTTGGAGCTGCCAGTCCTGCAATTTCTTACGGTTTGAGCAACTCTGCTCCGGTTGTTGCAGCTATATGGGGAATATTTGTCTGGAAGGAGTTTAAAGATGCTCCAAAAGGAACGAACCTGCTTCTGGCACTGATGTTTTGTTGTTATCTGATTGGACTGGTGTTTATTGTTTATTCAAGATTTGCCTGAAAAGTAAAAAGTCCCTTTGTGTCACTTTGCGTCTTCGTGCCTTTGCGGCTAAAGAGGATTTGCCACAAAGGCGCTAAGACGCTAAGCAATAATTAGTAAAACTGAAAAATATATAAATATGAAAAAAAGATTCATCTGCCTGTTAATGTTGATAATAAGCTATGGGTTAACCTCTGCACAGGATAACACATGGAAAGGACCTTCTGTAGATTTTAAACACGGAAATCTGAAAGTATCAGAGAACAGACACTTTCTACAGTTTGAAGATGGTACACCATTTTTCTATCTGGGCGATACAGGATGGGAACTTCTTCACCGTCTTAGTAAGGATGAAACTGAAAAATATCTTGAAAACCGCCGTGCAAAAGGTTTTACTGTAATTCAGGCTGTGGCACTTGCCGAACTGGACGGACTCAATACCCCTAATGCTGAGGGGAATAAACCTCTTATAAATAACAACCCTCTTACTCCAAATGAAAAATATTTTGAGCATGTTGACTGGGTAATAAAAAAGGC
>JFJP01018709.1_pt1 | contig 14351 bp, 13 predicted proteins | sample 431651 | NCBI WGS metagenome assembly JFJP01 (sample SAMN02602958, study PRJNA72255) | Microbial mat metagenome, whole genome shotgun sequencing project. | biome: fresh water; feature: sink hole; material: water; isolation source: purple microbial (photo- and chemosynthetic) mats found in... | reverse complement strand
TTGGTTCAGAACTGAAGCATTATACTTTACAAAACCCCTCGCTGTGCCCGGCTTCAAGCGGGCACAGCGAGGGGTTTTGCAAGAGCCTCATTTATCTCAAAGGCAAGCCGGAATCGGTAAAAACAGAGAGAACCGTGAACGATTCATGGTTCTTTGCGCCGATGAGGATTGTATTTCCGGCTTTCAACCAGGCGTGGGCAGAAACGTTCCCATCCGGATCTCTCCTCATCCCCAGGAATAAATGCGTTCGCAAACCGCGCCGTTTGAGCAGATACTTTCCCGTGATGGATTGCACCAGGCAGGCACTCTTCCATGGCGTGTGCCGGGCGGCGGTGGCGATGGCCCACGCGATGCGATGCGCCCATGCCGGGGGATCATTGACGTCCAGATCATCGGGCTGGCTGGCAGTTTGAGTGCCAAGGCGCGGGGCGATATGCTTGAAGGGGACAAGCAGCAACAGGGCGCGTGCAATGCCCAGGCACCCAATAACGTTTAGCATCAAGAACCGATCCGCGCGGGACAGGCTCAGGAATTTTTTAATTCGCTTTGTGATCAAGCAGGATCATCCCATTCTCAAGCAATCTTGCCATAAATCTGAGTACATCGGCCTGGCATTGTTCGTGCGAAACGGCATAACGCACCTGCAGCGCGGTCACAATACGACTGACGGTGGACGGTGACTCAATCAACGCCCAGATATCTGCCGCGATCGGATCCATCGCGTAATATGCGCCTTGCTCCACGTTCAACATCATCAGTTCCTTATTCACAGGGGCGGTTACAAATCCACCCGCGCGCGAAATACGGGTTTCAGGGCTTATCGTTTCCATAGACTTATTTTTCCTTATCCAACGTTGCTGCGGATCATCCTACGTTTACAAATAGCCGAAGCGTTGCATCATGTCAGCGTTAAATTCAATAATTCGATCAGCCAGTGCCTGGGGTAGTTCTTCGCGCCATGCGCCCGACCTGCCTTGTCGGAAAAAGGGCGCATCGGCCCGCATGGGACGTTCTTTGAACCCGGTCTGACGTTCCTGCTGCCGGACGGCTTCAAAACTGGATAATGCGATCGCGTTGGAAAGGCGAATCGGATCAACATCCAGCTTGAGCGCCCGGATGATGCACTCAAAGGCCTTTTCGGGCTGCGCCAGCATGTCTTCATACCGGACGACCGTAACGGGTAAACCCGAATCGTCCACCCACGAGCGGACATGCGCGCTCCAGGAAAGCAGTTTTTGCGGGAGCTGCGGAGACAGACGCTTCGGGTTCTCATAGACAGACCCATTCATGTCGCAAATAAGATCAACCACCTGCGCCATGGAACGGCCCATGTGATGTGCGTAGGATACGGTCACATCCAGAGGATTGCGGATCAAGTAAATCACGGCGGAGGTGACATCGCGCGGAAAGAGCATGTCGCCATCGCTGTTACGGGTACAGGCATCGTGAACCTTGAGATATAGTGGGTGTTTGATGTGCAGCGCCATCTGACGATAGACATGCGGTCGGAAGTCGTCGATATCATCAAACGACAAGTCAGAGGCTTCCACGCCTGCCCAGCGGTCGAACAGATCGCGATCACTGGCGATCGGGCCGCCTTCAAGCCGGTTTATATCCAGTGGCCGACCGGTATTATTCAGATAATTCGTTAGAAAGATACGCGCCCAGGTATTCCCTGATTTCGGGTAAGAAGCGAGCCAATTGATAAAGTTCATACCAGGGGTTGCAGTTCTCTTTGAAAATCCATCTCGATCAGATCCGTCATTTCGGCCAGCCGGAATGGGTGCTGAGGCCTTGTGACCCGTGCGCTATAAACATGCGAGGCGATGCGTGCGGCGGTCATGAAATGCCACTCGCGCAGCCCCAGTCCTGCCAGCGTTAATTTTTGCCAGGTATTATCCAGCAGTCCATTGAAACGGTCACTTTGCCCGAGTGGTTCCAACGAAAACTCAGGTGAATTATGCTGCCCTAACAGATAAATAGCGTGCAGGCTCGCAGACTGCGGGTGAAACGCATCGACCGTGGGGGCGAAAAATTTATCGAATTTCGTGAGCACGCGCCGCAGCCCCTCGGTCGATCGCCCCAAGGCCTCCGCCGAATCCGCCCACAATTTAACCTGCGGAAAGCCCGGCAGCACACGGACGCGATCCTCCTCATCGACGGTGAGCGCCAGCATATCATCGGATACCATCTGGAATCCGCGCTTCAGAAACGCACTGACCAGGGTGGATTTACCTGCCCCGGAATGCCCCGCAAACAATACCGCGCCCCGCTCGGTATGGATTCCGCTGACATGCAAAGCGAATAATTTCCGTTGGTGCAACACGATCGATAGACAGGTGCTTAGTAGAAAGGTGCGGATAGAATCCTCGGACATTGGTTCCACGGGCTGGATGACGATTTCGCGCCCCGCCCGCACCATGAAACGTCCGACACGTTTGAGGTTCAGCAGATATATGCCTGGAGCGGTTTGCCAGCGCGCGCCAGCATCGTCCGCATTCTCTAGGGCCTCAGGGACCTCGCCGAATCGAATGACAATATCCGCCCCATCGGCCACGTCGTTTTGCAAGAGCTCGGGGCACAGGATGGACGATTCAACGGAAAGGCCGAATACTTTATATGAATAGGGCATCGCTTTTCTCAACTCGCTTTTTCGAGATCCACAAGATACAGCCCGGCCATGAGCCCGCGCGTCAAGATCGTGACGGTTCGATTGGCGTTCTGCACGTTAACTTCTTTCTGAACCGAGTTCCACACCTTTCGCATGCGATTCACAGCCAGATACGCCTGCGCCAAGGGGCAGGCTTCAACCTCTGCCAGCGCAGCCTCCACTTCAGCCGACGAATCCAGTAATCGTTGACTGAGGTCGCCCGCCTGACGTCCACGGCGGCGGTTCAACCGAACTTGATCGGGGAGTAAGCCCTGCATCGCGCGGCGGATCAGCCAACGATCTTCGCCCTGCGGCCCTCTGAATTCACGATCGGGCACCGATAAAGTGAACTCCATCACGCGCTTGTCAAAGGTGGCATCCCGAACTTCCATGCCGTATGCGGCTCCGTTTTCAGCCCAGAGGCTGCCGAGAAAAGAGCTGCCCGGCTTGATGATCGCGTACCGCTGAGTCCGCGCCGGCATCCACACCGCCGAGTTCGTGACCTGCCCCGCTTGCTGGTCGAATTGGTCCTGGAGCTTAAAGCGTTTTACGAAATCAGGATGGATCGCGCTACCCTGCCAGCGGTTGTCGCTTCGGTGTGCCAGGCTTGATAATAATGGCTGCAGGCTGGCAGGGGTGATGGCGCAGACCCCGTAGTGAAGGAGACTTCTCCACATGTTCGCCTTGATATAACGGCGGACCATGTCGCGGGGCGACTTTCGTCCGGTCCAGGATATGGTCGCGTTGCCGCCCTGACCGGTGAGCAACGTTCCTACCCCGTCCTTTTTGGCGGCGGCCATGATGTCCTGGATCCAATACATATTGCCCGCCGCGTGTCCCGGTTCGCCATGCATACGCAGGCCCTGCCGCATGGATTGAACCGGGGTCAGACCTTGCGCATTGATCTCATACAGATCAATATTTCCTGCAAAATCGGCAGTTGCCTTGGCAAAAGGAAGCTCATCGCCAAAACGATCACCACCAATGGTCTTGCTGACATCAAACAGGGGGACGGACGTGTAGGCCGGGAGTCGCTGCCCCTGCTCGCCCAGTGCACGTGCCATCAAGGCGGCGATCGAACCCGAATCAAGCCCGCCGCTTAGCGTCACGCCTGCCGGATGCTGACTCCGCAGTCGATCCCGTACGGCGCGATCATAGACCTCCAAAAAACCTTCCGCATAATCGTCTGGATTTTTCAGGCGCACTTCTGGGACATCTTCCAGACGCCAGTACTGATCAACAGCAACAGTGCTGTTTTTCAGCGAAAGGGTATGGGCGGGCGGCAGCCGATGCAGGTCCAGTTCGATCGTTTGCGCCCCATGATGCGCAGGCCATGAAATCAATAGGCAGGCCAGGTAAAACTCATTCAACCGTCTTGGAATGCCGAGCGCGAACAGGGCGTTGCGATCAGAGGCAAACGCAAAGCGATGCGCATCGGCATAATAATACAAGCCGGTATTTCCATGATGATCGCGGGCCAGGAACAATTCTTTTTCATCCGGATGCCAGACGGCAAATGACCAATCCCCCAGCAGGTGGTCCGGGCAGTTCCGCCCCCAGGTTTCATAGGCGCGCAAGATCAGCTCGCCATCGGTAAGATCTTGATGATGGCCCAGATGAAGTTCGGCAAACCATTCCTTGCGGTTATCGAGCCGGGCTTCGGCCGTAAAAACAAACCCGCGACTGGATTTCATCGGCAACTTCTCACGCCGGGCTTCGGGGGTGTCAAAAAGCAGTAAACTGCCAAGCCCAGCGCAATCGTCGAGCCAGATCGCTCCGCCATCGGGACCCCAATGCGCCATCGCCTGCCGCATATTCTCCAAATGCGGCGGGACTATTGGAGCCCCATCCAGATTAATCAACCCAAAAATCCCACCCATAAAAAAGCTCCAGACCGCCACGGTTGCAGCAAACAGCAAAAGCACAAGAGGCTGAATGCAGCCTAGCAATTTCATATCGTCACGTCCAGCATGTTAATGCAACGAATGAGGGAGCATCTCACGTCTGATGAAATTTCTCCTTGTCCTAATCGTAATCCGTTGTCGTCGCCGTTGTCGTTCACCGATTACTGATTACCTAAAAATGAAATCCTTGATTTATGCATGATATTGGATGCATTACGCATGAATATTCATCACGGGAGTTAACCATTTCCCGGGACGATTCGCGACCGGCTGATAAAGTGGTTGCCCATGTACGCAACGATCACACCACACGACGCGTTCAGGAGTGGTTCTGATGTATCTTCTCGATACGGATACCCTGATCTATTTTCTCAAGGAAAATGACGGGGTGATCGAAAATCACAACGTGCAACGGCAAATCTAGCCAAGGTTCATCGTCTGGCCGAGATCTATCCCGTGATTGATGTGACCCGTTCGGTCATGTTCTTTTTGCGTGATCAAGATCCTTGACAAAACTTGATCGGTCAACATACCGTTAGCGCATATTGAGGTATTAATGAGTTTAGATGAGGAAATATAAATGATATTCAGTCCAGACTACCGGCATTTTGTTGACGTCATGCAAAACAGGCGCCCTGCCCGGCTTCCGCTTTACGAACACATTGTCAGTTCAAAATCAATGGAGAAGATCCTGGATGCACGTTTCGCTGATCTCGAGCGCGGTGACGCCAAGGATCAATCCGAGTATTTTCGGCAGCATTGCCACTTCTTTGAAAAGATGACCTACGACACGGTGTCTTACGAAGTCTGTATCGGAGGGACGCTGCCGGGGCACATGGCCATTTGCGGCGGCCAAGGTCCCATTCAGTCTCGCGCGGACTTCGATGCCTATCCATGGGATGACCTACCCCGCCTCTATTGGAGCCACGCGCGTCCCCGGCTGGACGCCCTCGTGGCCGCACTACCACCCGGCATGAAAGCGGTGGGCGGGGTTGGCAATGGTGTGTTCGAGCTGGCCGAAAGCCTCGTTGGGATGGAATACCTCCCGTTCATGGAAGTGGACGATCCGGATCTCTATGCCGATATGTTCCGAGCCATCGGAAAGCTGATGAGTGCCATCTGGACGGAATTCATGCCTCGCTATGGAGCGAGTTTTGCCGCCTGCCGTTTTGGTGATGATCTCGGCTTCAAATCGTCGCTATTGACGAACCCGACGACGGTTCGCCAACACATCCTCCCGCAGTATCGCCGCGTGATTGACATCGTACACGGCGGTGGCGGATTATTCCTCTGGCATTCATGCGGGTGTATCTTTGAAATCATGGGCGATGTGATGGCGCTGGGTATCAACGCGAAACACTCGAATGAAGATTCAATCGCCCCGTTTGATCGCTGGATCAATGACTATGGCGACAAGATCGGTTTGCTGGGCGGCTTTGACATGGACTTCCTTTGCGTGAATACGCCGGACACCATCTTTGACAAAGTGCTTGAATTGGGCAGGCGCTTCAGAAAATCCGCCAAAGGGTATGCATTGGGGTCGGGTAACTCTATTCCAGACTACGTTCCGATCGAGAACTATCTAGCCATGATTCGTGCAGCGCAGGTGTTGAGAACTCAGGACGCATGAGGGACGCAGCGAATGGGGATATGGGATACGTCCGGATTTAGGCAATGGCAGTGACTTGCACGATGGCTTGTTCGACGCGGACGGTGTGTAGCCCGTCACTCCAGCGGCGGGAGGAACCCGCCCTGTGGGTCCCACACTTAATCGTCCCCTTCATCCCCACCCGTACGCGTTCATCCTGTCTGAATCATAATCAGAGAATCGGTGATCTTATAAAACACGGATTTTTGGGGGGACGTTTTAGGGATGGCTGGGCGCTTAGCAAGCTTGTGCTTTTCATAACGGGAGGTGTTGCGGTATATTGCGGCTGTGGAAGCGAAATATATAATCTTTATGCTCTGTGCGTTGCTTGGCGTACCGTTGGGGATCGTGGCCTGCCTGGCGCGTCCAGCCTTGACGCGCGGGGTAGTGATGCTGATGGTCTGGGCCACCTGCGAACCGATGAAAGTCGGCATCAATTTCTTTTCGCGCGAGTTCTATCGTGCCAATACCCGCGGGTTCGAGGTCACACTGGCGGATCTTTGCGCCCTGATCCTTTTCGGCTATATGCTACTGAAACCCAAGGTGTTTCCAATGCGATGGAATCCGCCACTTGCCTGGCCGACACGGTTCTACCTGCTGGTGGGGCTGGTCTCCTGGAGCCTGGTCGGCCCTTCGCTGCCTGTGCCGACCGAGGCGCTGCGCGTGCCCTACGACCTGTTCGAGGTGGGGCTTTATCCGTTGTTCGAGCTGTTCAAGATCCTGCGCGGTTATCTGCTCTTCTGGGTCATCCTGAATTATGTGCGCGATGAAAAGGGCGCGCGCGACATTCTCTGGGGGATCGGCATCACGGTCCTTTACATGGGCTATCTGACCCTCAGTTCGCGTTATCTGGATGGCATCCACCGGGTCAAGGCAACGCTGGGGCATCCGAACAGTCTGGCAACCTATATGGCGATGATGGGCTCCTTCTGCTTTGCGTTCTGCCTGCAGTCGCGCAAGTGGATCCTCAGTATGCTCTGGGGCGGGCTTGCGGTGGTCTGCACGGTCTGTGTGATCCTGACCATCTCGCGCGGCGGGCTTGCCTCGCTGCTCGTGGGTATCTGGCTGAATGCGATGATCCTGCTGCCGCGCCACCTCAACCTGAAGAACATCGCCCTGCTACTGCTGGGTATCGTTCTGGCTGGTGCCCTGCTGGCGGCCGCGATGGATACCCTGGCCGGCCGTTTCGTCGGCGAGCAGGACGCCGCCAGCGACATGGCCTACCGGGGCAAGTACAACGACCAGGCCCGCTTGATGGCCAGCGATCATGGCTTCGGGGTCGGACTCGGTAATTTCTCGGCCACCTCCTGGCACCGCTATGCCGCGCAGGTCGATCCGGACCTTCCGCCCGGCACCCCGGCGCACAACAACTGGTACCTCACGCTGGGCGAACTGGGCTGGCCCGGGGTGGTGGCACTCGCCCTGCTCTGGCTGCGTTATTTCGGCCTGGCGCTACCTTTCTATGTCCGGGCGCGTAAGGATCTGCTCTCGACGCTCGGCCTTGCCGGCTGCACGTCCATTATCGTGAACCACATCCAGAGCCTGGTGCAACTCGGGTATCGACAAACCCCGTTATTTTCCATGACAATGATTTTTATGGGACTCGGGGTCGCCGTGTGGTATAGGAGACGCACGGATCGGGAAACGGGACCAGTCCAGGCGATGGGGATCTAGTCATGCATGAGGAATCAATACAGACGGCGGAAAGCGCGGGGACGCGGATGGATGGGGACGGCTTCATGGCGTTGCTGGGGCGTCGGCGCAGCACGCGTATGTTCAAGGAGCAGCCCGTCCCCCAGGCGTTGCTTGAGACGCTGATCCGGGCGGCCTGCCTGATGCCGACCTCCTGCAACCGCCAGCTCTGGCATTTCGTCATCATCACCGATCCGGCGCTCAAGGTGAAGGTCTCCGCCCTGAGTGATGCCCAGCAGTCGTACCTCTACGACGCCCCGGCCCTGATCGCGGTCTTTTACGATACGTCGCTAGAAACGCGCAATCCGTGCAATACGGCGGAGGTGACGGCTGGCATCACCATCGGCACCCTGCTGCTGGCGGCGGAGGCACATGCACTGGGTGCCATCTACCTGGGAGGGATCCGGCGGCCGTCGGGCATTGGCAAGGCCGTTGGAGCCCCCCCCTATATGCGCTGCTTCGGGCTCGTCTGTGTCGGCTGGCGTGATGATGATCCGCCATCGCCCAACCGCCGCGAGGTGGCTGATGTGCTGAACATGAACCGTTTCGCGTTGTCTCAGGAGCGCTACCGCGCCGATATCCGCCCGCATTTGTGGACCCTCCGCCAGATCGCCGATTTCCGGGACAAGCTGCTCTGGTACAAAGGCGTGCATATCGATGCCTGCACCCTGCATGTGGATCCCGACCGGCGCTTATCGCCGCTGTTCCAGTTCATGACGGGACGGTTGGCCATGATGCTCTCGCGCTATCAGGCCCCGGAGATGCTCGATATTCTCTCCTTCAACGGCGACGTGGTTTACCAGGTGCTCAATGCCTGCCCCGGCGCCTTCAAGCGGTTGTATGCGTACGACCTGACGCCCGGCATCCAGCGCTACATGGAGGAGCGCTTTGCCAGGCTATCGCCGACCGGGCCGCTTGCCTATCTGGTCAACGCCGAACCGGATCGCCTGGCGATCCCGCTGGCCGCTGGGCAGGTGCAGGTCATTTCGTGTTATGAACGGCTGGAGCATTTCGAGGATCCGCTACCCTTGCTGCGCGAGATGCGCCGCGTCCTGGCGCCGGACGGCTGCGCGCTGGTGCTGGTCTCCAACCGGTTCTATCCGCACCTCTACCGCTACAAGCGCATGCGCCAGGGGAATTATGCGCTGGGACGCAACTGGAACCGGGGCCCAGAGCGTAAGTTCGAACCCCGGCAGATCGAGCGCCTGTTTGCCGAGGCGGGTTTCCAGATCCGGTCGGTCACGGGCTTGCAGCCCGTCTCGATCAAGATCGCCAGTGTCCTGGCATCCTTCTGTCGTCGCCTGGGCCTGTATCCACTGGCCGATCGCCTGGCCGATTGGGCGGGGCAGCAGGGCTGTACCTCCTCGTGGCTTCGAAACTTCAGCAGTGTGATTGCCTATGAACTCAACAGACAACGATAACCTGCGGATCGCCTCGGCCGTGTCGCGATTGGAAACGTGGTTCGCCAGCATGGAGGGGGCGGACGGCTATCACGGCCCCGTGGTCGGCCTGCGCACCCAGCTCCTGGGCTGGTGCGGGGCGGGGAATGACTGGCGCTGGGAGGGGCTGCTCGATGGCTGGCGCGAGCGACACCGCCTGACGGGCGATCCGGCCTATCTCGCGCACATGAACCTGGCGCTCGAGCGGCTGCAGCAGGCACAACTGGCCGACGGCACGCTGCGCAACTCGTATTTCGACCAGAACCCCTGCGAGGGCGGTATGCCCTATGAACCTGCGGTGATGGCGGCCGTGCTGCGTACCGTGGCGTATCTGCGCCAGCAGGGACAGGAACCCTCGCCGGGGGCGCTCGGGATGCTGGATGCCTTTGTCGAGAAGCGGCTGATCAAGGAGCTATGGAACAAGAACCTGCAGACCTTCAACAACTGGCTGCAGAGCGATTTCGAGAGCTATGCGCCACCTGCCGTGGCGGCCGTGGTCGACGTGCTGGCAGGGTACGGGGCGCTGACAGGGCGTGCGGAACGCTGGCAGCACTATCTCGCCGGTGCCGGGGAATCGCTGCTGGCGGCACAGCTCGGCAGCGGGCCGCTGCAGGGAGCCATGCCCGTCTCCAACAGCGCCGCCGCCTCGGTGTCCCCCTTCCTGGCCGCCCGTTGTCTGCCAGCCTTGCGCTGCCTGGCATCCCTCACGGGTGATCCCCGATATGCGACCGCCCGTGAGCGTCTGCAGCGTTTCGTAGCGGGCGCGCTGCAGCCGGGTGGCGGCATAGCCTTCATGCAGCACCGGCAGCGCCCCGCCAGCGTCGCACCACTTTTCGTCGGGGCCACGGCACATGTCCTGCGGCTGCTGCAGGAGGATGGTGCCACTTTTGATATGACGTCCCAGATCGACTGGGTGCTGCAGCACCAGTCCGCCTCGGGAGCCTTCGAGACGTCCGTCGGGTTTGGCGGGCGCGGGATGCCGCCTCGCCTGCCGGACTGGCGCGACCTGCTGCCGGTGGTCGCCTGGAATGCGTTTTGCTATGCAATGCTGGCACCCCGTGCGGGCGCGGCAGGCGCAAACACCTCTGTGGCAGCCCCCGCCCCGGTGGATCGCCTTGTGCAGGTCAAGAGCGCGAAAGGTCGCCTGCTGGAGGATGCAGGGCAGATCGTGCTGGAGGTCGGCGGTTCCCCCCTGTTCCGCTGGACGAAGCGGACGCTCGCCCCGGATGTGTGCCTGATCTAGGAGTTTATCGATGAAAAAGCGAATCCTGTTTGTACACGAGACCTTTGGCCGGATGGCGGGTGCCGAGCAGAACATCCAGGTCACCGCGCCGCACCTCAAGCAGACGTTCGATCTGGCGTTCATGTACTGGAACCGCAGCGGCAAGGCGGAATCCGATTTCGAGGCTATTTTTCCAGATTCCTTCCAGGTCCCGTTCGACGGGCCACCTGCCGAGACCTCACGCCGGGTGCGCGCGGTCCTGGACAAGGTCTCGCCGGATCTGGTCTATGTCCACAAGTGCATCGCGAATCCGGTGCTGGAGACGCTGGTGGCATGGGGCGGCCCGCTGGTGCGGATGGAGCACGATCACGACATCTACTGCATGCGCAGCTATAAGTATTCGCCCTGGAACCGCCGCATCTGCACCCGCAAGGCCGGGCCCTGCTGCCTGTTCCCCTGCCTGGCCTTCCTCAAGCGCGATCGCGCCCGTCGTCCCCTCGGCATAAGCTGGGTCAGCTACCGCCGGCAGATGCGCTGCATCGCCCTGAACCGCCGGTTCTCGGCGATGTTCGTCGTCACGGCCTACATGCGCGATGAACTCATCCGGCAGGGCTTCGCGCCGGAGCGTATCCACATCTTCCCGCCCATTCCCGCGCCAGCCGGGCAGACGTTCTCCAGCAGCTTTTCAGAGGCCAACCGGATCATCTTCGCCGGTCAGATCATCCGCGGCAAGGGGCTCGATGCCCTGCTCCGGTCGCTGACGCTCTGCAGGCAGCCGTTCCGGCTGACCGTTCTCGGCTCCGGATCGCACCAGGCCTATTGCGAACGCCTGGCGGCCGAGCTCGGATTGTCCGACCGCGTGGAGTTTCCCGGCTTCGTGCCCTTCGAGCAGCTTGCCTCGTATTATCGCGAGGCCACGCTCGTCGCGGTGCCCTCGCTCTGGCCGGAACCCATCGCCACGATCGGTCTGGAAGTGCTGCGCTACGGCCTGCCTGTGGTCGGATTCGACGCAGGCGGTATCCGCGACTGGCTGCGCGATGGCGAAACCGGGTTCCTGATCCCCTGGATGGATTTGCCCGCGATGGCGGAAAAGATCGATCACCTGCTGGCGAACAAGTCGGAGGCACGGCGCCTCGGCGAACAGGGCCGCCTTTTCGTGAACCGCGAGTATGCGTTTGAACCCTACATCGAGCGGATGCGCCAGACGTTCGCCGGAATGATCGGAGCGCGATGACCCCGACGCTCGAGTTCTGGAACCTGGCCTGCCCGCCGTTTGATGCCGGGCCCAATCCGGATTTCTTCTTCGAGAGCCGTGCCCATGGCGAGGCACTGGCCCGGCTGCGCTATTTCGCACTGGACCGCACGATGGGGCTCGCGCTGGTCACGGGGGAAATCGGCGCGGGCAAGACAATGACGCTGCAAGTGCTGCTCAGGCGCCTGCCGGTGGATGTTTACCTGCCCGTGCTGCTCTACACGGCCCCGTCATCGCCCGCCGGTGTGCTGGCCGCGATCAACCGCGCACTGGGGGCGGATGAGGCGGATGTCTCGGCGGCGGCCTCGTCCGATGTGCAGCAACGCCTTTTCGCCCGCCTGCTGCAATCGCGCATCCGCGAGTCTGGCCGCTACCTGCTGATCGTGCTGGATGAGGCGCAGTTGATGGAACCGGCGGCACTGGATGCCGTCAAGTGCCTGACCAATCCGCCTCCGGAGGGAGGGCACTCCCCGGTCGGGGTTATCCTTTCGGGACAGCCGGACCTGAAACAGAAGCTGCATGCCCTGCCACAGATCTACCAGAGGCTGGGACTTGTCTACCACCTGGGCTATCTTGAACGCGGGGAGGTCGGCGACTACGTGCGGCATCGTCTCAGGGTCGCGCGGGCAGTCAATCCGGACGTGTTTGACGAAGCCTGCATGGACCTGCTGTTCCGCTTCTCGGCGGGCTGTCCGCGGCAGATCAACCGGATTTGCAAATTAGCGGTGGATCGCGCCTGCGTATTGAAACAGGTGGCGGTGGATGCTAGCATGGTCCGGATGATTGTTGCAGATTTTGAAAAACATTTTTCATGAAGGAGTAAATCGTGAGTGAGGGGGGCATACCGGACAACACGGGATTCAGCGTGCGCGAGCAGCTCGCCGCGATGGACCCGGGGCACATGACTCCGCCGTCCGGCGGGAGCGTGCCTGGCGGCGGTGCAGCCCCGGGCAATGCCGCGCCGAGCCCATCCCCATCCCCGTCCGCCGCACCGCTGGAGCCGCTGCGTCGGCGTGTATCGGCAGAGAATATCCTGCGCATGGTGGATTGGCAGGGGCTGCTGCACGGGATACTCAAGCGCTCCTGGCTGATCCTGCTGATCGGTGTGGCCGCCCTCGGACTCGGCATTGCGGGTGCCCGCCGCCTGGGTGCCCTGCGTTATGATGCCCGTGCCTCGTTGCTGTACCGGGCGGATCGCCAGAGCCAGGCCACCAGCGCGATTGGCAACCGTGGCAGTGTCAAGGGCCTCGCCCGGGCCACGGCGGTGAGCCTGCTGCGCCGCGCCAGTGCCCTCGACACGGTGATCGAGCGGCTGAAGCTGCCGATGACATCCGAGGAACTCGGCTGGCGCATCCGCATCCAGACCGACCGCTATTCCGAGATCATCCTGCTGCATGTCGAGCACATGCCAACGGCCGATTCAGCCATCGGTGTCGCCAACGAGCTGGCTCGTGTCGGACTGGCGGAGAATGCCGCCTTTTATCGTGAGCAGGCGACCCGGCAGGCGGCGCCGTTGCAGCAGCAGTTGGACAGTGCCCGCGAGGAGTGGAATGCCGCGCGCGAAGCGTTGACCACGTTCCAGTCCGAGTACCGCCTGCTCGAGGTGGCGGCCGATACCAAGGCATTCCTCGATAGCATGGGGGCGGTCTCGGAGCGGCTGCAGTCCGCCCGCATCGCCCGCGATGCCCAGGACGTGCGCATCGGCAATTACGAGGAACTGATCGCGAAGATGCCCGCGGAAGTACTGCGGGAATCGTTCGAGGACAATCCGGTGAAGCGTCGCCTGGCCAACACGGAGGTGGCACTGATGGAGGCCAGAGCCCGCTACGGACCGGAGAATCCGCAGGTCCTGCAGATGGAGGATAGTATCCGCGAGATGCGCCGCACGCTGGCGGACTCCTCTTTTGATGAAAGCCGTGAACGGGTTTATGTCCCGAATCCGGACCGCAAGACCTTCGAGCTGGAAATCCTGCGCCTGAAAGCCGAACGCGAGGTTCTCGACCAGGCGCTGACGCAGACGGATGCCCAGGCGCAGGCCTTGCAGCAGCGGTATGCGCATCTGCCGGATCAGCAGGTCAAGCTGGCCGCCCACCTGCAGCGCTATGCCGCCGCCGAGTCGCTTTATCGCAGCGATTGCCGATGCCCGCGTCGCCGCCGACCTGGATCTCGCCGATTTTGAAATGCTCGAACCGGCGCGCCGCGCCACGGCCTCTCGATCCAGGATGGCGTCCATACTGCCGATCGCGGCACTGCTCCTCGGGCTACTAGGGGCGACGGGGCTATGCGTGATCATCGAGCTGTCCGATCCCCGCTACCGCTCCGCCCGCCAGCTTGAACAGCTTTATGCCATACCCTGCCTCGCCAGCGTGCCAACCGCCCCCCGCGATGCACTCGATGCCGCCTGCCTACCCGCCTGCCGTCTGATCTATCAGCACGTCAATGGTCAGCCGTCCGCCCGCCCGGGGGGACTTGTGATCTGCATCGCCAGTGCGGGGCCGCAGGAGGGCCGCTCCACGCTGGCCGGGGCGCTGGCCCGGTACTGGG
>JFJP01001208.1_pt1 | contig 14352 bp, 9 predicted proteins | sample 431651 | NCBI WGS metagenome assembly JFJP01 (sample SAMN02602958, study PRJNA72255) | Microbial mat metagenome, whole genome shotgun sequencing project. | biome: fresh water; feature: sink hole; material: water; isolation source: purple microbial (photo- and chemosynthetic) mats found in... | reverse complement strand
CAATTTCATCGACATCGAGCCAGGAGGCCGCGGGTTCTCGAGCCCAGTGACTGTGAGGGCCCAGCAATGAGCTCAATCATCAAGCGTCCTGAGATCAAGAGCGTCGACTTCTGCGTCGATGAGAACATTTGGGGGCACCGCCTTTACGATGAGCAACTCCCGCATTTGACAGTCCTCGAATTCCTCGGGGTGCTCGGATCGAATCTTGATCGCCCACTAAGGCTGCGCGCGGAAGACGGCGGCACCGTCAAATTCAAACCTCAGCGGCAAATCCGCTTGCGGGGCCTTCTGTTCAACAACCCCTATGTCGAATCGATCGCCGATGGCGCTGCATCCGACGAGGAGAAGTGGCGGCAATGGTTGGACCGCTTCGCCCAAGGGGCGACTGGCAATGGCGATGCCGACATGGCCTATCTGCGCCGCTCGTTCGCGAGCTTCGATGATTTCGCAAAAGCCATCGAGCTCCTTCGCTCATCATCCTTCGAATCCCGCAGCAACAAGCGTTGGAGCTCCAAGTTTGTCTTCCCTTTCGGCCCCGATGCCCTCTACGAGGATTTGGAGATCGATTCGAAGGGCAAGATGAGCAACGATCGACGCTTCTTCGCGCGCACTGGCGAGCTGCTCTACATCATGCTGGCCCGCTCAAAGCGTGGCGGCGAGCTGGGCGATATTTTGGCCAAGCGCCTGTTCAATCGCGAAGCCCCGATGAATCGGTTGGCGAGGGCTCTGCAAGGCGATTCGCAGCATGCGGACGATCCACGCCCAGCAGGTTATCTGCCGGAAGCTTCCAATTCACGTTTCGATCAAATTTGCGAGGACTGGCTGTCAATCCTGGCCAGAGACATGCCGATCTACGATGCCTTGGAGCATTTGATCGTCATCTCCGGGCTCAACATGCTCCTCTACTTTCTGGAGCGAGCCAAAAAGGTTGCGGGCAATGACGATCCCGTTGAGATCGTCTGCGAAATCGTTTCCAGGGAGCGGACCAAGGTTCGGGCCCTTTCAGGGGACAGCTACCAGTTCAATCAAGGCCTGCCTGCCAAGGCCGTCCGGGCTCACGTCGAATCAATCCGACTCGACGCTGAGTGGGCCACCGCCGCCACTGCCGAATTTTCAGAGGCCGAGCGGGTGAAGCTTATGCGCGAGCGCTTCCAGTGGCCGCCCGCAGATGGTGGAGACGATGACGACTACACAGGCAAGAGTCCTGACGCCTTGGTCTCCGATTTGGTCGAGAACGCCCTGGCTCGGCATGAACAGCATGTCGGCAAGATACATGCTGCTTGGTCGCGTGCCATAGGCCTTAGCTCGCGTAGGCTTTCCCGCCGCACGCGATATGCCCCCAATGATCGGTTGCTCAAATCGATTGTGGTCTCGATCGTCGACGACCGAATGCAGTTCGACGAGTTCCTCGCAGAGGCCAAGCGTCGATATGGGCTCATTCTTGGCGATGCGGAGGGATCGCGCCTTTTGGACGCCAAGCTCGTCGACCAAGAGGAACTCAGCGAAAACCGCGACAACCTAGAAACCCGGCTTGTCGGCCTGGGGCTTGTCCGCAGGCTCTCGGATTCCTGCTCATTTGTTGAAAACCCGTTCGCGTTCAAAGGAGAGGCCGCATGCTGACCGACCGCATCATCGGGCGCGTCGGCGCGGACATCCTCGCTAAGCGCATATCCAACCCTGGCCAGCCTGGCGACTCGGCGGCCCTGTTTCGGCTCGACAAGCTTTCCGCCAACCAGATTTCGGCTGTCGCGCGGGCGATCCTTGCCAATTCGGCTTTGCACGCCCAAGTGGATTTGTTGATCCCCGAGGCTTTGGTTGAGGGGCAGGGCCTACCTCAGGAAATTCTGATCCAGCACAACGCGGGCTATGTCCGCAACAACGCTACAACCGCCAAGGCGGCCATCCTGACGGCCAACGGCAATGAGCACAACCTCGCCGACACGCTCGGGCATGTGATGGCCATCGGTGCGAAGGAAATGCGCGCTGAAGCTGAACCATGGGTCGAGGCATCTCTGCATGCAGGCGGCATCTCGCCAGTGCCTGACGACAGGTTGGTGTTCAATGCAGCCCTTTGGGGCCTGTTGTCATCCTCCGAGCTTTCACTGGTGCAGCTCGGAGAGTTTTGCGCTGCGATCGTCGAGGCCATCTCCACGCGAGGGCTGCCCATTCGAGACGCCGTGGGCTTTGCATTGCCCAGCGCTGGGCTGCCCAGGGACACCTCGTTCTTCTCCAACGCCAAGACTTACGCGGCCTCGCGTAAGCCATGGCAGAAGGCTTTCGCCAAGCTCTTCGCGCAGCGGGCCCCGCTGCTCAAAAAGCTTCGCCAGAACGGACAGCCCTTGGATGCCGAGGAACTTGCCGAACGCATCGTTTCCAACTCCGCCGAAATTGCCGATGTGGCGCGCCTTGCGCTTGAGGCATTCGCCGCGGCTCCTGCAGGAGATGCGGAGGCCTCTGAGGCGTTGGCACAGTTTGAATGGGAGGGCGATGGCGTTTACTTGGCCTTCGATAAACCCAAGGAGAAACAGCTCGGCTTGGCTGAGTCGACGATCCGATTCTTCGACCACGACTGCGACCAAGAGAATGTGCTCGACACAGATGGCCGCAAGCTTTTGGAGGACTTGAAGGGCCGCGAGCGCCGCTCCGATTTCACCGAGGACGACGAGGAGTTCTTCGTCAAGCAGCGCAGGCTTTTAGAGCAGGACTCCAAGCTTTGTTCCCGCTGGGAGAAGGCTCTCTACGGCAAGCCGATTGAGTGCAACGATTTCTTCGAGGGCTTCGCCCGCGTGGTCAACAGCTTGCACGCTGGCCTGCGCGATTCGCAGGGCGATCGAATCCTGCGCTTCTCTGTCGCCAAAGGCCGCAAAGAGTGGCGCGAGCGCTTCAATTACGATGCGGGCAGCTATTTCTCCGCGATGTATCGAGGATTGAAGGAGCTCATGGGGTCTAAGGCCGAGTGGAAGGTCGAGCGGCTTGGCAATGCGAACCTGCCCGATCCGCTTTTCGAATACGAGGCTTTTTTCGCGAAGGAGAAGGAGCTCCGAAGCGACAAGAAGAACAAGGTCAAGCCCAGTTCCTCGCTTTCGCGCCTGGCCTTGCAGATTAAGTTCGATGTGGCTCTCATCCAGGTCTCCAAGGGCAAAGAGACGGTGCTTGCGAAGACGCAATTGCTCTGGAGCTACAAGCCCGCGGCCATCGGTCTCTCAATGGTCTCCGACATGAAGCGGCTCTTGGAGAAGGGCGCGGTCGGGGCGACGGAAGTTCCTCGTCGGCTGGTGAGCAAGAAGGGCGGGGTCCAAAACGTCTCCCTTCATGACACTGGCACCTTGGAGGCTACCTATTCGACCGATGCGGGCTCCTTGGTCCCCGCGGCAAACAAGCTGCGCAGCCTGCGCCATGAGATCAAGGGACGGATAAAGGATCTCGCGGAAGAGGGTCGACTGACGGCGCTGCAGCGCGATGAGATTCGCGCCTCATGGGACAAGTTCGAATCGGACTACATCAAGGCCATGGAAGACTTCGTTTCGACGGGCCTGCATGGAGAGGCGGTGATGAGACAGGCCGAGTCATTCGGGGCTTTGCTTTCGACACTCATGGCTCACGCCCGAGGCGATGTTTGCCGCTCGCGGCTTGTTTCGGAAGTGCTCTCGATCGGGACCGCGCGCGTCGCTGGTGACAACCCGGCCATGCTCATTCCGCCATGGCACCCCGAGCGCATGAAGGCGCTCGCGGTCAAATCGCGTCGCGTGGCGGGCTTCGCGACCCACTTGCTCTCCAGCGGGAGCATTCTTTATGGGGACCGCGAGATTTTCATGCGCGAGCTCTCGGACGAGATTGCCCATCCGTTCTATCCTGAGATCGCTGTCTTGAACCGCGGCGGAGCGCCGACGCTGGTTTCCGAGAGCAGCACGGTCAACGGATACAGCCTGTTGGAGTCGCCGACTCGCGGCGCCGAAGACGCGATGACCGATGTCGATCCAGCATCGGCAGCCAAGCAGGCGCGCGAACTCTTGGAGCGCTATGTCGGGCTGCAGCCCCACGAGGCCAGCAATCTCAGCGTGGTGCTCTACAACGCCGACGCGGCCGAGCTGCCACTGGCGACAGTGCGCGAGCTCTCTTCCATCCAAGAGGATGGCAAGTTCCAATGCAGCGTGTCGGTGCGCCATTCAGATCCCGCCAAGCTGCGCCGCGTTTATGGCGAGCTGGTCAACAAGGCCGGGGACGACCCGGACCTGCCCGTAGTCAGCGAGACAAGCGACAACTTCATCTCGAGGCTGCGCATCTCAGTGACGCCGATCTCGTCCACGCCTGGCGAGAGCGCCCAAGGCTTCAAGGCATTCGATGTGGCCTTTTTGCATGACGTGGTCGCTCGGGCAGCGCAGTCCGAATGGCTGCCGGTCCAGTGGTCCAACGACCGTCCGAATTTGGAGCACGCGCCCTCTCGCTGGTCTTATCGGAGCGTATCGGGAGAGAACGAGCTTAAATCGACCACCTTCCTGGCTTGCCCTTGGCAAACCGCCTCAGGCTGGGCCTATGTCTCGGCCGTCGGCGCAGTATGTCGACAGACCGATGCAACGCCGGAGCAGCGATTTCTTCCGGCCCGCAGGATCTCTTTGCAAAACCCAGCTCTGGCCGGGATGATCAAAGATGCGCACGAGCTAGCCGAATGGGTCGCCACCTACGACGAGCTCTTGGACAAGCGCCAACTCCAACACAACAACATCACAGTGGTGCGCTATCGCCGCGGTTCGACCAACGGTCGCAACATGATCGTGAGCTCGACCTCCGAGCTTCGATTGCTTGGCGTATTGGTCCGCAGGCGCCTTGATGAACTGAACCTCCCGCTTGGCGCCGATGAGATACAGGCGGCCGCTGAGAAGGCCAAGCGGGATGCGCTCTCGATTTCGGGGGACATCGTGCTGCGCGCGGCCAAGCGAGGCGTGTCGGCTGGCGAAATGATTGGCCTTGTCCTTAGCCGCTGCCTGTTGGCCGAGGAGTTCAATGCCGCTGCTGGCGGGGGCCAGGTCTTGACGGCCTATTTCCTGTTAGATGACTACGCGAGCTGGCTCTCGCAGCCTGAAAGCCGGATCGCGGATATTTTGGCGATCAATGTCGAGGAGCGCGAAGAAGGCGTTCGCGTGGTGATTGCGATCGTTGAATCGAAGTATGTTTCCGCCGATGGCTTGGCAAAAGCCCGGCGCGATTCGAAGGATCAGCTCTTGGCCACCCTGGGCATGTTCCGTGAGGCTCTCTTCGGCGATCCAGGCCGTCTTGATCGAGACGTTTGGCTTGCGCGCCTTGCTGACATGCTGATCGATGCGGATATTCCGCCTGGCATGACCGGTCTCATGGAACGGGCGCGGTCGAAGCTGCGTGAAGGCGAAGTGGAAATTTCCTTGCGAGGCTACTCGCAGGTTTACGTCCATACCTCGGACGCCGGTTCGACTTCGGCGTCTGATCAGGAACTGCTTGAAGAGTCCGATGGCGTTCAGGCCTGGCAGGAAGTCTTCCGGGGGCTGTCGAGGCGAGGGCTGGGCTAGGCGCGCACAAGCCATGGGAATCCCACGGCTTCAAAAGGCCTGCTCCGCGAGTGCCATGGCTTGCGGCCATGGGGCAATTAGCCAACGGCGACGCCGTGCTCAAAGAATCGGAAGTCGAAATCGGAAACGATGCTGTGGCATCGATTCCAACGAGCACCCCAGCGCCCGAGCCATCGGCTCCGGCGCAAGAACCTGCCCAAGCAGGCGTGTTGCCGCCAGCTCCGGCCGTAGCCTCAATTCCTGCTTCATCGCCAAACGCTGGCACCTTCTCCAATCTTGGAAAGGCCCTTTCGGAGCTTGTGTCGAGCAAATTCGCGGGCGGTACGCAAGCGGATGCCGAACGTGAAGCATGGGCCCAGGAAGTCACGAAGAAGCTTAAAGCCGCGCTCAACAGCTATGGGCTGCAGGCATCGATCTTGGGAACTAGGCTGACTCCGAATGGCTGCTTGGTCAAGCTCGCGGGGTCTGACCGCCTGCGCGTGGAGGACATCGAGAACAAGAGGACGCAACTGCTGACCACCCATGCGATCAACTTGGTCACGGTCCAACCCAAGCCAGGCGAGATCGTGGTGACGGTTGCGGGAACGAAGAGGCAAGCTGTGTCGCTTTGGGAGCTTTGGTCGCGCCGCGAGCTCAACAGAAATGTCGCAGGCATCAATACATCCTTCCTGCTGGGACTTCAAGAGATCAATGGGGCCTTGCTCTATCTGAACTTGGGTTCCGAGTTCGGCGGTCTCTCGTCTCATGAGCCGCATTCGCTGGTTGCCGGAGCGACAGGAAGTGGCAAGTCGGTGTTGATCCAGGCGTTGCTGCTGGACATCGCCGCGACCAATCCCAAGGAGCTCGCTCAGATCATCTTGATCGACCCGAAGATGGGTGTCGATTACGCCCCACTAGCGGACTTGCCGCACATGCGCGAGGAGATCGTCACGACCAAGGAGAAGGCATCGGAGGTTCTCGAAGCGTTGGTTCAAGAGATGGAGGATCGGTATCGGGCCTTTGCCAAGGCCAGGGCGCGTGACTTGCCGACCTACAACTCGAAGGTGTCGGAGCAGGAGCGGCTTCCTATGGTCTTCTTGGTCCACGACGAATTCGCCGACTGGATGCTCGATGACGCTTACAAGGCGGCTGTGGGTGCTGCGGTGCAGCGGCTAGGGGTGAAGGCGCGAGCAGCAGGCATCCACCTGATCTTTGCCGCTCAGCGTCCCGACAAGGATGTCATGCCGATGCAGCTTCGGGAGAACTTGGGCAATCGTTTGATCTTGAAGGTGTCCAGCGAGGCCACTTCAAAAATCGCCCTAGATCGTCCAGGCGCCGAGCTTCTTCTGGGCCGGGGCCACCTAGCTGCCAAGCTCAATGGCGAGCAGGGTTTGGTCTTCGCGCAAGCGCCGTTCCTATCGGATCAGGACATCGAATCCGCTGTGGCTGCCATCGCCGCAGACAACGATGGCAAGGGAGGCGCCGAATGAAAGTCGAAGAAGCGACAGACACGATCGCCAAGTTTTTCAATGATTTGATCGGCGCTTGGGTGCCCGGTGCAGTCTTGGCAGCCGGCCTGGCGATCATGCACCTTGGCCCGCTCCAGCTCCAATCTATCTTCAAGCTGGGTGACACCACGTCGGCTGCGCTCACGTTCGCTGGCATCCTTTTCGCGCTCGGGCACGCGTTGCTTGCACTTCACGAGCAGATATTAAAGTGGCTCCTCTCCAAACTCAGACTTGCAAAGTCCTTCGACGAGGCCGGAGCGAAGAAGCGGCAGTCTTACGAGTGGTTTGCCGAGCTGGTCAAAGCCCAGCAGACGGGGGCAGACGCCAAGGATTGGGGCTACAACGACCTTCGAAGCGTGGCGCTCTCCGTTTCCGCCGAGGCTGCCGCGATGGGCCGCAGGTTTATGTTCATCTCGCTGCTGTGCAATGGTGTGGGGACGGCGCTGGCGATTCTGGCGTTAGACTTCGTCGCTTGCTCTTTGCTTTCGCCAAAGCTGCTGTTCGTCTACGACCATGCGGCCCCCTGGCCTGTGCAGGCGATCTTGCTCTTGGGAATGGCGTTGGCGCTATTCAAGCACGGCGAAGTGTTCTACAACCGCGCGATGGCGACACCCTTTTCGATCGCGATTTCAGAGCTTAAGTTTAAGAAGGACGCCAATGCTGGAAAAACGCCCTCCGCCCCTTAGAAAAATCTACCTAGCCGGAGGGTTCAAATCCAACTGGCAGGCTCAGGTTGCCGCCAGCTTGGCCGGATCGTTTGAGCTGCTCGACCCGAGCGCACACAACATTCAAGACCCCGCTGAATACACGCGTTGGGACCTAGAGGCTGTTTGCCAATCCGACATCGTCTTAGCCAACATGGAGGCCTCCAATCCGGGCGGCTATTCGCTGGCGTTGGAGGTCGGATTTGCGAAAGCATTGGGTAAACGGATATTTTTGGTTGACCAGGTCGAGGACCCCTCGGTGAAGCGCTACTTCGAGATGGTTCGCCAGTGCTGCGAACGCGTCTTCCCGACACTTGCTGAGGCCCTCGATCACCTATCGTCGTTGAACTGAGGGACTCGCCAATCCTCAAATGACTTTCACTGGCAATTTGACGCTGTCGTCGCCCATTGCTTTTCGATATCTTGCGAGAAGCGTGGCCTCTGATAGCTTTGAAACTCCAACCATGTGCATCAGCACTTCCCGCAATGTCACATTGTTCGAGTTGCCGATGGTCTGAGTTGTCGTGTTCCACAAGAGAGTTGCAAACGGCGCCGAGGTCAAATCCCTAGGTAACTTGCTGGCCAGTTTGACCGCCTCTTCAAGAGACATTGTCTTTGTGAGCTTCGCGACTACGCGAGTCAGCATGTCCAGTCCGACCGGTCTGAATATCACCTTGCCGCCATGAGCCCCTCGGTGCTTGGCGACAATTGTCGACGGGCTAGCGGCACTCAAGAAGCTTTGGAATTCCGCGAAGTTCTTAGAAAGCAGGGAAACATAGCTCTTGGCCAATTCGAAGTAAGTGTTCAATTCGTCATCGGCAGGCCTTGATCTCTGCAAATCCACTTTCTTTTTCTTCAAGCTGGATTCGGATTCCGAGAACAGTATCGCAAGGATGTCGTAAAGATTGCCAATGGTGGTGATGCTTTCGAGGTTTGTCGAAGGCATGTTGTTGGAGGCGACGAAAGCAATCTTCTTCTCTGAAAAGTAGTCGGTGTCCTCGATGAGTTTTCGGACGCAAATGGCCATGACATCATCTTCATCCAAGGCGATGATGTCGCCCTTGGATACCGGCCTGGCCGTTTTATTCAGGGTTGTAAACAGCCGTCGTGTCTTTTCGAGGCCTTGGGGTGTGACCTTGTGCGCGACGAAAATGACGGAAACTTCGTCGGCATGATCTTCTGGGAGGCCTTCTTGGACAGCTTTTTTGATGCCTGCCAAACGATGCTGTCCATCAAGCGCGAAAAGCTTCTCGTCGCCGTGGAATGTGAGAAAGCCAACGGACTCAAGCACTTCTTCGGAAACATTCGAAAGCTCGCTGCCCGAGCCTTTGGAGTTGACGCTGGTGATGGCATGCCAATCAGGCTTTCCGCCATACGTCGCAACAACCAGGGAATTGAAGAAGCGCTCGGGCTGCGTCCTGATGTAGCTGGCGATTTGCGCGCTTCTAGTTGATTGGAGTTTTCTTTGGATCATCCCCGAAAGCTGCTTGCTCTTATGGATTTCGTCGGCAAATTGAACTCGCTTGGCGATCTCTTCCAAGTTGACTAGGCAAGAGTAATAGACCCAGCTCCCAATTACGCCCCTCAGAGCTGGAAGCGTCAGGATTTGTTTTTTTGTGGTGCTCATCGAAAGGCCCTGCGTTTCTTTTTGGTGTCAGCTTCCAGGTCGCCCTCGGAAAACGGCGGCAGGAGAGCGGTGTTCAAATCCTTTTCGAGCTGCTCCAATTGCTCTGATGTCATGGAGTCGTCGATTGGCGCAAAGTGGAATCTCAAGACTTCATGCCAGGTTCCAATCATTCGAGCAATTCTGTCTCGTTTGATGATTTTTTGCGGATTCAGATAGTCTTTGTAGCGAGCCTTGAGCGATCGATCTGATTGCCTTCCGGCGATCCCGATGTAGAGGATATGGCCGTGCGGAGGAAGCACTTGGCTAGGCTGATGAATTGAGAAAGCATAGATTCCGCGCTTGTCTCCTGGAACCTTATCGATTTCTGCCTTGCCGTATTTGATGCTGTCCCAAGCCAGGCTGGCGACATTGAATGAATCAAAAGCCAGCTTGTCAGGGGAAAGAGTCATCATGACCTGAAACTTGCCGATTTCATTGTTGGCTTGGTTCACGAAATCTGTAATGTCAGAAAAGTCCAATGTGCCCCCTTGGTTGTCTCCGTGCGCTCAATATTGCGTTTGTCTCGCAGGCGCTTTGCGGATTTTATTTGGCGCTACTTGTGGCAGACCACGCAGGCGCCACCACCCTCATCCACTCCATAGATATCATCGATGTCGTCCGAGCATTCCTTGATCGGACGGAGTGGGTTGATCGGGATGCTTCTGCGCAAGCGAGCGCGGCGGATCTCGTATTCAGCCTTGATCTCTGCAATGCGCTCGGGCTTCTCCATGTCCCATAACGACTCGCCCTTTGACCAAGTGAAGGGCGATCCATGCTCCAAGGCGTCCTTCTCAAGTTCTTTGGCCCTCTCGTAATCCTCTGGATGCTGTTCCCTCAGGCGCACCCATTCGATCTTTTGCTGGTAGAAGCAGAAAGTGCAGCCGCTGCGTGATCGCCACTCGTAATACTTCGGGTAACCGACCCCTGATGATTCCAGGATGTCGATGACGCCTGGCTTGTCGATTCCAGCCTCGCGGAAGGGCAGCCGGACGAACAGGTTGTCGGCCTTTGCCGTGTAGCCTTCGCGGTAGTCTTCATCGGCCCGGATCGCCACATAGGTGAACACCTTGTCGCCTGCCGCGAGCCAAGGCTTCACCCATTGCTCGAACGGGGCGAGCTTGAGCTTGCGAGTGCACCAGCGGGTTTGCGGGCTGGGCAGAAAGTGGTTGTATTCGCGCAGCCAAAAGCGGAAGTCCCTGCGTGGATTGAGCCGCGCAATCGGCTTGCCGAGATAGCCTTCGAGGCGCCCAAGGAATTCGTAGACCTCTGGGAGCTCTTCACCCGTGTCGGTGAAGAAGTAGTCGAAGTCCAGCTCTGGATGCTTGTCGCGCATCCAGACGGCCAGAGCCGCGCTGTCCTTGCCTCCGGAGATTCCCAAGACGTGCCGTTCAACCATTTGATTCCTCCTTGTCTGTCACCAACTTCATGCCGGTTTTGGCCAAGATGGCCAGCAATACGTCAGTGCCCAAACCTTGGCTTTGCAGCATCGAAACCAGCTCGTCAGCCTTGTCGTCAACGGTCTTGCGATGGCGTTCGGAGATGGCGAATGTGCGGGAGATCGTCCTTGTGTCAGAACCAGCTCCGATGACCACTGCAATGGCTTCGCTTCGGGCCTTGCGGCCTTGAACCGAGACAAAAGCCTCCGCCTCGCGGAAACGCCGCGCGAACTGGGAGAGCTCCAACAGGGCTGCATCGATGTGCCGATCCACCCAATCGCGGGGCGGCTTGTCGGCTGCCAGGCTCAGTAAGCCTTCGAGTGACTCGCGAGAGCCATCGTAGGAGCCAAGACGAGTCGAAAACGCATCCAGGCGGAAATTTCCGGCAACGCCAGCCACAGACTTGGCTCTGTTTCGCAGCGACTCCAAACCCTCGCGGGTCGCGTCGAGAGCTTCGAGCATCTTGGCCTCGACTTCCGCGAGCATCTTTGAGTAGGCAGTCGCTATCTCTTGCAAGGGCGCGCGCAGCGCCTTCACATACGATTTTCCATCTGCTGCGCCAAGCAAGGAGGCCAGGTCGACAAACAAGACCTTGTGGGGATCATTGGCCTTGAGCAGCATGTCCCGTATGGCTTTTGCCGTGTCGCCAATGCGTTGGGTGCGCCGCGACCATTCGGGCAGGTTGAAGACCATGGCGACCAGGCCCCTGGCGGCATCGAGTGGGTCTGACGTGCCTGCCTTCTCTCCAACCTCGGCAAGAAGCATGGATATGCCTTCGAGGATGCTGTTCTTGTCTTCGTCTATGGCGATCCAGCGCAGAGTGAAGCGAGATGGGTCTTGCAGGCATTCGTCGATGTCCACATCGCTCAGCCGTGGAATGAACATGCCTTCTTTGTAGACGGCCACATTGGCTTTGTGAGCGAGCAGGAAAGCGGTCAGAAACACAGGGAGGATGCCCTGCTTCATGCCAAAAGGCGGCTGGCTCCATCGCTCATAGATTGCATCAACGCCAACGCGGGCGCTGGTGTCGGCGAAAAGCTCCTTTGTGGATTTCCATAGCTCGGCGAAACCCTCGCCCGATGCTTCGGAAGGGTGGCAGAAGCGCCAAGAATCGCCTTCCTTGCGGTAGAGGTCTGAGGCAGCCAGCAGGGTGTCGAACAGGCCTCGCTCCGCGGGAAATCCTTCGATGCCCAATCGCTCTTGGCCTTCGGCATTGATCATCGCGTGCAGCAGATCGCGCCTTGCTTTTACGCTGTTGCTCGATACGCTGTCACGGTTGACCAACTCGCTCCAAACTGGCGGACAGGACCAATAGATCTTATCGGCGAGGACGGAGGCGACAGGCGAAAGCTTGGCGCCCGGTTCGATGACTTCTTCGCTGCCGTCATGCCACTTAGACAGAGAGACGGCGGCTTGGAGCTGGTCCTCCAGGTCTGATCGGGTGGCTGCAAGGCGGGCAAAGACTTCGCGGCGGGCAACGGGATCGCCGCCCAGCTCGTGGCGTTCCTTGACTTGTTCTAGCGCAACCAATTCGGCCGATAGCTCAGAAATGCGGGCATGGTTGGACGGGATGCCAACCAAGACCGGCCAAGGTTCCATGCGAGCGCAGGCTTGAGCCCTCTTGCGGGCCTCGCGAGCGGACATACCTCTGCTAGGGAGGGCAAGGATGAACTGCCCGAATTCGCCGCGTTGCGGCTCGTAGCCTTGGGCGATCTTCTCGGCTTGTTCGACGCTGCGCAGTGACAGCTCCATCCATCGCATAGAGCCTTTCTCGTGGTAGTGCCGCTTGGCGACCACAGGATGCATGCCCATGAGTTGAGAGAGCTTGGCGTAATCGATGCCAGGGGACGCGGCCAACGCTTGGGCGCTGGCTGCATCGATGTCAAAGTCGCTGCCTTCGAAGACAGACCAAGACCCTGTGTAGCTCTTGAATAAGGCGACTTTCAGCGATGCGAGCTTGCGCAGAGTCTCATCGATTTCTTCTTGGGGAACCTTGTAGAACAAAGCCGAGAGCACTGGCAAATCGGCAGCCAGGCCGGAGCCGTTGCGGAACATGTCGATGATGGCGATGTTCTTGATCATCGATACCAGCAGCGGTTCGCCTGATTTGGCTTCGGCTCGCTCGACGGCTTCGACCGCTTGGGACCAGCGGTGGCCATCGGGCGAGGCCAGAATCGCAGGCTCGAGGTTCGAGCGCAGATAGTCCCAATAGTCGCTCGGGCGATACCAAGTCGCTTGGCTCAGCGGAGTCGATTGGAGGTATGAGCGGAACCCATGGGCTTCGACCGAGGAGAGAAAGCCGAACGTGCTGCGCTCGTTTTGCCCAAATTGGCGCTTGGAGATCGGTCCGAGCAGGGCGGCCATGGCAGGGTGAAGCGGCCAGCATCGAGCCAATGCAGCAGCGAAGTCTTTCCCGACCGCGGGCCGCCTCGAACGAATGGCTTCCGCGACAATGTTCGACGCGTCGAGCATCCACTCCAGGCACCGCTTGGCTTCGATCGCGCGGCCAATGAGCTCGACAACTTCATCGCTTGCCGCGACGAATGGAAGATCAAGGTAGCGGCCTTGGACCTTGGCCCAATCGTCTCGGGTGTCGATGCCTAGCCGGGCTGAATACTGTGCGAATGATTGATGCAGAACACCGACGACGACTAGGCGGCCTTCCGCGCGGGCGGAGGCCTCAGCCAATTCTTGGAAGAAGTAGACATCGTCTCCTGATCCGAGGGCGGAGGCTTCAAGGAACTTGCCCATCTCGTCGATGAAAACCAAGACGCCATCGTTATGGCGCTCCTTTGCTTCCGCGAGCAGATCGGCGATGACGCTTTGCGCAGTAGGCTTGTTGCGGCCATCGAAGCTCTTGCCTTGGGCCTTGCGGATGGCCGCGCCCAACTCGGAAACGACGCTTCCGCGTCGGCCCACTGTCGGGATGACAAGCCACCCCTTGCGGACCGGGAAGGCTTTGTCGAACGCTGGCTTGGAGTCAAGCTGCAAGGCGGAGCGGGCTTTCGCTCGCAAGGCTTTGTCGGGGTGTAGAGCGCTCGCGAGGGCAACGGCCAATGAGGACTTGCCTCCGCCGAAGGGCCCGGTCCACGTGAAGCTGCGCTGATTGGTCCCGGCGACTTGCCGACACATCCCATCGATCACCGAAGATGCGGTCGAATGGAAGATGTAGCCATCCAAAGCGTCGGCCCGGCCGATGTCCGCATCGATCCGAATCGATCGTTGGTATTGGCGCGAAATTTGGACGATGTCCGAGAGCGCCTGTTCTTTTGTTTCAGTCATAGGCGCGCCTGACCATTTCTTTTCGGTCCTCTTTGCATAGGGGTTTGCGGTGGACTTGGCGCAAACCGGCGGAGTCGGTCCACGCGAGCTTTCCACCTGTGAAGTCGGCAAGCGCGATCAACCGTTGCGCGATCGACTCTTCGTCGAGCTTAAAGACCCGTCCCGGTGAGCCTTCTGCATAAGCGACAGTTTCGAATGCCAGTGAACTTTGGCCGTCTGCAGTCCGATCCCAAAAGT
>JFJP01000053.1_pt1 | contig 14352 bp, 10 predicted proteins | sample 431651 | NCBI WGS metagenome assembly JFJP01 (sample SAMN02602958, study PRJNA72255) | Microbial mat metagenome, whole genome shotgun sequencing project. | biome: fresh water; feature: sink hole; material: water; isolation source: purple microbial (photo- and chemosynthetic) mats found in... | reverse complement strand
GCGTGAGTTCATTTTTGGGTTTTCGCTCAAGACAGGAAAACAGCATGAACCCAGCCCATGATGGGTTTCCCCCGGAAATCCGCGAAGAACCCTTTGTTTTTCTTTATTTGGCTAGCGTTCGCTGCAATAACGCCAAGGCGCTCCGCCATTCCGTTTCATCGAGGGCCGCGAAGGGGAGCAGCAGGCCTGAACGTTCACGAACGGCTTCGCCCAGCCGCCAGTGACTGGCGGGCCACACGGCGTAGCCTAGCGAATCGGCTTGTCGGCGCCAGGCTTCCAGATTGCTTTCCGACCCCTCGAGCCAGCAGGCCAGGCCCGATGCCTGATCACGGGTGGTGAAGATCGCACGGGCGGGTCCATTCAAAAAGGCCTGCACCAGATCGCGTCGGGCGCGATACGCGGTGCGCACCTTGCGGACATGGCGGAGGTAGCTTCCATCGATGACGAAATCCCGCAAGGCTCCGGCCATGAGATCGAGATTTGGCAGGCCTTCCTCGGCTCGGGCTTGGCCCATGGCCAATAGTGCTTCGCGTGGGCCCACCACATATCCCAAGCCGAAGGCGGGGTCGAGAATGTGCTCAAAGGTTCCAAAGTGCAGCACCACACCCCGATGGTCATCGGCGATGAGCGGGCGCCAACTCTGTTTCTCGTAGTACAACTCAGCGGCATGATCGTCTTCCAGGATGGGCATGCGGTAGACCGCCGCCACTTCGATCACGGCCGCGCGTCGCTCTTGGCTCAGCATTGTTCCGGTGGGCCACTGACAATTCGGGGTCAGGTAAAGGGCCCTGGGGCGCTCGGCCACGCAGACATCCTCCAAGGCTTCGGGACAAATTCCCTCGGCATCCACTCGCACCGGTACCGGCACCAGGCCCGCTCGGCGAAAGGCGGCCCAGGCTCTGGGATTGCCTGGATCCTCCACCGCAATGCGGCTGCCTGGCGGCAGGAGGCTGCGGGCGGCCAAGCTCAGGCCCTCTTGGGTGCTGGCCACCAGCAGCATGTCGTCGGCATCCACCGGTAAGGCTCGGCGCTCGGCTAGGAGTTCGGCTAGGCATTCCCGCACCTCCAGAGGCCCCAAGGGGTCGCTGAGGTTATGGCCCCGGCGGTGAAGTCGCGTGATGGGGTGCCGGAAGGATCTCGCCAATTCGACGTCGGGGAGTAGCCGCGAATCGCAGATGGGGTTCCTGAGATCTACCCTGGCAAGACACGCCACCTGGGCATCAGCGGCAAAGAGCGGGGTTTGAAAGCCGCAGGGGCTCGCCAAGGGCCGGGCTGTTGGATCTGCACTCGGGGAGTAGTCCGGCAGCGTCAGGGCCACCCGAGTTCCAAAGCCGACTTCCGTTTGAATCCAGCCTTGGTTGCTCAGTTCACCATAGGCGGCAATGGCGGCGTTGCGGCTGATTTTCAGGGCCTTGGCAATGATGCGTGTGCCCGGCATGGGCGCACCGGGTTGGATTTTGCCCGAGCGGATGACCTCGGCAATTCGCCCGGTCAACTGCAAGTAGATGGGTTCTGCCGCGTGTGCGTCGAGGTCGAGGTTGAAGAGCAGATTGTAGAAAGGAACGCTCATGGAGTCCTGTTCTGCGAAGGCGTGGGGGTGAATTCTATTTCTGATTCTCCGCTCAAGTGGACTCCCCTTCTAGGGTGGACCCACCGGAATCTGCGGAGTGGATCTTCCTGGGTTCGTGGTCGGAATTCTAGGCTGATTTAAGTCAAAACCCAGGTATTCATCCAAGGCTTTTAGGGTGGTTCGGAGAATCGAAATGGCACTTCAGAGGCAAGAAAAATCGCAGCCAGTGTTCCCTGGTGTCATGCCGCCTCGGCGACGCAGGATGGACCGTGAGGCCCTGGAGCTTCGGATTTCCCGCAAAACAACAGAAAACCTCCTTGCAGATCTTGCGGAGATTGATTTTCAGCTTGATTACGGAAGCCCCGAAGAGGCTAAGCGCGAAATCGAGAACGCGCAGCAGATTTGGCCGAATCACCCGCTGCTCCAAATGCGCATGAAGCGAGCGATGGCGGCCCTTCAAGAACCCGTCGCTGACCCTACGCCCGAGACCCTTAAAGAAGAAACTGAATTTGACACAGCCTATTTCGAGGTCAAGGATCTCACCGGGCACTCCCACCAAGACTCCGAGCAAGATGAACAAACTCACGATGCCGCCCGAGTGAGGGAAGACCTTACCAGCGCTGATGCCGTGCTGGTGGCCCTTTGCAAGGGCATTGAAGCGCAGATCCTAGTGGATGACTGCGATACGCACTACAACCTGGGCATTGCCTACAAAGAAATGATGTTGATTGAACCCGCCATGGAAGCGTTTAAACAGGCGTTACGGGACCCTGCTCGAACCTTGGATTGCTGCTCGGTGCTGGCCATCTGTGAAGAAGGGTTGGGCAATTTGCCCGCCGCCATCGGCTGGTTGCGCCAAGGCATCGCGGCGCCAGGCTTTTCGGTCGAAGAATCCTTAGGTCTGCAGTACCACCTGGGAGTTCTGCTGCTGGAGGTGGGAGACACCGAACAGGCTCACCAGCATTTGCGGACCGTGGGCGAAATGGACGCCGCCTTGCGCCAGCGGACTAGCTCGGTCGGGGATTGAGAGCGGTTTCCGCAACACCAAAGAGATTCACCACGGAGGCACGGAAAGCACGGAAAGCACGGAGAAAGACATGAGAGAAATCGCGGAAAAGCGACACGGGCCTCTGTGGTAAGTCGGCTCCAAGATGCACGAAGAAGCTCTGCACGGCTGGCTCCTGAGGCGGCGCCGAGTTCGTTGCAATCTCTCCGTGTCCTCGGTGGCTCCGTGGTGATTTTTTTGAGATTTGTGCCAGAGCGGCGCTGGTTTTAATACCAACTTAAAAACCTGGATTCAATCTTCTGCGTTCTCCAGCTCGCTTTTTTCGCGTAGGAACTTGATTGCGAAATTCCGGTTCAGCGACCCAGGCCACTACTGATCCGCCAGATAGAAGGAATACCGAAACGCCAACCGGGCGATGTCTTCCATGATCTTGGGTTGAATGATGGTGGGGTTATCCCCGGGCAGGTGGTAGGAATGCAGGGGACGCTCGCCGTTCGAGTAAAACGAGCCGATGGGAACGCCTTTGAGGAAAAAGGGCACGATATCGCCGCTGCGGTTACCCACGCTGCGGGTGGTGCCAATATTGGCCACGATGCCTGCAGCATCGGCCTTTTGCAGCAGCGGCTTGGTGGGTTCCAGGGCCGGGGTCAGGGAAATGGAGGCCTTGGTGCCCACGCCTTCCATATCGAAATTGAGCATGGCTGTGACTTTGGAAAAGGGGCTGGGCAGGTGAGCCATGAATTGGGCCGAACCTTGGCTCCCTTGTTCTTCGCTGCCGAACAGGACAAACAGCACAGAGCGTTTGGGGCGGTCCCCATTGCGAGCCATGGCCCGCGCCGCTTCCATGACCACCGCGCTACCCGAGGCGTTGTCGTCGGCCCCGGGGAACAGAATGCCAAGGTGTTCGCCCTCGCTATCGAAGTGGGCACCCAGCACTACGCATTCCTGCTTCAACGCGGGATCGGTGCCTTCCACATAGCCTGCAATGTTGTAGCCCAGCGCCTTCGGGAAATAGCGGGTCTTAACGGTGAGATCCAATACGGTGCCGAGTTCCAGGGACGCGGGCCGCTTGGTATCGCGGAGCCGCTGTTTGAGTTCGGTGGCCGTGAGGTTTTTTTCGGCCAAAATCCGGCTGGCCATGGCCTCGCTGATCATGGCGGGAAGAAAGCCAGCAATGCGATCACCGTTCGGATTGGCCAGCACCTCGGGGTAGATGTAAATAAGCCCCAGAGCGCCCTTGGCGTGGGCCACCCGCATGCGGGTGCGGTGCTCGTCGTGCTCCACCCACTTGGGATCGCGCTCCGGTGTGCCCCGGAAACAGAGCACGAACTTCCCCTTCACATCGAGCCCGGCATAGTCGTCGTAGCCCAGTTCGGGCGCATGGATGCCCCAACCCACGAAGGCCGTGCCGCCCTTGGCGTGCCCCGAATCCGAAAACAGCATCGGCAAAAAGTCGGCGAGCACCTGAGCATTGATTCGTTCCTTCGGCGTGATGATTTCCAGGATGGCTTGGTCCACCACAGAATGGGGCGCGGGGTAGGGCTGAAGATACCCTTCCTTGGCATCGATGGGCTTCAGGCCCCAGGCCTTGAACTGCGAAGCTGCCCACTGCGCTGCTGCGGTGTAGGTTGGCTGACCAGTCATGCGGCCCCCATAGGTGGGGCTGGCCAGGGTCTTGACGGTGGCCATGGCCGATTCGGCCGAAACGGTTTGCCAGCCCTTTTGCAACCGGGCTTCCACGGGTTCAATCGCGAGCAAAGGGAGGGCCGATGCTACCAGCAAGGAAAGGAGAGAAGAGCGTGCCACGTTACACCTCGTGATACGAGGATAGCCCTCCCGCTGGAGCGGTGGAAGGTGGTGATTGGACCCGCGTAAGCTGAAAGGAACCACCGGTTTTGCAATCGTCCCCAATCAAAGGGTGTTTATGCACACGTTTCGCCACCTTGCTCCCTCGCTGCTTCTACTGGCGGTGGTCGCCTGCTCACGGCCCATGGTGGTGCATCCGCCCAAGGATCGCCTGGAGCGGGAGGCGCGAATGCTCGAGGCGGTTACGCGCCTGGGGCAGCCCGGAGATTGGCTGGTGATTCGGGGCTACCACGCCACGGATAACTTGGTCAGCACGCTAACGAATGCTCCCTTCAGCCACGCCGCGGTCTTGGACCCTGCACAAGGGCAAGTGATCGAAGCCGAGGGGTCGGGCCTGCATACCACTTCCACCGGCGATTTTGTAAAGAAGGCCCAGCGCCTGATGCTGGTGCGCGCGCAATGGGCCACCGCGCCCGAACGGCAGCAAGCGGCCGTGGAAAAGGCCCGTGGTTTGGTGGGTCGATCCTACGACTTCGCCGGGCTGGTAGGGATCAATGGGAAGGATCGCTACTATTGCAGTGAACTCGCCGTGGCAGTTTTCGGCGCGCACACTTCCCGTTCGCGGGATCATCTCCCGCGCGTGATACCGCCCGATCAGCTGCATTACTGGGGCACCGTGGTGTGGGATTCCGGGGCGATTGGGGAATGACGATGAAACGAAAAATTCTTTTTGCCGCCTTGGGCTTGGCGCTTCTCGCTGTGGGTTTCATTGGCTTTAAGTTCTCGAAACCCTCCGCGCCGCCGCGCGCGCTGAATGCTCAGGCCCGCCTGCGCGCCTGGATTGATGAGCCCCAGGCCAAGCCAGAGGTGGACTGCTTCCTGGAAAACCTGAAGGATGATCTGGCCTGTTACCGCAAGATCATCATTCTGTTCGCCGAGGAAAAGACCCTGAAACCCGAAGAGCGCGAACAGGTGAACAAGGTTGGCTTCTCCATCTACTACGAGAACCAGGCGCGGCTCGCCTTGTTGAGCGAAGGCCTGGAGCGCCTGGCGGGCTCGCCTCATAAGTCACGGTTCGCCGTGATGGAGGAATTGCTCGATTGGATCGAAACAGGCAGCGGGCTCTATGATGCCGATCGGCTAGCCTTTCGCGAAAGTCTGCGCACGCTGCAAAAGGCAGTGGCCCTGGATCAATCGCTGCCTGCCGTAAAGCTACATAAGCGCATCTCCGAGGATCTTTCGGCCCTCACGGAGATCGAAGCCATGTATGACAAGGAGCTGAGGCAGATCTTCAGTCGCTTCGGAGAACGCGGGATCGAAATCCAGCGCCAGCGCTGGGATGACTACGTGACCAAACTGAAGGTGCTCTACCAGCGGGACCAGATCTTGAAGGACTACGGAACCATCATTCCCTACACCCAGAAGGCCAACGAGGAACTGGAAATCACCGGCAAGGGCCTGCCACCCAAGACCCTTGTGCTCAGTTTTGATGATGGTCCGCACGGCACCTACACGGCCGATATCGCGGCAATTTTGAAGCAGTACGGAATCCCCGGCATCTTCTTCACGCTGGGGCAAAACCTGGGTTCCTTGGCGCCCGATGGCCAGGCCAAGCTGGGGCGGTTGGCGCCTACGAGCCGTTCACTGCTCGAAGGCGGCCATACGCTGGGGAACCATAGCTTCAGCCACGCGAATTTTCTGAAACAAGATGACGCGGTTTTGAGAGACGAGGTGGGGCGCACGAATACCCTGCTCAAGGCCATCAATGGCTCGAACTCGGGGCTCTTCCGCTTTCCCTATGGGGCCCGCACCCAGACCTCCTTGGCCACGCTGCAGGCCTTGAAGCTGCGGTCGATGCTTTGGAACGTGGATTCCCTGGACTGGGCCGATCCGGTGCCCAATTCCATCGCTGACCGCGTGTTCCGTGCGGTGGAGGCCGAAGGGCGAGGCATCCTGCTCTTCCACGACATCAACGAACGCACCGTCAAGGCGCTGCCCGCCATCCTGGATCGGTTGGTGGCCGAAGGTTACCGCTTTGCCGCGTGGGATGGCTCCGAGTTCAAGGTGGGCGAGGCGACTGTAACCGCCGGTGCCCGGGCCATTCCCACCACGGGCTACCGCGAGAGCTGGGCCGTGGTGATCGGCATCGACGAATACGCCAAGTGGCCCCGGCTGCAGTACGCAGCCCGGGATGCGGATGCCGTTAAACAACTCCTGACCGAAAAGCTCGGCGTGCCCGAGAAGAATGTCTTCATGCTGAAGAATCAAGAAGCCAGTCGCGGCGCGATTTTGGCGCTGCTCAATGGCAAACTTTGCCAGGATGGCGTTCAAAAGGATGACCGGGTCTTTGTCTACTTCGCGGGCCATGGCACCACGCGCAAACTCAGTTCAGGCCGCGATCTGGGCTACATCATCCCAGCGGATTCGAACCCCGATAACGTGGCCACCGATGCCATTCCCATGACCGAATTGCAGAATTTGGCAGAAGCCATTCCCGCCAAACACGTGTTCTTCGTGATGGATTCTTGCTACAGCGGCCTTGGGCTGACGCGGGGCGGCTCACAGAATTTTCTAAAAGAGAATGCCCGACGCGTGGGACGGCAGATGCTCACCGCGGGTGGCACCGATCAGATGGTGGCGGATGGCGGTCCTGGCGGGCACTCCATCTTTACCTGGACGTTGCTGCAAGGATTGGAAGGGAAGGGCGATCTGAATGGCGATGGCTTCATCACAGCCACGGAACTGGCGGCCTACGTGGCGCCCGCCGTATCCAGCGTCTCCAAGCAGACGCCCGCCTTTGGCAGCCTGCCCGGCTCCGAGGGTGGGGAATTCGTGTTCGAACTCGCGGCGGAAACGGAATTTTTGAACCTGGAAACCAAGCAGTTGGAAGGCAGCGCCATTGCCCTGAATCAGAAGATCGACGCCAAATTGGAAGGACTGAAGCAGGAACCTGGCACCGTGAATGTGACCGTCAAGAGTCTGGATGGCGGTGAGACCAAGCTCGTGGCCAGCAAGCAGGTGGCCATTCCCCCGCGCCAGGCGGCTCAGCGGGCCAATGATCAGGGGTTGCGGCTCTTCAAGGAAAAGCGGTACGCGGAAGCCGAGGCCAAGTTCACCGAAGCCATCAAACTCCGGCCCGATTTTGCCTTGGCCATTAACAACCTGGGCTACGTGTACTTCACCCTCGGCAAATACCCCGAGTCGGCGCGCTGGTTCGAGCAGGCCATCCAGATGGATCCCTCCCGAGCCATCGCCTACTGCAATGTGGGCGATGCCTACTTCCGCATGGGGGAAAAGGCCAAGGCCAAGAAGGCGCTGGAGACCTTCGTGGCCCTGGCTCCCAAGGCCCCCAGCGCCGCCTGGGCCAAGGATGTTTTGAAGCAACTCTGATACGCCCGAGGACGCGTGAAAATCCAAAATGCTTATTTATGGTTTCTGTCGTCTTTGTGGCTAAATCGATTTTTTGGGTCTCGCCAATTCGGCCGTCTTGTTTGATTGAAAAGCTGAATGAATAGTTGCGGTGATTTGCAATATTCACCTTACTTGACCTGCCTTCGCGGATAATTGCCTTCCTGCTTTTTCTGCAAGTCAGCGATGGCTCGCGCGAGGTGCCTGGGTGAGTGAAATGGAGAATCTACGGAAGTCTTCCGATTTGCCTGATGAGCAGGCAACCGACGGAGCCCCGTTTGTCCGCATCGTGCTGAGCGATATCAGCGAGCACCAGCAGGTGGAACAGGAACTACGGGAGGCCAAAGAAAGTCTGGCCAATTTCTTCGAGCACGCTGTGCTGGGCATGTACCGAACCAGTGTTGAAGGACGCCCCTTGATGCTGAACCCAGCCCTTTGTGAAATGTCGGGCTATGCCTCCTTCGAGGCGGTGGTGCAGGAATACGAGCAGAGACCGAAGGAGGATCTCGAGATCAACCCGACTTATTCGCGGAAGCGGTTTCGTCGGGAAATAGAGGAAAAGGGCCATGTCGTTGGTCTCGAATCACCCTGGACAAAACCAAACGGGGAAGTTGTGATGTTGCGCGAATGCGCCTGGATCGTGCGGGATGCTGCGGGAAAGCCGAAATATTACGAAGGTATTTTCGAGGACATCACCGAGCGCAAGCGAATGGAAAAGGCCCTGCTTGAGAGCCAGCAGCAATACGAAGATCTGGCCGCGACTATTCGGGTTGGCACCTACATCCTGCGGAGCAAGTCGAATGGTGCAAGGGCCTTCGAATACGTCAGCCCCAGGATGGCGACAATTCTAGGTAGCTCCCCCGATAGCCTGTTGCAGGATGGGCAATCGGTGAACCGGATAATCCATCCAGAGGATTTGGACTCCTTCCTGATCGCAAACCAGCAGAGCATCCAGCAGCACGAGCCTTTCAATTGGCACGGCCGCGCCATCGTCGCTGGAACACTCCGGTGGTTACACTTTGAATCAACTCCCAAGCTGCTACCGGATGGAGAAATTCTTTGGCATGGCTTTGTGGTGGATATCACCGAGGGCAAACTTCTGGAGGCCGAAAAGGCCGCACTCCTGGCCCAAAACCATCAACTCAAAAAATCCGAAAGCCTAGGCCGTATGGCCAGCTCGATCGCCCATCACTTCAATAACAAACTGCAAGCCGTGCTGGGCAACCTGGAACTAATAAATGCGCTGCCCAAGGGGGCTGACCCCACTCGGTTCCTGGCCATGGCTAAAAAAGGTGCCGAAAAGGCGGCCGAAGTCAGTCGCTCGATGTTGATCTACCTTGGTCAAACCACACTCAAACGAGAACCTTGCCGCCTTGCGGATTGCTGTAAAGACCTGTCGCCACTGCTGCAGCAGGCCCTGCCCAGCAGCCTTACCCTGGAGATGAGCTTTCCCATTCAGAGCCCCACTGTTGAGGCTAATGCCGAGCAACTCCAACAGCTTTTGACTAACCTGCTGAACAATGCCGGGGAGGCCATGGAGGACCGTCCGGGGACCGTGAATCTCAGTCTTCGAACGTGTTCGGCGAATGAAATTGCTACTGCTCATCGCTTCCCTTATACCTGGCAACCCGATCAGCTCACCTACGCCTGTTTGGAAGTGGCGGATCACGGTTGTGGAATCGTTGAGGCAGATCTCGATAAGATTTTCGATCCCTTTTTCTCCACCAAGTTTGTTGGGCGCGGTCTAGGCCTAGCGGTGGTGCTGGGCATCGTCCAGGCCCACCGCGGCGCGATCACAGTGACGAGCAAGCTCGGGCAGGGCAGTGTCTTTCGAGTCTACTTCCCGGTCGTGGTCGAGGCGGTGCGAAACCCTCCAGGGCCTATCGTTCAGCCACTCCCATCCGAGGTTTTTGCCCCCGGAGGCACGCTGCTGTTGGTCGATGATGATTCCATGTTGCTGGAGACGAGTCGGGTCATGGCCGAGATGCTGGGTTTCACCGTGCTCACTGCGCACGATGGCGTGGCGGCCCTGGAGATCTTTCAGCAGCACCGGGTTGAAATCCGCCTAGTGATTACCGATCTGACCATGCCGCGCCTGGATGGGTGGGGTACCCTCGCGGCCTTGCGGCGGATCGATCCCGACCTGCCCGTGATCCTGGCGAGCGGTCACGATAAGGCCCAGGTCCTAGCCGACACGCACCCCGAGCGCCCTCAGGCCTTTTTGAGTAAACCCTTTGGTCTTGCGCAACTGCGGGAGGCCCTGGGGCAAGCCATCGTAATGGAATGATGAAGGCCGTATCACAGCCGACAGCTTTTCGGGATGGCTTGCGGAGGAGCAAAAAAGGACAGGCATTGGGTCTTGGCCAGGACTAGAACTTTGATCGGGGAAGAAAGCACTTCACTTGGCATAGGGCGCGGAGAAGACTTAATCGAAGCGAAGTTTTTTGGTTCTCTATTTGCTTTATTCGCATACCTTCTCATTCATTCGCGGATAATTGAAGTTGGTTCTTTGGGGCGTTTGCGGTCACTTGCATGAGGTACCTGGATGAGTGAAATGGAGAATCTGCGGCGACAGTCTGAAGCCAGCGCTGGGCAGGTTGCCAACTCTCTAACGGATCCCGTAGCGGCGCGCTCGCTCGAAGAATCGGAGCGGGTAATTCGCGAGCTGCAGGCCCAGAACGAGGATTTACGCCGAGCCCAGGCGGAACTTAGCGCCTCTCAAGCCCGCTACTTCGATCTCTACGACCTGGCGCCGGTGGGCTACCTTACGGTGTCCGAGCAAGGCCTGATCCTGGAAGCCAACCTCTCCGTCGCCGCTCTGTTGGATGTGGCCCGACAGAGCATAATCAAACAACCCTTTTCCCTGTATATCTTCAAAGAGGATCAGGACAGCTACTATCGGCATCGCAAGCTGATTTCCGAAACCGGCTCACCGCAAAGCTGGGAATTGCAGATGGTGCGGTCCGATGGCACGGTCTTTTGGGCGCACCTGGACACGGCCACCGCGCAGGATTCCGAGGGGGCAATCCTTTTCCATATCGTGATAACTCGAATTGCCGAGCGCAAACAGGCGGAGCAAGCCTTGCAAGAGGTTATTGCCAAAAATCGACAACTCCAGAAGGCCGAAAGTCTTGGCCGCATGGCCGGTTCCATTGCCCATCACTTCAATAACAAACTGCAAACAGTGATGTCCAATTTGGAATTACTGGGTGGGTTGCCACAAGGCATGAACCCCGCCAAATGCTTGAACATGGCCAAGCTGGCCACCGAACGAGCCGCGGAAGTAAGCCGCTTGATGCTGCTATTCCTTGGCCAAACGACCAGTATTCGGGAACCGCGCTACTTGGCGGAACTCTGCTGGGAGAGCCTGCCCATGCTTCAGGACACCCTGCCGGACGGCGTAATTCTGGAAGCCGATTTGCCCAAGCCGGGGGCGGTTGTAAGCGTGAACACCAATGAGATCAACCGGGTGCTGATCAATCTGGTCTGCAATGCCTGGGAAGCCATGGGCGGCGCTACGGGCTGCATTCGCCTGAGTGTAAAACCGGCGCAGGCCAAGGATATTCCTTTGGCCCATCGCTATCCCGTGGGTTGGCACCCCCACGGACCCGACTATGTCTGCCTTGCCGTTGAAGACACCGGCTGCGGCTTGGCCGAGGCCGAAATCGAAAAGGTGTTCGATCCCTTCTACACCACCAAATTTATTGGCCGAGGATTGGGGTTGCCGGTGGTTATGGGCATTGTTCATTCGCACGGTGGTGTGGTGACGATCGAGAGTGAACCTGGTCAGTACAGTGTCTTTCGGGTCTTTTTTCCGGTGTGCAATGAAGCCATGCCGCGTTTGCCTGAAATGGGGGTACAGGCCTCGGCCTTTGAAGGTGGAGGCACGATCCTGCTCGTGGACGATGACGAATTACTGTTGACGGCCACTGGCGCCATGATCGAGATGCTGGGCTTTAGCCTGCTTACGGCGAAAGACGGCGTCGAGGCCCTTGAGATATTCGAGCAACACCGAGCCGATATTCGGTGTGTTATCACTGATCTGGCCATGCCGCGCAAGGATGGCTGGGCCACGCTGGCGGCGCTGCGCGAACTCGATACCGACCTGCCCGTGATTTTGGCCAGCGGTTACGACGAGGCCAGAGTCCTCTCGGGCGATCACCCGGATCATCCCCAGGCCTTCCTTGGGAAACCCTTTGGCCTCCAGCAGCTGCGGGATGCTTTGGCCCAAGCGTTGGCGGCCAACCAGACCGGCGCGATCCAAGGTTGAACTCGAAGGAATCTGTAGAGCCAAATTCCGTTCAAAAAATCAGAACAGAATTCCGGGATAGGCGGGATGGATCTCGCCGACCCCGGCGCGGTTGTGGGAGATTATTTTTTTCTCAGAGTCAAAAAAACAGCGCCGAACATGGTTCCGAAGCTCGCAGCAAACGAAACGCCCAGTGCAATGCCTAAAAACTTATTTTTCAATGCGAAGCCTAACGCAATACCCATCGCCACGCCGATCGGAATGCCAATCAAATAGCCCCTGAGCATGCTTTTTATCGTAGTGATTTTTGAGTCGGACATTCGTTGCCTTCATCGAGAATGAAATCGTACTGAGCCTAACGATTGGCTAAGTGGGGTCGTTGGTATTAGCGCCATTTCGAGCGGCAAAAGTTTGAAGTAAGCCGACGAACAGGCCAACGATGACCATGCCGATAGCCACCTTTAACCAGTCGATTTGGCGGAACCGACCCACCGTTAGAGCGTAGAGAATTTCCCCGATGGGAACCGCCAGAGCGCCAGCGATCGCATTGTTGAGTGGAGTGTTTTTTGGTTTAAACAGGAGACCGCCTAACGCTTAGAGCTAATCGGTGCTGCCGAAGCAGCGCGGTGGTTGATGAAGCCGATGCGCAAAGGTCCCGTCTGGGGTGATTGCGGGGTTAGGCCGATTTGTTGTCGGGTTGAAATATAAATGTCCTGATCGCCAGACCACTAAAAATTATAAAAGAAAGGCCCTTGAGGGTGACTCTCCAAATTGGCAAAGAGTCAAAGAAAGAAACCGCAAACAAAATGCCCCAGACCATTGCATTAAGGCATGCCCAAAACTGAACAGAGCGACGACTAGCAAATTCCATAGTTTCCCCGTGTGTGATGTTGAACGGCCCAAGGATTGGAGTTGATCGGCGCTACCTGAGCAGTGCGGTGATTGATGGAATCAAATCGCAGAGGTTGCGCCCGGGTTGAGCAGAGGGCTAGGCGAGCCAAGCTTGGACTTGGGTTATTGAGTGCATAAAGACAGCATTTCTGGATTACTGATTCGGATATGGGTTTGATAATACCCAAGATTTGTTGCTTCTCCGTTTTCGACAAGGGCGATCGCTACTCGAACAGGGCGTCCGGTTGTGAGGAGGCATTTGCCCTTAAGAAATAGCACAGGGGAACCACCGAATTTAATGGTTAGCATGCGTGTTGCTGTCTCATCGCAGCGGACGGTTAGGCACTTTGGGTCCTGATAATTTGGTTCAGAATTTAAAAATAAGACACCTTTGACCACGCTGGCGTTTTTTACTTCAAATTTGTAAGTTCCCAAAACACCAAGTTGTTCTTTGATCGCCGACTCAATTGCTTCCTTTGGCGTATAAAACTTGGAGGCGTCAGTTCCTGGCACTGACTGTGCGACTCCGAAGGAAAGGCAGATCGTTGCGATCAGAATCGGTTTTGCGAGATTTATCATATGGGCGCCTAACGATTGGACTTAACCGGCGCTACCGATGCGGCGCGATGCGGTGGTGGAAGCGGCTCGAAGAGGTTGCGCCCACGTTGAACGATTGGTTGGGCGCCAGGTTGGCTGAGTTTGTTTGGGCAAACCATGATGATGTCGCGCTGAGGATCAGTGCCAAGTGGAAAGACATGATCACCTACTTCGACAAATCCAAATTTCTTATAAAAACTGATGGCGCGAGGGTTGCGCTCCCAAACGCCGAGCCAGATCTGATCAGAACCTTGAGCTTCTGCTAAGGCGATGGATTCAGCCATGAGGCCTTGGGCGATTCCTTTGCCATGCCATTCCCTCGCAACGTATAGGCGAAGGATCTCGAAAGGTCTTGTTGCATGTACACAGGGGGGTGGTTCTCCGCAGCGCAATTGGGCATATCCGATGAGTTCTTCCTGCTGCTCACATACCAAGGTCGTCATTTCGGGATCAAGAATCTCTCGCGCTTGGATTTCCTCAGAGTAATGAGTTTCACAGTGCAGGTTCATATTTTCGGGAGTGTTCATCGCTTCGAACGTGTCTCTAAAGGTACCCTCGGCCAACTTGGTAAGTTGCCCTGCATCTGGTGTTTTGGCTTTCCGAATAAGGGGCATTGAAAACTCGCGAAGGCGTCTAACGATTGGAGTTGAACGGCGTTACCGATGCTGCGCGTTGCGGTGGTGGAGGTGACTGGAAGAGGTAGCGTCCGGGTTGAGCGTCCGGGTTGATCTGCCCACCCAGCGATGCTGGGCCCTACACGACGAAATAGGGCATAGTTTAAGGCCATCGGCAAAGAGGCCGGCATGTTTCTGGTGCGAACAAGCC
>JFJP01022048.1_pt1 | contig 14354 bp, 12 predicted proteins | sample 431651 | NCBI WGS metagenome assembly JFJP01 (sample SAMN02602958, study PRJNA72255) | Microbial mat metagenome, whole genome shotgun sequencing project. | biome: fresh water; feature: sink hole; material: water; isolation source: purple microbial (photo- and chemosynthetic) mats found in... | reverse complement strand
CTGATTTAATTCAGAAAATAAAACAAGATATGCTGACTGCCGCAGACCGGCAGGATTTTGAGCGCGCCGCATCGCTCAGAGACAAAATGTTTGCCCTTGAAAAAATGCTTGAAAAACAGGTTTCCGTCACAACAGATTTCAAAGACAGAGATATTATCGGCATTGCCTCGTCTTCGGAACTGACGCTGATAACCCTGCTTTTTGTCCGAAACGGCTATCTGCTGGGAACGCGGGATTTTCATTTTTCCGAGACTTTATCAACAGATGCGGAAACTGTCGCCGCGTTTATCCGCCAATATTATGAAAAAGAGAGTCATTTTGTGCCAAAAGAGATTCTGTCGCCGCTTTCTGTGGAAGATGCGCCGGTGATGGAGGACTGGCTGAAAAGCGTCAAAGGCGAAAAAGTGAGCATTCTGAGTCCCCGGCGGGGCGAAAAAGCCCGTCTGATTGAAACGGCAAAACAAAACGCCGAAAACCGCCTGAAAGAACTCATCAGTTCAAATGCCGCCCGGACGGATTTTCTTGCCAGACTTCAGGCAAAGCTGAAAATGAACCGCATCCCGGAACGTATCGAATGCTTTGACAATTCAAATATCATGGGAACAAATCCCGTGGCGGCCATGGCGGTTTTTATTCACGGAAAAGCGCACAAGCCCGCGTATCGGAAATATAAAATCAGAACGGTTGCGGAGCAGGATGATTACGCGTATATGGCGGAGGCGCTGAAACGGCGGTTTGGAAAGAGCGGGTTCGGGGTAAGGGGTGAGGGGTTCGGGGATGCCTCTGACCTCGAACCTCTGACCCCGAACCTTTTACCCGACATTCTCATGGTGGACGGGGGCAAAGGTCAGTTGAACATTGCCGTATCTGTGATAAGAGAACTGAATCTTGAGGGAAAATTTGAGATTATCGGCATTGCCAAAAAAGATGAAAAACGAGGCGAAACCGAAGATAAAATTTTCGAGTACGGGAGAGTCAATCCCATCACCTTCGGCAAAGGCGAAAAAGACCTGCTGTTTTTTCTTCAGCAGATACGGGATGAAGCCCACAAGCACGCGGTTTCTTTTCACCGGGACCGGCGCAGCGAAACGAGCCTGCGCTCGATTTTGGACGACATTCCCGGCATCGGCAAAAAGCGCAAACAGATGCTGTTGAAACATTTCGGCAGCATTTCCAATATCCGGGCTGCCAGCATCGAGGAACTCAGCGCACTGCCCGGCATGAACCGCAAGGCCGCGGAAGCCGTAAAATTGAGAATTGAGAATTGAGAATTGAGCAGGGCGGGCATGATGATACAAGCCCCGTAGGGGCGTTATCTTTGTAGCAGAAAATATGCTGCTACAAATATGCTGCTCCTACGGAGCTTATCAGAAGTCTTTCAATTTAATTCTCAATTCTCAATTCCTCAAACCCCCAGCTTTTTCAAAACGCCTTTGAGTTCTTCCACCGCAGCCGCAGATTTCGCAAGCGCGGCTTTTTCTTCATCCGTAAGCTTGATTTCGATAATCTGCTCCACGCCTTTTGCGCCCAATTTCACCGGAACGCCGATAAACAGGTCTTTGAATCCGTATTCGCCCTGAAGATACGCCGCGCAGGGCAGAATTTTCTTTTTGTCTTTCAAAATCGCCTCAGCCATTTCTACCGCAGCAGACGCGGGCGCATAATATGCGCTTCCGGTTTTCAGCAGGCTGACGATTTCCGCGCCGCCGTTTGCGGTCCGTTTCACCAGCGCGTCAATCCGCTCTTTGGACATCAGTTCCGTAATCGGAATGCCTGCCACGGTGGAGAAACGGGGCAGCGGCACCATCGTATCCCCGTGTCCGCCGAGAACAAAAGCATGGGTGCTTTCAACGGAAACATTCAGTTCCATTGCTATAAATGCCCTGAAACGTGCGGAATCCAAAACCCCTGCCATGCCGATCACCCTGTTTTTGGGGAAACCGCTTGCATTGTATGCAACATGGCACATGGCATCCAAAGGATTGCTGACAAGAATCAGCACCGCATCGGGAGAAAGTTTGACAATTTTCTGCGTCACATCTTTCACGATTTTTGCATTGGTGTTGATCAGATCATCACGGCTCATGCCCGGTTTTCTCGGAATCCCTGCGGTGATGATAACGATGTCAGAACCTGCGGAGGGTTCATAAGAATTTGTGCCGGTCAGATGCGCGTCATGTTTTTCAATGGGCGCGGCTTCCGCAAGATCAAGGGCTTTTCCCTGAGGAACACCTTCAACAATGTCAACCAGAACCACATCGCACAATTCTTTTTCTGCCAATCTCTGGGCTGCGGTTGCTCCGACATTGCCCGCGCCGACAACGGTTACTTTTTTCATGCCGCTCTCTCCTTTTTTATAATAAATGGTATTTATTTAATTAAGCTGTTATAGTGACTGAATTTAACACGGAAGCGTGAAAAATAAAAGTTTATTTTATTCATTTCTGCATTTTTTTTGATGAATACACAAGAGATGCAAAACCTGTTATTCATTTTTTTATGAAAAATGCAAAGGTAGGATATTTCTACCGTCTGAATACTATTTTCACCCTATTGACCTGCATCGTTATTTTGTGAAATAAGTAACTCAGGATATTTTGATGAATTAAAATAGCCTGAGTTTGCCGTATAAAATTTTGCAGCTTATAAATTCAGCTTATTTCTCTTCCATTTTTTTTGAGAGGGGCAACGGGGCGATTTTTTTCCGCTCCCCCGCTTCTGTCGTGAATACAATCCTGTTGCATCAAAGGAAAAACCTGTGTTGACAGAATAAAGAAAATATAGGATAATTAACGCTATGTGCCACTTTGATTTTTGAACCTCTGAGAACAGAGGGCATATTTGAGAAACTGAATTTTTAAAAAAACACGGTTTCTTTTAAAACTCATTAAAATAAGGAGTTATCTTTTACACCCGTTTTTTCCTGTTTCCGCGGGGAGACCGGGAACAGAAAAGAAGCTCGACTGAGCAACTCCTGAAAATATAAAAAGTTGCATATCGCGTGATAATTATATAAAATGTATTCATCCGAACAGAAAGATATTCAATGCCGTCCGACACGGGGATTTTTTATATGTAAAACGGCCAGGGTTAAAAACAGATATCTGTTTTCAGCCCTGGCCGTTCTACGGCAAATTTCAGCACAGTAAAACGGCCCGGGTTAAAAATAGATAAACCCGTTATGCAACAGAAAATAAAATGCCGCCGAAACGGCAGGATCGCACAATATCAAAGCGGATGAAAGGTGTTTTTTTGAGACAGCAGACAGATCATTATATAAATTTATTCTCACCTTATTTCTTTTCCGGAAAGAATCTTCGGGAAAAAACATCAGAATGATACGGTTGTTATTTTTTTTCTGAAAGACTGTATTTCAGATATAAACAAAATGGCGAAATGAGGTTTCCAAATGGATGTGAAAAATCAGATCAAGTCGCTTTTACAGCAGGCAGAACTTTACCATTCTCAGGGATTGCTGTATGAGGCAAAGGAAAGTTATGCCCGTGCAGGACAGTTGGTAAAAAAAAATGATGGGTTGATAAAAAATAAAAACCTGTTGCAGATGATTTTCAAGAAAATTCAGGATATTAAAGATCAGATAGACCGCTTTGAAAATGAATCTCCGACGGTTGAACTGCCGAAAAAAATACAGGACATTATCAAAGAAAAATTTGCTTTTTCAAGAGATACGGATGCTGCCGCGCTTGAAGGCGCCATAGCCCTTGCCAAGTTCGGACAGTTTGAAAGAGCCTTGCTGGAATTTAATGAACTCATCAAAAAAGATTCCCTGCGTGTGGAAGCGGCAAAAAATATCATCCGCTGCCACAAAGCCTTGGACACTATAGAAAAAGCTGTTTCCCTTTATCATGAATGGGTGATAGACGATTTTTTCACATCGGAACAGCTGAACAAGCTGCGGACTTTCTTTCAGGGCATTCTTGACAGCAAAAAGATTGACGTGAAACTTCCGGAAAAAATAGACACACACCTTCCGGAAATAAAAGAAATGTCAGAGGACCCGGCATATCATGACATTGATATGCCCCTCTTTGCCCAGGAGAAAATCATCAGCGAAGAGATGATTGACATCAGTTCGGTCGGCATCACAATGGGCGAGGGACCCGGAAAAGGGGAAATCCTTGAATATGACGTCAGTTTTCAGGCAGGCAATGTGATCAACCTTTTAGTTTCAGGCGCGGACAAGGGGTTTATCGAAAATTTGAAACCGGACATGGTTCTCAATGATGTTCAGTTTTATTCTCCTATTGCCATGTTCAGCGGCAAAGCGATTGTTTCTTCAATATCGAAAATCGAATCAGGTCCCAAACAGGGATATTACAGCTTGGATATAAAGACAGTGACACAATGAGCATAACATCAGAAAATAACGACGATCTGACTGCTGAATGATAAATCTTCACATTGGAAACCCGGAGATAAGATGGCGAATATCAATTTGAAAAATCGGGAAATAGAGTGTAAAATTGTTTACTATGGGCCGGGCAGATGCGGAAAAACAACGAATTTGGAGTATATTTTCAAAACCTTCCGGAAGCAGGCTATCGGCGAGATGGTTTCGGCGAACACCGAAGGGGATCGGACACTCTTTTTTGACTTTCTTCCTTTGGGTCTCGGCAAAATAAAAGACTATGACGTCCGCCTCCAGTTATATACGGTTCCGGGTCAGGTAAAATACAGTTCCACAAGAAAAATGGTTTTAAGAGAAGTTGACGGGCTTGTTTTTGTTGCAGATTCTCTTAAAATCCGGCGGGAAAAAAACATGCTTTCATTAAAGGACCTTCATCAGAATCTCAAAGAATACGGTCTGAATATTACCAAAATTCCTCTTATCATGCAATATAACAAAAGGGACCTTGCCAAACAGGGAATTCCGCTGATGTCTATCCAGCAGATGGAAAAAGATTTAAACCGTCAGCTCAAAGTTCCTTTTTTTCCGGCCAGTGCGATCAACGGCGAAGGCGTGGGCCCCACCTTAAAGACATGTATAAAGGAGACGCTGCAATCTCTGAAGAAACAGATGGGATGGTAATAAAATTGAGAATTGAGAATTGAGAATTGAATTGTCATTCTGAACGAAGTGAAGAATCTTATTTCTCATTTCTCAATTCTCACTTCTCAATTCTCACTTCCTTACGGACAGTAACATGAACAGCAAAATTGCTCTTTCGGGAGATTTGAATTTTATCGGTCTGGGGGACCTTCTGCAATTGGTCGGCTCCATCGGCGGCACGGGAATTTTGCGTATTATCAGCAAGTACGCTCCGGAACCGGGGCTGATATATTTTGTAAAAGGCAATATCGTCAGCGCGTCAAACGTCTTGCTGGAAGCCGATAAAAAGATCGGTCTGGATGCCGCATATTCGCTTTTCGGATGGCTTGACGGCGAATTTGAATTTGCCCGGCAGGATATTGATGTAAAAAAAAACATCACCACAAACCGAATGGAGATTATCCTTGACGGGCTGCGAATGGTGGATGAAGGGATTATTCCGGTCCTCGGTCCTGTTTCCTTTGAGAAAAAAGCGGACGGCAAGGATAAAACGCACAGTATTCCCATCATCAAGGGACCCTTGGTTGATTATATATATGTGGTGGATGAAGAAGAATTCCGAAAAGGACGGACCATTGTGCAGGAAAACAGCTACGGCAGTTGGATATGGGTCATATTGGAAGGTGTTGTGGATATTGTAAAAGAAACCGCCCAGGGTCCCCTGACGCTGATTAAAATCGCAGACGGCGCATTTATCGGAAGCATCACCTCATTTTTAATGCAAAGCAATCCCCGCAGCGCCACAGCCGTTGCCGCAAGCAATGTTCAGCTCGGGGTGCTGGATGCCCAGCGTCTTGCCAATGATTATTCGGAGCGGTCCCCTGAATTCAGAGAATTTGCGCTGAGTCTTGACAAGAGACTCAAAAATATAACAGAAAGAACAATTGAAATCTTTCTGAAAAAAGACAGACTGAAAGAATTTGCCAAAGATAAAAAGCCATATACTGTCAAAGAGGGAAAACTTTTTGTCATCAGAAAGGGTTCCGCATTTATTGCCCGAAAAACAAACACAGGATATGTTTCTTTGGCAAATCTCGGCAAAGACGATTTTATCGGACATATTCCGTTTTTTGACATCGGACACGAACCCAATTCCGCATCTGTTTTTGTATCGGAGGATTTTGAAGTACAGGAGATGGATGCCGACAATTTGCGGAAAGAATACAACCGGCTTTCAATCACGCTGAAAAATATGGTGGACCATATTGCAAACTGCATCACCATCACCACCAGCACCGCAAGCAGTTTCCAGAAAAAAATTGTTCAAAACAAATAAGTCGGAAAAAACGATTCCTGTGACTGTGAAGGTTTAATTTATGAGTACAATAGAAAAAAGAAGGCATGTCAGGGTTGATTCATTCAACCTGTCTTATGTGTGTGTTGATGAAAGCGGCGAAGTCATTAATGAAGGCATGGGCAGGACCCTGAATGTGTCTGAGTCAGGGATTCTTCTGGAAACTTATTTTCCGACAGAGTCGGGCCAGCTTTTGGAACTGACCATTGCCCTTGATGAAAAATTAATTGATATTAAAGGCAAAGTTGCACATCACCGAAAGGGAAAGAGCAGAAGTTTTGAAGCCGGCATTGAATTTGTTGACTTGACGGAAGACAAGCTGACGGATATAAAAAGATATATAGAACTGTTTCAGAACCGGGAAGACAGCGATAATTGAAAACCGGCTGCAGGATTATACAGGATTGTACAGGATTGTACAGGATTGTACAGGATTCAATATTCTGAAAATTCTGCATAATTGCGCGGATATTGACGGCAGACGATCAGCCGATCCGAAAGGACATATTAATGCAACATACTGTATTTCAAAGTGATTTATCCGAATTAAAGCTTGTAAAAAGAGGAAAAGTACGTGATGTTTATGATCTCGGCGACGCGCTGCTCATGATTGCCACAGACAGAATTTCGGCTTTTGATGTGATTATGCCCGATCCCGTACCGGAAAAAGGAAAAATCCTCACGCAGATTTCCCTGTTCTGGTTTGACAAAATGAAATCGCTGGTTCAGAATCATCTGATTTCAGGTGATACAAAAGACTATCCGGAGATTTGCAAGCCATACAGCGACATCCTTCGGGGACGGAGTATGCTGGTCAGAAAGGCAAAGCCCCTTCCGATTGAATGTGTTGTCAGAGGCTACATCTCCGGGTCCGGCTGGAAGTCATATCTGAAAACCGGCAGCGTCTGCGGCATCAGACTGCCCCCGGGACTGCAAGAATCCGACAGACTTCCCGAACCGCTTTTCACACCTTCCACCAAAGAAGAAACCGGGCATGATATCAACATTGATTTTGAAGAGACTGTCAGAAGAATCGGCAGTACCCTTGCGGAAAAAGTAAAGCGGCTCAGTCTTGACATATATAAAAAAGGTACGGAGCTGGCTGAACAGCAGGGCATTATCATTGCAGACACCAAATTTGAATTTGGTCTGATCGCTGATGAGGTCATTCTTATTGATGAAGTGCTGACGCCGGATTCTTCAAGATTCTGGCCCAAAGCTTCCTACAAACCCGGGGGCGGACAGCAGAGTTTTGACAAACAGTATGTCAGGGATTATTTGGAATCACTGCAATGGGACAAAACACCGCCTGCGCCGTCTCTTCCGAAAGATGTGATTGAAAATACGGGAAAGAAATATATGGAGGCATTGAAGCGGCTGACCGGCAAAGAATTTTTAATTTGAACCACGAAAACACGAAATTTATGAAGAACACGAGATACCGTTCTTAACTTAAATCTTTTCGTGCTTTTCGCTTCTTTCGTGTTTTCGTGGTTCTCTTTTTTACCACGAAAGCACGAAATTAATGAAAGCCACGAAATTATTTTTCGTGCTTTTCGCTTCTTTCGTGTTTTCGTGGTTCTCTTTTTGCGCCAAAGATTGAAATATGATGTATGAAAATATTGCTCTTTCCCGAATTGACCGGGAAAACAACACCTACCGCATCAGCACCGAAATGCCCGGAGACAGGCTCAAAGATTCGATCCGGAACGTGGGACTGATGCACCCGCCCATCGTTATTAACCATCCGATATCCGCTGATTTTGTAATTGTGGCGGGATTCCGGCGGATTGCCGCGTGCCGGGAACTCGGATGGTCTGAGATTCCCGCAAGAATATTGCCGCCCGAAACAGAAAAATCAGACTGCATAAAGCTTGCGATCACAGACAACTCGCTTCAGCGTCCCCTGAATCTGATTGAAACTTCCAGAGCCTTGCATTATCTTTCCGAATTTTATCAGGATCACAGGCAATTAGCCCGGGAATCATCGTTGCTGGGATTGCCTGAAAATCCCTCTCTTATCGGAAAAATCAGAAAACTCTGCCTGCTGCCTCAGCCGCTTCAGAACGCAATTCTTTCCGATGTCATTCCGCTGGCAGTCGCATCGGAGCTTGACGACATGCCGCCGGATACTGCGCTTGCCTATACAAAGCTTTTTGAAATCTTAAAGCCGAGCCTCAACAAGCAGAGGGAAATCCTTACGCTCGTCAGGGAAATTGCACACCGGGAGGATATGTCGCTTCTGAATGTCCTTGAATCCGATGCAGTTGAGGAAATTCTCTGCGATAAAGAATCTGACCGGAATCATAAGACCCGGGAAATCAGACGTTATCTGAAACAGAGGCGTTTTCCCGCCATCACACGGGCAGAACAATCCTTTGAAGCCTGTGTCACATCTCTGAACCTCGGAAAAGATATGAAACTGATCCCCCCGGAAAACTTTGAGGGGACTGTCTATGCCCTGCATTTGCATTTCAGAAATATCTCAGAACTTGACGCTCTTCTGGCCCGACTCGAAAATATCATCCGCAACCCTTCCGCCAAAAAAATATTTGAGCCTGAAATATAAGAATTAAAGGCTTTCCCGCACTTTATTTCCGATTTTTCGTTTTTTTTTCTTGACTAAATCCGAAATATAATTCATATACATTTTTAACAAATAAATACGGTTCAAAAAATTTATGGGAATACAGGAAAGAAAAAAACGAGAAAGAGAACGCAGACGGCAGCAGATCATGGTTGCCGCCAAAAGAGTGTTTTCCGTCAAGGGCTTCACCAGAGCGACAATGGAAGATATCGCACAGGAAGCGGAACTCAGCCCGGGTACACTTTATCTTTATTTTAAAAATAAAGACGAACTGTTTTCCTCACTTTCCATACGCATACTGCAATATCTGAACCTGAGACTGGAGCATGTGGTCAATAATGAAAAAGAACTCAGTTCGGATAAGAGAATTGAATCGCTGAGAGAAGCGCTCTATGATGTTTATGAATTTGATCCGGTCATCCTGATTAATATGTTTCATCTTCAATCCAGCGATACATTGAAGAATCTTTCTCCCCAACTGCTCGCTGATCTCAAAGGGTTATCCCGAAGTTCACTCAAGCTGCTGGCAAAAATATTTGAACACGGCATAAACAAAGGAGATTTTATAGAAAGGCATCCTGTCGCGCTGGCGGATATTGTATGGGCAATATTTTCAGGTCTGATTTTATGGGAAGAAAGCAAACGGCTTATCAATGACAACAAAAATTATTTGAAACAGACGCTTGAAGTTGCATTTGAGATATTTGCCCGCGGCATAAAGAAATAAAATATCAGATAACGGATAAAGCATCGTAGGGGCACGCCGCCGGCGTGCCCTCCCGATAAAATACGGACATGCCGGTTTAAAAAAACATGCCCCTGCAAAACGTCATGCACACCGGATTTCATTCGGTGAGGCTGCGGTTTATCTGTCATCTGTATCTTTAAAATAAAAGATAAACTTTTATTAACTCATAACAAACCTTTTTTCAAGGAGGACGAACATGGCAGAGGATAAGAAAGAAAAGGCAGAAGTTGTAGAAACATCCGAGGCTCAGATTGCGGTACATTGGGGGGAAGAATCCTATTATCATCCGTCTGCGCAGTTCATTGCTCAGGCAAACATGACCGATCCCGGCATCTATGATCGGTTCAGTCTGGATAACTTTCCGAACTGCTACAAAGAATATGCGGATATGTTAGACTGGTACGAATACTGGCATACCACTTTGGATACCAGCGATGCGCCTTGCTGGAAGTGGTTTGTCGGCGGGAAGATCAATGCTTCTTACAACTGTGTGGACAGACACCTTCCCAAGTATAAAAACAAAACTGCCATTCATTTTGTTCCGGAACTTCTGGAAGACAAGACCGAGCATATCACGTTTCAGGAACTCTATGTGCGGGTGAACGAGTTTACAGCAGTGCTTCAGGATTTCTGCGGGCTGAAAGCCGGGGACCGCGTAACGCTTCACATGCCCATGGTCCCGGAACTGCCCATCACCATGCTTGCCTGCGCCCGGCTCGGCGTTATTCATTCTCAGGTCTTCGGCGGATTCAGCGGCAAAGCCTGCGCTGACAGAATTGTGGATTCAAAAAGCGAAGTCCTCATCACGATGGATTCCTATTATCGGGGCGGCTCCCTGATTGACCACAAGGAAAAAGCCGAAATAGCTGTTGCCGAGGCAAAAAAAGAGGGACAGAAGGTTGCCAAGGTTCTGGTGTGGCAGCGCTATCCTGGCAAATATTCAAGCCCCACGCCCATGGTTGACGGACGGGATTATTTCGCAAACGATCTGGTGAAGAAATATTACGGAAAACGGATTGAGCCGGTCAAAATGCCCGCCGAAGCCCCGCTTTTCCTCATGTACACCAGCGGCACCACCGGAAAACCTAAAGGATGCCAGCACAGCACCGGCGGATTCCTTGCTTATGTTACCGGCACCTCAAAATATGTTCAGGATATTCATCCGGAAGATGTGTATTGGTGTATGGCGGATATCGGATGGATCACAGGACACTCCTACATTGTTTACGGTCCTCTGTCGCTGGCGGCATCCACCGTTATCTATGAAGGCATTCCCACTTATCCGGATGCCGGACGCTGCTGGCGGATTGCACAGGAGTTGGATGTCAATATTTTCCACACCGCACCGACTGCCATCCGTGCGCTTAGGAAGGTCGGTCCCGATGAGCCTTCAAAGTACACCTACAACTTCAAACACATGACCACCGTGGGCGAACCCATCGAGCCGGAAGTGTGGAAATGGTATTATGAAGTGGTCGGGAAAGGCAAAGCCGCGATTGTTGACACATGGTGGCAGACAGAGACCGGCGGATTCCTGTGCAGCACACTCCCGGGTATCAAGCCCATGAAACCGGGAAGTGCGGGACCCGGAATGCCCGGTATTCACCCGATCATCTTTGATGAAGACGGACATATCCTCCCCCGGGGCGCGGGCAAAGCCGGCAATATCTGCATACAGAACCCCTGGCCCGGCGCTTTTCAGACGATATGGGGAGACCGCGACCGTTTTGTCCGTCAGTATTATGAAAGATACTGCAAGGACAAAAACAGCAAGAGGTGGCAGGACTGGCCCTATCTGACCGGCGACGCGGCTGTGGAAGCTCCGGACGGATATATCCGTATTCTGGGCAGAATTGACGATGTTATCAATGTTTCCGGTCACCGTCTGGGAACAAAAGAGCTTGAGTCTGCCGCACTCACGGTTCCGGAAGTGGCGGAAGCCGCTGTTGTTCCTGTGAAACATGAGATCAAAGGAATAGAACCGGACCTGTATGTCGCGCTGAAACCCGGAATCAAGGCGACTCCGGAACTTGCCGACAAAATATCCAAAGCGATTGTAACTGAAATCGGCGCTATTGCAAGGCCCCGGAAAGTCTGGATTGTTCCTGACATGCCGAAAACCCGGTCCGGTAAGATCATGCGGCGGGTACTCGGTGCGATCTCCAACAAAACGGCTGTCGGCGACGTGATGACGCTGGCAAATCCTGAAATCGTTGAGGCAATCACCAAGATGGTTCAGGGCTAAGTTCTTATCATTGTTTTGAAAAGCAGCACAGAATTTTTGTCTTTTATTCTGAGACAATGGCTTTGTGCTGCTTTAAAATGAATAAAATTCATTTTTTCACGAAAGTTTATTTATTTTTAACACGAAAGCACGAAAATCTTTTTCGTGTTTTTCATATCTTTCGTGTTTTCGTGGTTCATTTTTCAGACCTCCGGGATTTATAACATCTCGGAGGTTTTTTATTTTCAGATTTTGATTTTACCGGAATCTTATGATAACGTAAGCAAATGTACGCTTTATTTTTATAACCTATTTTCGGCGAAAGAAATGAATCGCAGATGCGAGATATTTCAAAAATTTACATAGATCGGCAAATTGCAGATACGCCCGCAGCAATCTCGTTCAGCCGCCTGAACATTCCCTGTGAGGTGGTGGATGATGCGGGCAGCGTTTTCAAGGCGGTCGCATCGGCAGATGATCCGGTTCAGAAAGGCAAGGAAATTCTTTTCCTTACCCGCAACAAAGGCGCGTTTGTCAGAAAATGCCCGGGCACGCGGCATTATACCTGTTGCGGCTATAAAATTCTGCACATCGGCACTTTCTGCGTCATGGACTGTTCCTACTGCATTTTGCAGTCCTATTTTCATCCGCCGGTGCTTCAGTATTTTGTGAATCATCAGGAAATGCTGGCAGAATTGGACAGTCTCTTTGCGGAAAAAGAAATATCCAGAATCGGAACCGGAGAATTTACGGACAGTCTGATATGGGAATATTTTACCAATCTTTCCGAACTGTTAGTACCGAAATTTGCGGGACAGTCCCGCGCGGTATTGGAATTGAAAACCAAGACCGTGGCTGTCGGTGCATTGAAGCATCTCCGCCATAACCGCAAAACCGTTATGGCGTGGTCATTAAACACCGAGCAGGTGATTCACACCGAGGAGCGCAACACCTCGCCGCTTTCCGCAAGGCTTTCCGCAGCCGCAACATGCGAATCGTGGGGCTATCCGCTGGCATTTCATTTTGACCCCATGATGCTTTATGAAGGGTGTGAAAACGATTACATGCAGGTGGTTGAGCAGCTTTTTTCCCGTGTATCAGCGAAAAACATTGTCTGGATAAGTCTCGGCACTTTTCGTTTTATGCCGGATTTGAAAGCCATTGTCTCAAAGCGTTTTCCCGGTTCCAAGATTGTTTACGGCGAATTTATCACAGGTCTTGACGGAAAAATGCGTTATTTCAAACCGCTCCGCATTGCACTTTATGCCAAAATGGCTGCACGGATCAGGGAATTTGCGCCGGATACGCCGATTTATTTCTGCATGGAAGATGATGAAGTGTGGCAAAAATCGCTGGGCTTTATTCCTTCGGATTACGGAGGCTTGGCGAAAATATTGGATGATTCTGCTGTGAAACACTGCGGACTGGAAATATGAAACTTTTTTTAGCCACGAATGGACACAAATTGAAGCACGAATGAAAAAGCACGAATGAAAAAAAAGATTTCGTGGCATTTGCGCCTCTCGTTCCCACGCTCCGCGTGGGAATGCAGAGCGGACGCTCCGCGTCCGAACAGTAAAACGGGTTTGAAACCCGTTCTACGTTCCCACGCGGAGCGTGGGAACGTAGAAACGAGAATTCGTGTACTTCTGTTCGTGAAAACATTCGTGTCCATTCGTGGCTAAAAACAGCAGGGTAACTACAACTTATGAAAAAATATCTTAATTATCTGATTATGTTATTGGTATTGACGGCAGTTTTCGGCGGGGTGTATGCCTCCGGATCGGAACTGCTTCAAGTGCAAATCCGCAATCTTGACCGAGCCGCTCTGGTAAGCCTGTTTCAAATGGACATTGACATTGACGGCGTGCATGGAAACACGGCGCGGGCATATATTTTTTCCGACCGGCTCGATGATCTCCGAAAACCCGGCTCGATGATCTCCGAAAACTCGGATACGATATAACCGTCATCCCCAGTCGGATCAAACGGGATTCCCGCTTGCTCACGGGCTATCCTAACCTTTCGGAACTTGAATCCGAACTCAAACAAATCGAAGCGGCGCACCCGAATTTATGCCATCTTTACAACATCGGCGACTCGACGCGGGGGCATGAACTCTGGTTTATGAAAATCTCCGACAATGTGGACGCTGAAGAAGACGAACCGGAGTTCCATTATATTGCTTCCATGCACGGCGATGAGCCTGTGGGAATGGAGCTTTGTCTCAATCTGATTCATCTGCTCACAGACGAATACAGCGCGGATGAGCGGATCACGGATTTGGTGAATGAAATGGAAATATGGATCATGCCGCTGATGAATCCGGACGGTTATGTGAGTCAAAACCGTTACAATGCCCAAAACAAAGACCTCAACCGCAGTTTTCCCGACCAGTATCATGACTCGGTGAATACGGTCAGCGGACGC